>OIEO01000114.1_pt1 | contig 15033 bp, 18 predicted proteins | sample 1581851 | NCBI WGS metagenome assembly OIEO01 (sample SAMN03281010, study PRJEB24777) | human gut metagenome | isolation source: fecal sample PR157 from 1 month old male Malay infant, caesarean delivered... | reverse complement strand
CGCGCGCCTGCTCCGGTTCCCCGGCCATTATCGCCTCGAATACTCGGGTGCGATGGTTGCTTACCAGTGGGAGCATGTCCCGACGGGCATACAACAATTCAAAATTTTGACGAACGTTCTGGGCCAGCATCGGCTCCATGCAGCGTAGCAGATGGAGGAGCACCACGTTGTGGGCCGCTTCGGTGACGGCAATTTGATACTGGACGACGGCGCTGGACTCGGCGTCTAAATCGCCGGACTGCTGTGCCCGTTCAATGGCCTGATGCAGCTCGCGGATACGCACGCGATCTTCATCAGTGCTGCGAAGGGCGGCGTAATAGGCCGCAATACCTTCCAGCGCGTGACGGGTCTCAAGCAGGTCAAACTGGGATTCTGGGTGGTCAGAGAGAAGTTCTACCAGCGGATCGCTGAAGCTCTGCCACAGGCTGTTTTGCACAAAGGTTCCGCCGCCCTGGCGACGAAGCAGCAAGCCCTTTGCTTCGAGACGTTGAATCGCCTCACGCAGAGAGGGACGTGAAACGTCGAACTGTTTTGCCAGTTCGCGTTCTGGCGGAAGTTTCTCACCCGGGCGCAGAGTCCCTTCGAGGATTAAAAACTCCAGCTGCTGCTCAATCACATCAGATAGTTTTGGTTGGCGAATTTTGCTGTAGGCCATATTCCCTGTCTTACGCCTTTTTGCCCGGAGTCAATTGGTCTTACCAATTTCTATTTCGTATCGCTAAAGTAACAAAGTATTCACCTTCTGTCCATATTGGTTTTGATTGAAATCAGTAAACCCTGCACATTTTAACAACCTTACAGAAATAACGTTTCAGAAATGTAACTTTGCACAAATGAGTTGATTACTCCTAAAGAGGGAGTTTTAACCATAATGAAACGAGGGTTTTTGCAATCTGAAGCGATTCAACAAGGCAAATAATGAAAATTCGCCCACTTAAGGCGCATTTCTATTCTATAGGTTTGGGTGAGGAACAACGAGCGGGCCGATTTACAAATGCTTTCTTTTTATTCAAGTCGTCATCACCCCTTCATAAAGCAGGTGCATTCGCAGGCACTTACCACTATTCTGGCGCTTACGGAAGTCATCTCCGCTTTTTTCGGTCTCGTTAACCGTAAAGAAATAAATACAGAATATGGATTTTCATAATTACACACGCTCAGCGTGAACATAACAACCACACACGAGGTTTCAAATGGAAGCTCAACAGCACGGCGATCAGCTAAAGCGCGGGCTTAAAAACCGCCATATTCAGCTCATCGCACTGGGCGGTGCGATTGGTACCGGCCTGTTTCTGGGCAGCGCATCCGTTATCCAGTCTGCCGGTCCGGGCATTATTTTGGGTTACGCGATTGCGGGTTTCATTGCTTTTCTGATCATGCGCCAGCTGGGCGAAATGGTCGTGGAAGAGCCGGTCGCAGGCTCCTTCAGCCACTTTGCCTATAAATACTGGGGCAGCTTTGCCGGTTTCGCCTCGGGCTGGAACTACTGGGTGCTGTACGTTCTGGTTGCCATGGCCGAACTGACCGCCGTCGGGGAAATACATTCAGTTCTGGTATCCCGAAATCCCAACCTGGGCTTCTGCTGCAGCCTTCTTCGTCATTATCAACGCCATTAACCTGACCAACGTTAAAGTGTTCGGGGAGATGGAGTTCTGGTTTGCCATCATCAAGGTCATTGCCGTGGTGGCGATGATTATCTTCGGCGGCTGGCTGCTGTTCAGCGGCAACGGCGGCCCGCAGGCCACGGTGCGCAACCTCTGGGAACAGGGTGGCTTCCTGCCTCACGGCATGACCGGCCTGGTGATGATGATGGCGATCATTATGTTCTCCTTCGGCGGCCTGGAGCTGGTGGGCATCACCGCTGCTGAAGCCGACAACCCGGAGCAGAGCATCCCGAAAGCCACAAATCAGGTTATCTACCGCATCCTGATCTTCTATGTGGGCTCACTGGCGGTGCTGCTCTCGCTGCTGCCGTGGACGCGCGTGACTGCTGACACCAGCCCGTTTGTGCTGATCTTCCACGAGCTGGGCGATACCTTTGTCGCCAACGCGCTGAACATCGTGGTGCTGACCGCAGCGCTCTCCGTTTACAACAGCTGCGTATACTGCAACAGCCGCATGCTGTTCGGCCTCGCCCAGCAGGGTAACGCGCCGAAGATGCTGCTTAACGTTGATAAACGTGGCGTGCCGGTGAATACCATCATTGTTTCCGCCATCGTGACCGCCCTGTGCGTGCTCATTAACTACATGGCACCGGAATCGGCGTTTGGCCTGCTGATGGCGCTGGTGGTCTCTGCGCTGGTCATCAACTGGGCGATGATCAGCCTGGCGCACATGAAGTTCCGCCGCGCGAAGCAGCAGCAGGGCGTCACCACGCGCTTCCCTGCCCTGCTTTATCCGCTGGGTAACTGGATCTGCCTGCTGTTCATGGCGGCCGTGCTGGTGATCATGCTGATCACCCCAGGTATGGCGATTTCCGTCTACCTGATCCCGGTCTGGATTGCAGTACTCGGCGTTGGCTATCTCTTCAGTCAGAAAAGCCGTAATGCCATGAAGGCGCACTAAGCCTCCCACCGCGGTGCCTGCTTTTGCGGGTGCCGCGCGTTGTTACCTCCTTCACACTTTCACGCCCACAGCGCATTTATCCATATCACCGCCCTGATACTGCAACGCATATATCCCTTCGCCAGCGAATAATTCTCTCCATACCGTAACCCGGAGAGCAGTCAATGGATAACGCAAAGCTGTCAGTAAAAGAAAAGATCGGCTATGGGATGGGCGACGCCGGATGTAACATCATCTTCGGCGCCATCATGCTGTTTGTTAGCTATTTTTATACGGATATTTTTGGTCTGGCCCCTGCGCTGGTCGGCGTGCTGCTGCTGTCCGTCCGCGTGATTGACGCCGTTACGGACCCGATCATGGGCGCGATTGCCGACCGCACCCGCAGTAAATATGGCCGGTTTCGTCCATGGCTGCTTTGGATCGCTTTCCCGTACGCGCTGTTCAGCATCCTGATGTTCACCACGCCAGAGTGGAGCTATAACAGCAAAGTTATCTATGCCTTTGTCACCTACTTCCTGCTGTCGCTCACCTACACCGCCATCAACATCCCCTACTGCTCGCTGGGCGGGGTGATCACTAACGATCCAAAAGAACGTGTGGCCTGCCAGTCGTATCGCTTCGTGCTGGTCGGCATCGCCACGCTGCTGCTCTCATTAACGCTGCTGCCGATGGCCGACTGGTTTGGCGGGGACAACAAGCCAAAGGCTACCAGATGGCCATGACCGTGCTGGCGCTGATTGGCACCTGCATGTTCCTGTTCTGCTTCGCCACCGTGCGCGAGCGCGTGCGCCCGGCGGTGCAGACCAACGACGAGCTGAAAAACGATCTGAAAGACGTGTGGAAGAACGACCAGTGGGTGCGCATTCTGCTCCTGACGCTCTGCAACGTCTGCCCGGGCTTTATCCGCATGGCGGCCACCATGTATTACGTCACCTGGGTGATGGGCCAGAGCACCCACTTCGCCACGCTGTTTATCAGCCTGGGCGTTGTCGGCATGATGCTCGGCAGCGTGCTGGCAAAAGTGCTGACCGACCGCTGGTGCAAGCTGAAGGTCTTCTTCTGGACCAACATCGTGCTGGCGATTTTCTCCTGCGCCTTTTATTTCTTCGACCCGAAAGCGACCGTCACCATCGTGGTGCTCTACGTCCTGCTGAACATCCTGCACCAGATCCCGTCTCCGCTGCACTGGTCGCTGATGTCCGACGTTGATGACTACGGCGAGTGGAAAACCGGGAAGCGCATCACCGGCATCAGCTTCTCGGGCAACATCTTCTTCCTCAAACTGGGTCTGGCGATTGCCGGGGCGATGGTTGGTTTTCTGCTCTCCTGGTACGGCTACGATGCGGGCGCGAAAGCGCAAAGCGCAGACGCCATCAACGGGATTGTGCTGCTGTTTACCGTTATCCCGGGGGTGGGTTATTTGATTACCGCGGGCGTGGTGCGCCTGCTGAAGGTGGATCGTGAAACCATGAAGCAGATCCAGCTCGATCTGGAAAAACGCCGCAACAACTACCACGAGCTGAACGATTATCAGGAACTGAAAGCCGCTGAGACTAAATAAGGAAAGCCGAATGCAAACCTGGCCAAACCCGTTTATTGAACAACGCGCCGACCCGTATATCCTGCGCCACGATGGGCAATATTACTTTATCGCCTCCGTGCCCGCAGTACGACAGGCTGGCGATCCGCCGTGCAGACTCGCTGGAAGGCTTACGTCATGCCGAAGAGGTGGTGGTCTGGCGTAAACCCGACGCAGGCCCAATGAGCCAGCTGATATGGGCGCCGGAACTGCACCACATTGACGGAAAGTGGTACATCTATTTTGCCGCGACGCACACCCAGGCGCTCGACGCGCTCGGGATGTTCCAGCACCGCATGTTTGCCATTGAATGTACCGACGACGATCCGCTCACCGGCAGGTGGGTAGAAAAAGGCCAGATCAAAACCCCGTTCGACACCTTCGCCCTGGACGCCACCACCTTTGTGCATCAGGGAAAACGCTGGTATCTGTGGGCGCAAAAGGCACCGGATATCACCGGGAACTCCAACCTTTATCTGTGTGAAATGGCGAACCCGTGGACGCTGAAAGGCGAGCCGGTGATGCTCAGCAAGCCGGAGTATGACTGGGAGTGTCGCGGGTTCTGGGTCAACGAAGGCCCGGCGGTGCTGTTCCATGGCAACAAACTGTTTATCAGCTATTCCGCCAGCGCCACCGATGAGAACTACTGCATGGGGGCTGCTGTGGATAGACCTGAATGCCGATCCGCAAAACCCATTGAACTGGCACAAATCCCCGCGCCCCGTATTCGCCACCAGCTACGAAAATCGTCAGTACGGCCCGGGACACAACAGCTTTACGCAAACGCCGGAGGGGGAAGATGTGCTGGTGTATCACGCGCGGAACTACACCGAAATTGAGGGCGATCCGCTGTACGATCCAAACCGCCATACCCGCCTGAAGCGCGTCCGCTGGGACGAAAACGGGATGCCTGATTTCGGCATCCCGCCTGCGGACACGCTTTAATCGTTACGCCGCGCTGGCTTACACCAGCGTGCCGTAGATCGTCAGCAGCGCCACGATAACCACGACCACAAACGACGTTTTCTTCGCCATGGAGACAGCGGCTTCGGCGTTTCAATCTTGTCGGTATGCGCTCGCGCGCCAGCGAGAACTGCGCCAGACGCGTTAACACCTGATACTGCGACGTATGCGGTCGGCAAGCGAGCGAACCACGCGGGCAGCGCTTTTTCACCGTGGCCAATTAACGCGTACACCACGCCCACCAGACGCACCGGAAGCCAGTCAACCACGTGCAGGATGGCATCAATGCCGGACAGCAAACGCTCGTGCGGCGTCAGATAACGGGCAAGCCAGGTCTGCCAGGCGCGCAGGAACGCATACCCCCATCAGCAAGACCGGTCCCCAATGGACCGCCCACCACAACCAGAACAGCGGCGCCAGGTAGTAACGGAAGTTAATCCACAGCAGCGCGTTCTGCAGTTCGCGCAGGAACTCGCGCTCGTCGCAGTCCGGCGGCACGCCGTGGATCATCGTCAGCTCGCTCGCCATGGCATTGCGCGCATGGGCATCGTCACGGGAGGCGGCTTTCAGGTACGCGTGATAGTGCAAACGCACCTTGCCCGCACCAATGCACAGCACGACCGAGCAGGATCCACACCACCAGCAGCGGCACGTTGAAAAAGAGTCCATACAGCGCGCGCAGCAGCAGGAACGTAATCACCATCACACCCGCCATCATCAGCAGCGTGCGCAGCATGGAAAAGTGCTTGATACGGCGGAATAACACCTCCAGCCGGTGATCCAGATGCCAGTGCTCACCGAGCTTGAACAGGCGTTCAGCGATGATAACCAGCAGCATGGTAAACAACGTCATGGTATCTCCTTATTCTGACGACGCGGTGAGCATGGCGCGGAACCGCGGCCAGTCAAATGCCGGGCCGGGATCGGTTTTTCTCGCCGGAGCGATATCGCTGTGCCCGGTAATATTGTCGGCGATGGCCGGGTAAAGTCCGATAAGCGTGCGGGTCAGAGCCGCTAGCTGTTGATACTGTGAATCGGTGTAGGGCGTGGTATCCGTGCCTTCCAGTTCGATCCCGATAGAAAAATCGTTGCACCGTTCGCGCCCGTGATACATCGACACCCGGCATGCCAGGCGCGCTTATCAAAGGGAACATACTGAACCACTTCACCATCGCGACGAATCAGGCAATGAGCCGACACGCGTAGATGCGCAATCTCAGCAAAGAAAGGATGGGCATCGGGATCTATCGTTCCCGTGAATAACGCATCGATCCACGGGCCGCCAAACTCCCCCGGCGGGAGACTAATATTATGAACCACCAGCAGTGTGGGCTTTTCATCCTCCGGGCGGCAGTCGTGGTGCGGCGAAGGCACATGCCGCGCATCCACCAGCCATCCGTTTTCTAACAACATGCTGGAACTCCTTATGTATGGTGCTGTTACTCGGTTCAGAGTAGCATGTTTCAATATTTTGATCGTTACCAATTTGGAGTTTTATCATGCCGCCTCGCCGCTACAACCCCGACCACCGACGTGAAGCGCTTCTGGAACGTATTAATATGGATATTCCGGCAAGCGTTGCCCATGCTTTGAAAGAAGATCTGGGCGGTGACGTCAATGCCGATAAAGATATTACCGCACAATTGTTGCCGAAAGAGACGCGCTCCCACGCGGTCATTATCACCCGCGAAGAAGGGGTTTTTTGCGGTAAGCGCTGGGTTGAAGAGGTCTTTACCCAGCTGGCGGGCGATGATGTGCAGGTAACATGGCACGTGGAGGACGGCGATAGCGTCACGCCAAATCAGCCGCTGTTCGAGCTGGACGGCCCTTCCCGCGTCTTGCTGACCGGCGAACGTACCGCGCTCAATTTTTGTACAAACGCTCTCTGGCGTCGCCAGCGAAGTGCGTCGTTACGTTGACCTGCTGGCCGGCACCCGAACCCAGCTGCTGGATACCCGCAAAACGCTGCCGGGCCTGCGCACGGCGCTGAAGTACGCGGTGCTCTGCGGCGGCGGCGCAAACCATCGTCTGGGCCTGTCCGACGCTTTCCTGATTAAAGAGAACCACATTATTGCATCGGGTTCCGTACGTCAGGCGGTGGAGAAGGCCTTCTGGCTGCATCCGGATGTGCCGGTTGAAGTAGAAGTGGAAAACCTGGACGAGCTGGAGCAGGCGATTAAGGCCGGGGCCGATATCATCATGCTCGATAACTTCGAAACCGAGCAGATGCGTGAGGCGGTAAAACTGACCAATGGCCGGGCCCAGCTCGAAGTCTCTGGGAACGTCACCTTCGAAACGATCCGTGAATTCGCCGAAACCGGCGTGGATTACATCTCCGTCGGCGCGCTGACCAAGCACGTTCGCGCACTCGACCTCTCGATGCGTTTTAAATAGTGATTCCTCCCCTCTCCGCCTGGAGAGGGGAATTTCAGCCCCGCTCGCAAATCCGCTGTTCTTTCCTGCAACACCGCATTAATTCTCTGAACGCGCTTTCCCGTTCCCATTTTTTGCCCCTCGTTTCTGCCCTTTTGCGCTGACAGAGTAGCGCCACTTAACGTAAGGAGCAGATATGAACAGACAACACGGATTCACTCTTATTGAGCTGATGGTGGTCATCGGCATTATTGCGATTCTGAGCGCCATCGGCATACCTGCCTATCAGAACTACCTGCGCAAAGCGGCGCTGACCGATATGCTGCAAACCTTCGTTCCCTACCGCACCGCCATTGAACTTTGCGCGCTGGATCACGGTGGTGTGGAGAGCTGCGATGCCAACAGCAACGGCATCCCTTCCCCCACCACGACACGCTACGTTTCCGGAATGAGCGTAGCGAAAGGGATCGTGACCTTAGCAGGACAGGAAAGTCTTAACGGGCTGGAAGTGGTCATGACGCCGCAGTGGAACAACGGCAACGGGATGACGGGCTGGACGCGCGTCTGCAACATCAGTGCTGATAGCGCTCTGAAGCAGGCCTGCGAAGACGTTTTCCGCTTCAGCAATAACTGAGGAGCGGAGAATGAATACCGATCAACTCGTGGCGCTTTGTCTTCGCCATCACGCACTGCTGCTATCCAGCGACAGTGAGAGGATCAACATTGCCGTCGTGGGAAAGCCCGCGACCGAACTCATGGAGGCGCTGCGTTTCGCGACCCAGAAACGGATTGATATTGAGTGCTGGAGCGCGGAGCGCATAGAAAAACACCGGCAGCTCACGTCACAATCGCATCTGCCCGGCGTTTCGCAAACACACTCTACGGTAGATGTCCTTAACCACACGCTGCAGCAGGCAATCAACCAGCGCGCCTCTGATATTCATATCGAACCGATGGAGCACGCGTGCCAGATTCGTTTACGTATCGACGGCGTACTTTGTCCGCAGCCTCCGCTTGCCGCTGAACTGGCTAACCTGTTAAGCGCACGTTTAAAAGTGCTGGGTAACCTGGATATTGCAGAACGCCGGCTGCCTCAGGACGGCCAGTTTACGATTGAACTGGCCAATGAGCCGGTCTCGTTTCGGATCGCGACGCTTCCCTGCAGCGGCGGCGAAAAAATTGTGCTGCGCCTCCTGCATCAGGTTCCGCAGGCCCTTGAGCCGAAAGCGCTTGGCATGAATGCTGAACAGTTGGCCTGTTTTAATGCGGTTCTCCACCAGCCGCAGGGGCTGATTCTGGTCACCGGCCCTACCGGCAGCGGCAAAACCGTGACGCTGTACAGCGCGCTGCAGTCGCGTAACACCCCTGACGTCAACATCTGCAGCGTGGAAGATCCTATTGAGATCCCCCTTGCCGGATTAAACCAGACGCAGATTAATCCCCGGGCGGGTTTAACCTTCCAGAACGTGCTGCGCGCACTGCTACGTCAGGATCCCGACATCATTATGGTCGGCGAAATCCGTGACGGAGAAACGGCCGGGATTGCCATTAATGCTGCCCAGACCGGGCATCTGGTGCTGTCGACCCTGCACACCAACTCGACGACGGAAACGCTGATTCGCCTGGAGCAGATGGGCGTCGCGCGCTGGATGATTTCTTCCGCGCTGACGATGGTGATTGCCCAGCGACTGTCCGGCGTTTGTGCCCACATTGTCGCCGGGAAACCCGCGATCAGGCTCAACTACCTCGCTCAGTATGGCCCAGGCCGCTTCCACGCTGGCAGCCCACCGGCTGCGATCGCTGTTATCACGGCTTTTATGGCCGCGTGGCCATTTTTGAAGTACTCGCCATCGACAATGCCCTGCGGCAGGCCATTGCCAGCGGGGCGGGAACTGACGTCATAGAGGCGAGCGCCCGGCAGGCGGGGATGGTTTCTCTTTTTGAACACGGCTGCAGGGCCGTCGAACAAGGGCTAACCACGATTGAAGAGTTGTTGCGCGTCCTGGGAATGCCCAATGGCGGCTAATCAGCTCTGGCGCTGGCGTGCGCTCACCAAAGATGGAGAGCCCCGAAGCGGGACACTCTGGGCCACAGACCGCAATGCGGCCTTCACCCGGCTGATGCGTAACGACCTCCATCCTTTGACGCTGACCCGATGCGCGCAGCGACACCGCTGGCGGCCACACCACTGCGACGAGATGTTTCATCAGCTCGCCCTGCTTCTGCAGGCTGGGCTGATGCTGTCCCACAGCCTGCAAATGCTTGCAGAGCAACATCCGTCAAAACCGTGGCAGGCGCTGCTGCAAAGCATTGCCGATGAGCTCAGTGAAGGATGCCCGTTTTCTGAGTCGCTAAAAAAGTGGCCAGCCGTTTTTAGCCCGCTGCATGTCTCGATGGTGAAAACCGGAGAGCTGACGGGGAAGCTGGAGGTGTGCTGTCGTCAGCTCGCGCAGCAACAAAAAGCGCAGCAGCAGCTCAGTGCGAAAGTGAAAAAGGCGCTGCGCTACCCGGCGATCGTCCTGACGCTGGCTGTGCTCGTCGTGCTGGCGATGGTCACTCTGGTCCTGCCCGAGTTTGCCGCGATCTACAAAACGTTTAATACCCCGCTTCCCGTGCTGACACAGATGGTTATGGGGATGGCCGCCTTTATGCAGTCATATGCCCTTGCGTTGTTCACCCTGCTATTGGCCCCTTTAGCCGTCGCCTGGGCTCTGCGGCAGAATCCTCGCTGGCAGTGTATCCTGCTGCATACGCCCGTGATGGGCGCACTGGCAAAAGGTCAAAAGCTGGGACACGTCTTTACCGTGCTGTCACTCACGCAACAGGCGGGTATCCCCTTTTTAAAGGGCCTGGAGAGTGCCGAGGAGACCGTTGAAAGTCAGTACTGGCAGGGAATACTGCGCGGCGTGCGGGAGGACATTGAAAAAGGCCTTCCCGTCTGGTCATCCTTTCAAAGAGCGGCAATCTTTACCCCGCTCTGTGTTCAGCTTTTACGAACCGGTGAAATGTCAGGTGCGCTTGGATATCATGCTGGCAAACCTTGCCCGCCATCATACGGAACAGACCTTTCAACGTGCAGAGAATCTGGCGGCGCTTCTGGAGCCAGTGCTTCTGATAGTGACGGGGGTCAGTTATCGGTACGCTGGTGGTGGCAATGTACCTGCCGATATTCCACCTGGGAGATGCAATGAGCGCGGGATAGTACAACAGGGCTGGCGCACGGGCATGCGCCAGCGATAGCCATTACAGGCTGTTGAATACGCGGTTTTCTTGTTCCTGAACGCGAATAAACGTCGTACGCTTTGTCAGCTCTTTCAGGCGGGAGGCGCCAACGTAGGTGCAGGCAGAGCGCAGGCCGCCGAGGATATCGCGTGCGGTGTTTTCAACCGGGCCGCGCAGAGGCAGCTTGACGGTTTTACCTTCTGCCGCACGGTATTTTGCCACGCCGCCGACGTGACGGGTCATCGCAGACTCAGAGCTCATGCCGTAGAACAGCATAAATTTCTCGCCGTTTTCTTCTACTACGGTACCGCCACTCTCTTCATGGCCTGCCAGCATACCGCCGAGCATCACGAAGTCCGCGCCGCCGCCGAAGGCCTTTGCAACATCACCCGGCATGGTGCAACCACCGTCGCTGATGATCTGGCCGCCCAGACCGTGCGCCGCATCGGCACATTCAATGACGGCAGAGAGCTGCGGATAACCGACGCCGGTTTTGACGCGCGTGGTGCATACGGAGCCCGGACCGATGCCCACTTTCACGATATCGGCACCGGAGAGGATCAGCTCTTCACACATTTCACCGGTCACCACGTTGCCCGCGATGATGGTTTTCGTCGGCCAGGCCTCACGCGCCTTGCTGACAAACTGTACGAAGTGCTCGGAGTAACCGTTCGCCACATCAATACAAACGAAGTTCAGCGCCGGGTTAGCCTTCAGGATCTGTTTGGTCTTCTCGAAATCCGCATCGGAGGTACCGGTTGGAGACCATCACGTGCTTCACCACACCAGGCAGAGGCGGACGCCACAAACGCATTCCACTCTTCAGGGCTGTAATGTTTGTGTACGGCGGTGAGGATGTCGAACTGTGCCAGCGCGGTTGCCATCTCAAAGGTTCCCACAGTATCCATGTTGGCAGCGATGATCGGCACGCCAGACCAGGTCTGACCGGAATGCTTAAAGGTGAATTGACGTTCGAGTTCAACGTCTGAGCGACTTTTCAGTGTAGAGCGTTTAGGGCGGATAAGAACGTCTTTAAAACCTAACTTCAGATCTCTTCGATACGCATGTGCGGATTCCTGGGGTTAGAGGCAAATATGTTAAAAGCACAACTCCAGTGACGCTATCATACGCACTAATACCTGCTCCGCAAGACTGCGAAATTCTCTTTTTTTACGCTACAATCCTATAAATTTACCTGGTAAAAAGCCGGTAAACAGGGCTAAACAGTTGCTGGCGCACCTGAGAGTTTTAATCAACTGATTTTAATAATGAATAATTCCCAGGATTTGATTTAAATGGGGTATATCGTTGCATTAACCGGTGGCATCGGTAGTGGCAAAAGTACCGTTGCAGACGCGTTTTCCTCGTTTGGGTATCACGATTATCGATGCCGATATTATTGCCCGCCAGGTGGTAGAGCCCAATACACCCGCGCTTAAGGCCATCGCAGAACATTTTGGCCAGGCAATCATCAATGCCGATGGCACGCTAAATCGCCGTCAGCTTCGCGAATGCATTTTTTCCGATTCAGCGGAAAAAGCCTGGCTTAATGCCCTGCTCCATCCCATTATCCACCAGGAAACACAGCGTCAGATAGCCGAAGCCCGCTCGCCCTATGTCTTGTGGGTGGTTCCGCTGCTGGTGGAAAATCAGCTGCATCAGAAAGCCGATCGGGTACTGGTGATTGATGTCGCACCCGAGACGCAAATCCAGAGAACCATGATGCGAGACCATGTCTCGCGCGAGCATGCTGAACATATACTCGCCGCTCAGGCCACGCGCGCTCAGCGCCTTGCCGTGGCGGATGATGTTATTGATAATAACGGCGCACCAGATGCTATTGCATCGGATGTTGCCCGTCTGCACGCGCAGTATCTGACGTTAGCCGGGCAGGCCGTTGCACAGGAAAAACCATAATGTCGACTCACATCCTTTTTGAGCATCCGCTCAACGAAAAAATGCGTACCTGGCTGCGCATCGAATTCCTCATTCAGCAGCTTTCACAACATCTGCCGGTTAACGATCACGCTACGGCGTTGCACTTCTTCCGCAATGTAGGCGATCTGCTGGATGTGATTGAACGCGGCGATGTCCGCACAGAATTGCTTAAAGAGCTGGAGCGCCAGCAGCGTAAATTGCAGGCATGGGCTGAGGTTCCGGGGGTGGACGTAAGCCGTATCGATTCCCTTCGTCAGCAGCTTAAAACCAGCAGCAGCATCCTGATGGCCGCACCGCGCGTCGGGCAGTTTTTGCGTGAGGACCGCCTGATTGGCCTGGTGCGCCAGCGCCTGAGCATCCCTGGCGGTTGCTGCAGCTTCGACCTGCCGACGCTGCATATGTGGCTCCATATGCCACAAGCGCAGCGTGACGCGCAGGTGAACAGCTGGCTGGCAAGCCTGGAGCCGATGCACCAGACGCTGTCGCTGATCCTCGATCTGATCCGTAACTCAGCGCCGTTCCGCAAGCAAACCAGCCTGAACGGTTTCTACCAGGACAACGGTGATGATGCCGATCTTCTGCGCCTGAATTTATCGCTTGGCGAACAGCTTTATCCGCAAATTTCCGGGCATAAGAGCCGCTTTGCGATTCGCTTTATGCCGCTGGACAGCGAAAATGGCACCGTGCCGGAACGCCTCGATTTTGAACTGGCCTGTTGTTAAGGAGTGCCGATGTCTGATGTCACCACCGTAAACTGCCCGACCTGTGGCAAAACCGTTGTCTGGGGCGAAGTGAGTCCGTTCCGCCCATTCTGCTGCAAACGCTGCCAGCTTATTGACCTGGGCGAATGGGCGGCGGAAGAAAAACGCATTCCGAGTAAAGGCGATCTTTCGGACAGCGATGACTGGAGTGAAAGCCAGCAGTAATCTGTAAAGCCTGCTGGCGCGTCGCTTAGCAGGCCTTCGGTTGTTCGACTAACCGCAGGATCACAGGCTCATTAGCTGGCGGGAATTTTTCGGCATCACTTGCCTGAAGCTCCACCCAGTTACCCGGCTGCCCCTCTTTCCCCCAGGGTTCACCTTCCCAGTTTTCCACCAGCCAGAACCACAGCGTGATGTGTCTGTCCGGAAACTGGTATTCAAGCTTATCAAACAGCGTTGCGCCAAGCGGGGTGATCCCGACTTCTTCCTGAAGCTCGCGAACCAGCGCCGCTTCCGGGGTTTCACCGGCCTCGATTTTACCGCCTGGAAACTCCACTTGTTCGCCATATGGGCGTCGGCAGCACGCTGGGTGATAAAGATTTGGTTTTCGCGGGTTGCGAATAATCCCGACGGCAATTTGCGGTATTTTCATATTGTCACTTCCATAAAAAAGGCGCAGATTTCTGCGCCTTTTTGTTTTTTTATGAACTTAGCTCAGACGGCCGTGGCACGCCTTGTACTTTTTACCAGAACCGCACGGGCATGGATCGTTACGACCCACTTTACGATCGCCGGTTTGCGCGGCGATCGCCGCTGCGGCTTCGCTGTCGTCGGTCTGATGGCTCAGCTGTTGCATTTGTGCCAGACGCTCGGCTTCTTCACGACGCTGCTGCTCCATCGCTTCCACTTCTTCCGGCATGCGCACCTGAACCTTGCTCAGGGTGCTGATGACTTCATACTTCAGCGACTCAAGCATAGAGGCAAACATGGAGAAGGACTCACGCTTGTATTCCTGCTTCGGATCTTTCTGCGCATAGCCACGCAGGTGGATACCCTGACGCAGGTAGTCCATCGCCGCCAGGTGCTCTTTCCACAGGGAATCCAGCGTCTGCAGCATCACGCCTTTTTCGAAGTGACGCATCATTTCAGCGCCAACCACTTCTTCCTTGCGCTTGTAGACGTCCAGCGCGGTTTCGTAGATACGCTCGCGCAGGGTCTCTTCGTGCAGCTCAGGCTCTTTATCCAGCCACTCTTTGATAGGCAGATCGAGGTCAAAGTCGTTTTTCAGACGTTCCTGCAGGCCTTCGATGTCCCACATCTCTTCCAGAGACTGCGGCGGAATGTGCGCATCAATCGTGGCTTTAAACACATCTTCGCGGATGCTGTTGATGGTTTCGCTCACGTCGGACACGTCCAGCAGTTCGTTACGCTGGGTGTAGATCGCGCGGCGCTGATCGTTAGCCACGTCGTCATATTCCAGCAGCTGCTTACGAATATCGAAGTTGCGGCTTTCCACTTTACGCTGTGCGTTCGCGATCGCTTTGGTGACCCACGGGTGCTCAATAGCTTCGCCCGGCTTCATGCCCAGCTTACGCATCATGCCGGACACGCGGTCGGAGGCGAAAATACGCATCAGCGCATCTTCCATCGACAGGTAGAAGCGGGAAGAACCAGCATCACCCTGACGGCCCG
>OIEO01000113.1_pt1 | contig 15054 bp, 14 predicted proteins | sample 1581851 | NCBI WGS metagenome assembly OIEO01 (sample SAMN03281010, study PRJEB24777) | human gut metagenome | isolation source: fecal sample PR157 from 1 month old male Malay infant, caesarean delivered... | reverse complement strand
AGTTGACTTCGCTCTCGTCGATCTCGACGTTCTTCGGATCGCCTTGTACTCCACGTCGGTGGTGCCGATGATGGAGAACTCGTCCATCCACGGGATCACAAACACGATGCGCTTGTCTTCGTTCTGCAGGATGTACGCCTGCTTCTGGGTATGCACGCGCGGCACCACAATGTGGCTGCCCTTGATCAGGCGAATGCCGTACCGGGGATGGCAGATGCATGCCGTCGTCAAAGAACTGCTTCACCCACGGGCCGGTGGCGTTCACCAGGCCGCGCGCTTTCCAGCTGAACTTCTCGCCGGTATCGATATCTTCCGCCTCCACAATCCACAGGCCGTTTTCACGACGGGCAGCGGTCGCGCGGGTGCGGGTTTTCACCTCGCCGCCTTTCTTCTCAACCATCTGCGCGTTCGCCAGCACCAGGCGGGCATCATCCACCCAGCAGTCGGAATATTCGAATCCGCGCACGATTTCAGGCTTAAGGACCGATTCTGAGCCAAAACGCAACCCTTTCGAACCCGGGAGGCTGGTGCGTTTACCCAGATGATCGTACATAAACAGACCAATGCGAATCATCCACGCCGGGCGCAGATGCGGGCGATGGGGCAGGCGGAAGCGCATCGGAATCGCCAGATGCGGGGCCATTTTCAGCAGCACTTCACGTTCGGCCAGCGCTTCGCTGACCAGGCGGAATTCGTAGTGTTCCAGGTAGCGCAGGCCACCGTGAATCAGTTTGGAGCTGGCGGACGACGTCGCGCAGGCGAGATCGTTAGCTTCCAGCATCAGTACGGATAAACCGCGTCCTGCGGCATCGACCGCAATACCGGCACCGTTGATGCCACCGCCTATCACAATCAGATCTTTGGTTTCCATAACACCCTCATGCACTTTCGTTTAAAGCTCAGAAATGTTCGATATCGCTCATAATAGCAAAGGAACGCGCTTTTGGTAACATCTAAAAAAACAATTTAGAGTGATATGGATAACATAATGGCGTTTACCCGCCGCCAGGACGTACACTACGGGGTTAAAATCTTGTCGTTGACCACTGTAAAGAGAACACCATGGATCAGTTTGAATGTATTAACGTAGAAGAAGCCCACCAGAAGATGCACCAGGGAAAAGCGGTGCTGGTGGACATCCGCGATCCGCAGAGTTTTGCGATGGGCCATACGCCGGGCGCGTTTCATCTTACCAACGACACGCTGGGCGCGTTTATGCGCGATAACGACTTTGAGACGCCGGTGATGGTGATGTGCTACCACGGCAACAGCAGCAAAGGCGCGGCGCAGTACCTGCTTCAGCAGGGTTACGACGCGGTTTACAGCGTCGACGGCGGTTTCGATGCCTGGCATCGTCATTTCCCGGCGGAAGTGGAATACGCGTTTGAGCGCTGATCCCGCTATACTGTCCCCTTTTGTGTGGAAATAAGCGACCGCTGCCCATGTTGATGATCACCTCTTTTACCAACCCGCGCGTCGCCCAGGCGTTTGTCGACTATATGGCGACGCAGGGCGTTATTCTTACTATTCAGCAACATACGCAGACCGACGTCTGGCTGGCCGATGAGAGCCAGGCCGGGCGGGTAAACGAGGAGCTGGCGCGTTTTCTTGAGAACCCTGGCGACCCGCGCTATCTGGCGGCAAGCTGGCAGTCCGGCCAGACCGGCAGCGGATTGCACTACAGCCGCTTTCCCTTCCTTGCCACCCTTCGCGAGCGCGCGGGCCCGTTTACGCTGCTGCTGCTGGCGGCCTGCATCATCGTCTTTATTATCATGAACGTGGTCGGCGACCAGAGCGTGATGATTGCCCTGGCGTGGCCCTATGATCCGTCGCTTGAATTTGACGTATGGCGCTACTTTAGCCACGCGCTGATGCACTTCTCGGTGATGCATATCCTCTTCAACCTGCTCTGGTGGTGGTATCTCGGCGGTGCCGTTGAAAAGCGTCTGGGCAGCGGCAAGCTGATCGTTATCACCATCATCAGCGCCCTGTTGAGCGGCTACGTACAGCACAAGTTCAGCGGCCCGTGGTTTGGCGGGCTGTCGGGTGTCGTCTATGCCCTGATGGGCTACGTCTGGCTTCGCGGGGAGCGCGATCCGCAAAGCGGCATCTATCTGCAACGCGGATTGATAACCTTTGCGTTAATATGGCTAATTGCCGGATGGTTTGATCTGTTTGGTATGTCTATCGCCAACGGTGCGCACGTCGCCGGGCTGGCCGTGGGGCTGGCGATGGCCTTTGCCGACACGCTCCATGCGCGAAAACGAACATAATTCTCAGGGATAATTGATGAAACAAACACAACGTCATGACGCCATTATCGAACTGGTAAAAAAGCAGGGATACGTCAGCACCGAAGAGCTGGTGGAGCAGTTTGCCGTCAGCCCACAAACCATCCGTCGTGACCTGAACGACCTGGCCGATCAGAACCGCATCCTTCGCCACCACGGCGGCGCGGCGCTGCCGTCCAGCTCGGTCAACACCTCCTGGCACGACCGTAAAGCGACGCAGACGGCGGAGAAAAGAGCGCATTGCCCCGCAAGGTCGCCAGTCAGATCCCGAACGGGGCGACGCTGTTTATTGATATCGGCACCACGCCGGAAGCGGTCGCCCATGCGCTGCTGGATCACGAGAACCTGCGCGTGGTCACCAACAACCTGAACGTCGCCAATACCCTGATGCAAAAAGACGATTTCCGCATCATCCTCGCTGGCGGCGAGCTACGCAGCCGCGACGGCGGGATTATCGGTGAAGCGACCCTCGACTTTATCTCTCAGTTCCGCCTCGACTTCGGCATTCTGGGCATCAGCGGCATCGACAGCGACGGTTCGCTGCTGGAGTTTGATTATCACGAGGTGCGCACCAAGCGCGCGATCATTGAAAACTCACGCCACGTGATGCTGGTGGTGGATCACTCGAAGTTTGGCCGTAACGCGATGGTAAACATGGGCAGCATTAGCATGGTGGATGCGGTTTATACCGACGTGATGCCGCCGGCGGGGGTGATGCAGGTGATTAAAGATAATAATTTGCAGCTGGAACTGTGCTAACGGTTGTGTCGGGTGGCGCTGCGCTTACCCGACCTACAAATTGTTTTCCCTCTCCCTGTGGGAGAGGGCATCAGACTGCACAAAACTAAACGCCGTACCCCATCATCTTCAACAGCTGCTGCGCATGCTGCACCGCATCCTGTCGATGCGCCACGCCCAGCTTCTGGTACAGGTTGCGGATATGCGTTTTGATGGTGGTCGCCGCCACCGCCAGCTCGCCGGCAATCTGCTCGTTGCTGTAGCCTGAATAGATCAGCCCCAGAACCTGCCATTCGCGCTGGGTAAGCGGACTGGTGCGGATAAGCTCCGGCACTTCCGGGTGGTTCAGCAGACGTTCAACGAAGTTCTCATCGAAATGCGCGAACTTGTGCCGATGATGCTGGTTAATCTCGCGCAGAATGCGCTGGGCGCGATGCTGATCCAGCTCCGGCAGCGTGTTGAGCTGAATAAGCTGACGCAGCTGCTGGGCCATCACTTCCCCTTCAATCACAAAGTGGCTGATAAACCCGGTGCGGTTTGCCAGCTGTAGCGCCTCCAGCAGCACGCGCTGGGCATCGTTTTTACGGCCCGCCTGCCAGTAGAGCTGGTTTTGCAGCAGCAGGTTGCGGTTCAGGTCGCTCATCAGGCGCAGGCTGCGCGCGTTTTCGTTCAGCTCTTCCAGCACAATCTCTGCGGGCTCTAATTCACCGAGCAGGATCTGCGCGCGGGCAATGTTGCGCCACTGGCTCTGCAGGAAGTGGTTGTTGGCAAATTCCGGTTTTGGCGTCTGACGCAGCCAGTTGGCGGCGGATTTTTTATCGCCGGTCATCTGCCAGTAAATCACCCGGACCTTGTCGGCGTTTGACACCCAGTCGCTATGATACTGGCCGTTGCCGAGCAGGTTTTCCAGGCGGTTAAGATGGTTGCGGGCGTTATCGAGATCGCCGCGCGCCAGCGAGCACTGCACCAGCAGCGCCAGGCACTGCAGCTGCTGCTGAGGCTGGAAACTGGAAAGAACATCCACACCCTGGCGGGCGCAGCTTTCTGCTTCATCCAGACGCGACCATGCCCACAGTAATTGAGCGCGAATACGCAGCAGGAACTCGTGCATCGGCAGCTGTTCCAGATGCTGCTCGCGAATCAGCTGGAACGCTTTCTCCTGGTTTTCCCAGGCGGCCTGCAGGAACCCCTGCGCGAATAAAATCTCGCTCTGCTGGATCAGGCTCCACAGCGCGTAGTGCCAGACATCATGACGACGCGCCATCTGTTCGGTTTGCTGCATCAGTGAAAGCGAGCGCGTGAGATCGCCCTTGCAGTGCAGCACTTCACCGTGGACGGAGGTCGCCACGATGCGGCTGTAGAAGTTGGCCAGCGGCAGTTCATCCAGCGCGACCATCGCCAGCCGTTCCGCTTCGTCCGGGTCGCCGTCGTTAATGGCCACCTGAGCGCGCAGCGCGTTGAACTCGCCGTGCAGGGTGGTATCCATCTCGCTTTCCATCTCCTGCTCGGCGCGCGCCAGCAGGGTGTTCACTTCGCTGTAGCGATGCTGGCTCTGCATCAGCCAGGCCTGCAGCAGCACCAGACGCGGATTCTCCAGCAGGCTTTCCCACGGCAGGGCTTTGAGTGACTCTTCCAGCAGGGTCAGCTCGCTGTGGTTAAACAGGCCCCACGCGTGATTGAGGAGGATATCGCGCAGCATACTGGCGTCACCGGCGGCCAGCGCATGGTGGATGGCCTCGCTCGGGAAGCCCTGTGCCATCCAGCTTTCGGCAGCGGCGCGGTGGATCTCCGGCAGTTCAACCGCCAGCTCCCACTGACAGCGCTGGCGCAGGAAGCTACCAAACAGCGGATGATAGCTAAACCACTCGCCGGGATCGTCCATGCGCGTCAGGAAAAGGCCCTGACGTTCAATCTCTTCGAGCTGAAGCTGACCGTTTTCACAGCCCGTTACCCGCACGATCAGCGCATCGTTCATGGAGCGCAGCAGCGAGCCTTTTCAGCAGGAAATTACGCGTCGAGGGATCGACGCTGTCCAGCACCTCATCCACCAGGTAATCAGAGAGGTGGCTGGCGTTGATGCCGGCCAGACGGCGCGCTGACTGGTGCGCCGGACTGTTGTTTTGCCGGGCAGAGAGGGCAATCAGCTGCAGCGCCGTTGCCCAGCCCGCGACGTCATCACACAGACGGCTGCTTTCGGCGGCCTCAATCGGTGAGTTCAGGCGGCAGTCGAAGAACTGTTTCGCTTCCTGGTGGGTAAAAGCAAGCTGTTGGCTACCTACTTCCAGAAGCTGATCGCGCACGCGCAGGTTGGCAATACCCAACTGCGGCAGGTTGCGTGACAGCACCACTAACGTCAGGTTTTCCGGCTGATGGCGCAGGAAGAAACGCATCGATTCATGAATCACCGGGTTAGTGATGAGATGGTAATCATCAATCACCACGTAAAGCGGGCGATGCCATTCAGCCAGTTCGATAAACAGCTGAGAGAAAAGGGAGGACAGGCTGGCGTACTGGCGCTTTTGCACCATCACCTCACTGGCGACGCAGTGTCCATGGGTGGCTTGCTGTATGGCGGCAATCAGATAGCTGGCAAAACGTTCTTGCTGGTTATCGCCCTCATCAAGGGAGTACCAGCCAAGATCGCTCTTACCTGCGGCCCATTGCGAGATGAGCGTTGTTTTTCCATAACCTGCAGGGCTCGTAACCAGCGCCAGTCGGAAATTATGCGCGCCGGAAAGTTTAGCCAACAGACGCTCGCGGACCACTGTATGGTCAAGACGAACCGGGCGACTTAATTTAGACGGAATCAACATAGGTTTCACTTCACTGTGGGGAACGAGAGATTTTATTTTTTTGCGCTTCGTAATTAATACGATATAAGGTCGGTCAGAAAGAGAACTATTGCAAGTTATGTCTGGATTTGGTGGCTCTGAATTTGCACTCTGTCACAAAACATTCAGGCAGATGATGGAACTTTCTGGAAAGGGCTTTAATGCCGCGTCAATGCTGGCTTGTATGGTTGTGCTACGGCTGCGCTGAAACTGGTTTCAGGAAGGGATAGTGACGTCAAATTTAATAAAGTGTGGGTAAAGTTCAGCAAGAATAATACCTTTCCTGGTCATGACATCCTGTTGCAAAAATATTATTCCAGGTAAGTAATTATTTCGGCAGGGTTTAATTTCATCCGAAACTGCATTTCATTTCTTTGACAATCTCCTCGGTTACTTTTTTATCTTCCGGGCACACTCGAACTATGCTCTGAGAGTGGCCTTGATCACACTTTTCTGCTCATCCCCGCTACTCCTCCCTGTCTAATCCCCTACGGGAGGAGGAAGAGGTGAAATGAGCCAGGCACACTAGCGCCAACTTGTGTTTTCTTTCTAAAGGATGCCGATCCCCTATGTCACAGCCTACCTTCAACAAAGCTCAATTCCAGGCTGCCCTGACGCGTCAGTGGCAGCGTTTTGGCCTTCATGCTGCAAACGAGATGACGCCTCACCAGTGGTGGCAGGCAGTGAGCGGTGCGCTCGCAGAGCAGCTGGATGCTCAACCTCTGGCAAAACCGGCAAACGGGCAGCGCCATGTAAACTACATTTCAATGGAGTTCCTGATTGGCCGTCTGACGGGCAACAACCTGTTGAACCTCGGCTGGTATCAGGAGGTTGGTGACGTTCTTAAAGAACACGACATTAACCTGACCGATCTGCTGGAAGAAGAGATTGACCCGGCGCTGGGCAACGGTGGCCTGGGTCGTCTGGCGGCCTGTTTCCTGGATTCCATGGCGACCGTCGGCCAGTCGGCGATTGGTTACGGTCTGAACTACCAGTACGGCCTGTTCCGTCAGTCCTTCGCTGACGGCCATCAGATGGAAGCGCCGGACGACTGGCATCGCAATACCTACCCGTGGTTCCGCCATAACGCGCAGCTGGACGTGCAGGTTGGCATTGGCGGGAAAGTGACGAAACAAGGTCTCTGGGAGCCTGCGTTCACCATTACCGGCGAAGCCTGGGATCTGCCGGTGCTTGGCTACCGTAACGGCGTGGCGCAGCCGCTGCGTCTGTGGCAGGCGAAGCACGCCCATCCGTTTAACCTGACCAAATTTAACGACGGCGATTTCCTGCGTGCCGAGCAGCAGGGCATCGACGCCGAGAAGCTGACCAAAGTTCTCTACCCGAACGACAACCACCTGGCCGGTAAAAAGCTGCGCCTGATGCAGCAGTACTTCCAGTGCGCCTGCTCCGTGGCGGACATTCTGCGTCGCCATCACCTGGCGGGCCGCAAGCTGGCGCAGCTGCCGGACTTCGAAGTCATTCAGCTCAACGACACGCACCCGACCATTGCCATCCCGGAACTGCTGCGCGTGCTGATTGACGAGCATCAGCTGAGCTGGGACGACGCCTGGTCCATCACCAGCCGTACCTTTGCCTACACCAACCACACCCTGATGCCTGAAGCGCTCGAGTGCTGGGATGAGAAGCTGGTGAAAGCGCTGCTGCCGCGCCACATGCAGATCATCAACAAGATTAACGACCAGTTTAAAACCCTGGTGGATAAAACCTGGCCGGGCAACAAAGCGGTCTGGGCGAAGCTGGCGGTGGTTCACGATAAGCAGGTACGCATGGCGAACATGTGCGTAGTGAGCGGCTTTGCGGTGAACGGCGTCGCGGCGCTGCACTCGGATCTGGTGGTTAAAGATCTGTTCCCGGAATATCACCAGCTGTGGCCGAACAAATTCCATAACGTGACCAACGGCATTACGCCGCGTCGCTGGATCAAGCAGTGCAACCCGCTGCTGGCTGGCCTGCTGGACAAGACCCTGAAGAAAGAGTGGGCGAACGATCTGGACCAGCTCATCAACCTGGAAAAATACGCTGACGACGCGAAATTCCGCGAACAGTACCGCGCGATTAAGCTGGAGAACAAAGTTCGCCTGGCGGCGTTCGTGAAAGCGCGCACCGGGATTGAGATCAACCCAAATGCGATTTTCGATATCCAGATCAAACGCCTGCACGAGTACAAACGTCAGCACCTGAACCTGCTGCACATTCTGGCGCTGTACAAAGAGATCCGCGAGAACCCGCAGGCTGACCGTGTGCCGCGCGTGTTCCTGTTCGGCGCGAAGGCGGCGCCGGGCTACTACCTGGCGAAAAACATTATCCTCGCCATCAATAAAGTGGCGGAGGCGATCAACAGCGATCCGAACGTGGGCGACAAGCTGAAGGTGGTATTCCTGCCGGATTACTGCGTCTCGGCGGCTGAAATGCTGATCCCGGCGGCGGATATCTCCGAGCAGATCTCAACCGCAGGAAAAGAAGCCTCCGGTACCGGCAACATGAAGCTGGCGCTGAACGGCGCGCTGACCGTCGGCACGCTGGACGGGGCGAACGTCGAAATCGCCGAGAAGGTGGGCGAAGAGAATATCTTTATCTTCGGCCACACCGTGGAAGAGGTGAAAGCCATCAAGGCCAAAGGCTACGACCCGGTGAAATGGCGTAAGAAAGACAAAGTGCTGGACGCGGTGCTGAAGGAGCTGGAGAGCGGCAAATACAGCGACGGCGACAAGCACGCGTTTGACCAGATGCTGCACAGCATGGACAAACACGGCGGTGACCCGTATCTGGTGATGGCGGACTTCACGGCCTACGTTGAAGCGCAAAAACAGGTCGACGTGCTGTATCGCGACCAGGACGCGTGGACCCGGGCGTGCATTCTGAACACCGCGCGCTGCGGCATGTTCAGCTCTGACCGCTCAATCCGTGATTATCAGGCCCGTATCTGGCAGGCAAAACGCTAAGGAAGCGCGATGGAGAGTAAACGTCTGGACAGTGCCGCGCAGGCGGCGGGAATTAGCCTCAGTTACATTAATGCTCACGGCAAACCACAGTCTATTGGCGCCGACACCAAAAGACGTTTGCTGGATGCTATGCACAAAACCGACGCGAAAGCGTCGGCTGCGCCGGTGCCGAATGTGAAGGTATTCACCGCAGGTAAAAAGATGCCGCTCGCGGTGGAGGGGCGCGGCGAGTTTAGCTGGCTGCTGACCACCGAAGAGGGGCATCAGCACAAAGGCCACGCCACCGGCGGCAAAACCCTTAACCTTCCGGCGAAGCTGCCGGAGGGCTACCACACCCTGACGCTCACCCAGGACGATCGGCGTTTCCACTGCCGGGTGATCGTCGCGCCAAAACGCTGCTACGAGCCGCAGGCGCTGCTTGAAGGCAAAAAATGCTGTGGGGTGCCTGCGTGCAGCTCTATACGCTGCGTTCCGACAGCAACTGGGGCATCGGCGATTTTGGCGATCTGAAGAACATGCTGGCATCCGTGGGCGAGCGCGGCGGCGCGTTTATCGGCCTCAACCCGATCCACGCGCTCTATCCGGCCAACCCGGAGAGCGCCAGCCCGTACAGCCCGTCCTCCCGTCGCTGGCTGAACGTGATTTACATCGACGTTAACGCCTTAGATGATTTCAAAAACAGCCCGGAGGCGCAGGCGTGGTGGGCACTGAGTACCACCCAGCAGGCGCTGAAGCAGGCCCGCGAAGCCGACTGGGTGGACTATTCCACCGTGACGGCGCTGAAGATGGCCGCGCTGCGCCTGGCGTGGAAAGGCTTTTCTCAGCGTGATGATGAGGAGATGGCGGCGTTCCGCCAGTTCGTGACGCAGGAGGGCGAGAGCCTGTACTGGCAGGCAGCGTTCGATGCGCTGCACGCGTATCAGGTGAAAGAGGACGAAATGCGCTGGGCTGGCCGGTCTGGCCGGAAGCAGTATCAGACCGTCGACACGCCTGAAGTGAAGCTTTCTGCAAAAAATACGCTGACGAGGTGGACTTCTACCTGTGGCTGCAGTGGCTGGCGTACAGCCAGTTTGCCGCCTGCTGGCAGGTGAGCCAGGGCTACAAGATGCCGATTGGCCTGTATCGTGACCTGGCCGTCGGCGTGGCGGAAGGCGGTGCGGAAACCTGGTGTGACCGCGAGCTTTACTGTCTGAAAGCCTCCGTCGGCGCGCCGCCGGATATCCTTGGCCCGCTCGGCCAGAACTGGGGCTTGCCGCCGATGGATCCGCACGTGATGGCGGCGCGCGCCTACGAGCCGTTTATCGACCTGCTGCACGCGAACATGCAGAACTGCGGGGCGCTGCGTATCGACCACGTGATGTCCGTGCTGCGCCTGTGGTGGATCCCGTACGGTGAAACGGCGGATCACGGGGCGTACGTGCAGTATCCGGTTGACGATCTGCTGTCGATCCTGGCCCTGGAAAGCAAGCGTCACCAGTGCATGGTGATCGGTGAAGATCTCGGTACCGTGCCGGTGGAGATTGTCAGCAAGCTCCGCGACAGCGGCGTCTACTCCTATAAAGTGCTCTATTTTGAAAACGACCATGAGAAAACCTTCCGCGCGCCGCAAGCGTACCCTGAACAGTCAATGGCAGTCGCGACGACGCATGACCTTCCTACGCTTCGTGGCTATTGGGAAAGCGGCGATCTGACCCTTGGCAAAACGCTGGGCCTGTATCCTGACGAAGAGGTGTTACGCGGTCTTTATCAGGATCGCGAGCTCTCCAAGCAGGGGCTGCTGGATGCGCTGCATAAGCATGGCTGTCTGCCGAAGCGCGCCGGGCATAAAGCGTCGCTGATGGCGATGACTGCGACACTCAACCGCGGTTTGCAGCGCTATATTGCCGACAGCAATAGCGCCCTGCTGGGCCTGCAGCCGGAAGACTGGATTGATATGGCGGAGCCGGTGAACATTCCGGGTACCAGCTATCAGTACAAGAACTGGCGTCGCAAGCTGTCCACCACGCTTGAGGCGATGTTTGCCGATGACGGGGTGAACAGGCTGATCAAGGATTTGGATAAGCGGCGAAAAGCTGCTGGTAAGAAGTAATAAAAACCCGCCAGTGGCGGGGTTTTTATTATCAGGTGGTGCTCATGTAGGTCGGGTAAGGCGTAGCCGCCACCCGACTTAGGGCATCAGACCACCATATTCAGCAGCAGCACCCCGACCAGACCGCACACCGAAATAATGGTTTCCAGCGCGGACCAGGACTTGATGGTTTCACCGATCGTCAGGTTGAAGTACTCCTTGAACAGCCAGAAGCCCGGATCGTTTACGTGAGAGAAAACCACGCTACCGGAACCGACGGCGATAACCATCAGCTCAGGGCTCACGCCCGTGGTGGCAATCAGCGGCGCAACGATGCCGCCTGCGGTGATCGCTGCAACGGTCGCAGAACCCAGCGCAATACGCAGAACCGCGGCAATAGACCAGGCCATCAGGAGCGGCGACACGTTGGTTTCATGCATCATGGCAGCGATGTATTTGTCCACGCCGCTGTCGACCAGAACCTGTTTGAACGCACCGCCACCGCCGATGATCAGCAGCATCATGGCAATGATTTTGATGGAAGAGGTCAGCGTGTCGTTGATCTGATCCATGGAGCGGCCGCGGTTCAGACCGAAAGTGAACATCGCGATCAGCACGGCAATCAGCGTTGCCATCACCGGGTCACCCAGGAATTCTGCAACGGACAGGAACGCATGACCTTTTGGCAGAACCATCTCTGCCACGGCGCGCATCGCCATCAGGATCACCGGTACCAGAGAGGTCCAGACGCTGACGCCAAAGCCCGGCATCTCTTCTTCGATGAAGGTTTTGGCGCTGTACAGACCTTCCGGAATCGGCTTATCAATGCCTTTCAGGAAGCGGGCATAAACCGGGCCTGCCAGAATCACCGTTGGGATCGCCAGAATCGTACCGAACAGCAGGGTTTTACCCATGTCGGCGTGGAAGATGGTCGCGATAGCGGTTGGACCCGGGTGCGGCGCAGGAAGCCGTGGGTCACGGACAGCGCCGCGGCCATTGGCACACCGACATACAGCAGCGGGATGCTCGCGGCAGCCGCAATGGTGAACACCAGCGGCAGCATCAGCACGAAGCCCACTTCATAGAACAGCGCGAAACCAACGGTAAAGCCGGTTAACACCACTGCCCACTGAATGTTCTTCTTACCAAATTTGTCGATAAGCGTGGTGGCAATACGCTGGGCGCCACCGCAGTCCGCCAGCATTTTACCGAGCATAGCGCCGAAGCCCATGATCAGCGCCAGGCTGCCGAGCGTGCCGCCGACACCGGCTTTAATCGAGCTGATAACTTTAACCAGCGGCATCCCCTGCATCAGACCGACTGCAAGTGCCACCAGAACCAGAGCGATGAAGCCGTTCATTTTGAAGCGGATCATCAAGAGCAGTAATAACACAACACCGATAGCAACGATGACTAATGGCATGATTTACCTGGCCTTTGAATTGTTATGGGTAACGTCATTGTTTCAACGACAAATTCCGGTTGTCCCAACTGGGAACAGAGAAGTAACGGCACTAATACTGATGCCTTTTAAACGATTAAGTTTAGTCGGCTGTTATGAGTGTGCTTAGTGCCCATGGGAATGATACGGGTAACATGGCGTGATTGAGAATCACCCTGGAAGGCAAAATGTGAATTATGAGACGCAGGTCAACATATAGAGGGGAGCGAAGAGGGGGAGCAGGGTTTTGTAGGCCCGGTAAGCGCAGCGCCACCGGGCAATACAGACGGGCAATGAATCAGTAGTAAGAGTGCTCGCCGCGCTGGTGTTCGGTCAGGTCACGCACGCCTTTCAGTTCCGGGAACTCGTTCAGCAGCTGCTTCTCGATCCCTTCTTTCAGGGTGACATCGACCATTGAACAGCCGTTACAGCCGCCGCCAAACTGCAGAATGGCAAAACCTTCGTCGGTGATTTCCATCAGGGAAACACGACCGCCATGGCCAGCCAGCTGCGGGTTAATCTGGGATTGCAGCAGATACTCAACGCGCTCCATCAGCGGGGCATCGTCAGACACTTTACGCATTTTCGCGTTCGGCGCTTTCAGGGTCAGCTGAGAACCCAGCTGATCGGTGACGAAGTCGATCTCCGCATCTTCAAGATACGGTGCGCTCAGCTCATCAACATAGGCGGTGAGCTGTTCAAATTTAAGGGCAGTGTCGGTGGCTTCCACGGCGTCCGGAGGACAATAAGAAACACCACATTCTGCATTCGGCGTGCCTGGATTGATCACAAACACACGGATCTGCGTCCCTTCTTCCTGATTTGCCAGCAGTTTGGCAAAGTGCGCTTGTGCAGCATCGGAAATACGGATCATAGCTTTGGCCTAATAGTTGACTAAATTACCTGGGTATAATCATACGCCCATTGAAGAAGGGCTACAAGGTACGGCACAGACACCATACCTGAACCGACGCGGCGCCGCTTTGCAAAAGCAGTCGGGAAAGTTCAGCAACGGTACTGCCTGTGGTGACGACATCATCCACAATCGCGATATGGAGACCGTCGACCGGCAATTCAAGGCGAAAGGCATTTTTGAGGTTTCTTTTGCGAAGCCGGGCGCTGAGCTGATGCTGGATGGCGGTGGCATGAACACGCGTCAGCGCGCGGGCATCATACTGACAGCCAAGCCACCGGGGCGAGGGGACGGCAGATCAGGTCGCTCTGATTGTAACCGCGTCGCCAGTGGCGGCGTCGGTAGAGGGGGACATTCACCAACCTGTCGATTTTCGGCAATGCGCGGTGGCGCCGCGCCTGCAAAACCGCCAGCAGTAGCAGTCGCGCAAGGGGCTGTGCCAGGGAACTTTGACCGGAAAACTTCAGCGCGTGAATCAGCCTGCTCAGCGGCGGAACATAATCATCCACCGCCACCAGCGCGCTCCACGGCGGGGATTTTTTCAGGCACCGGCCACAGGGCAAAGAGGGATTTGTGGCCGGTAAACCACATTGTGGACAGCTCCCGATACGCCATTGCAGCGATCGCGTACAGACGGAGCAGATGCCCCACCTGCTGAGTGTCAGCGGCATTCGGCATAGCCAGCACAACCCAGGTACTGTTAGCATGTGCAACCTCCATGTGAAAAAGAGAACAGTAACTGATGAAGACGCTGTGGTGGCAGACCGTCGGAACGGGAAATTGCCATCTTGTGCTGCTGCACGGATGGGGACTGAATGCCGAAGTGTGGCGTTGCGTAAGCGAGGAACTTGCCTCGCAATTTACGCTGCATCTGGTGGATTTGCCGGGTTATGGCCGCAGTCGCGGCTTTGGCGCGATGTCGCTTGATGAGATGGCGCAGCAGGTTCTGGACGCCGCGCCGCAAAACGCTGTCTGGCTGGGCTGGAGCCTGGGCGGGCTGGTGGCAAGCAAGATTGCGCTGGATAACCCCGGGCGCGTGAGCGCGCTGGTCACCGTTGCCTCGTCACCCTGTTTTAGCGCACAGGACGCGTGGCCGGGGATCAAGCCTGAAGTGCTGGCAGGGTTCCAGCAGCAGCTAAGCGACGATTTCCAGCGGACGGTGGAGCGTTTTCTCGCGCTGCAGACGATGGGTACAGAAACCGCGCGTCAGGACGCGCGCACGCTGAAGCAGACCGTGCTGTCGCTGCCGATGCCTGACGTTGAGGTGCTTAACGGGGGGCTTGAGATACTCAAGACGATCGATCTGCGTGAACCGCTGGCGTCGCTGGCGCTTCCGCACCTGCGTATGTATGGCTATCTGGACGGACTGGTTCCGCGTAAGGTGGTTCCACTGCTGGATAACCTGTGGCCGGAAAGCCAATCAATGGTGGTTGCTAAAGCGGCACACGCGCCATTTATTTCACATCCTGGCGAGTTTTGTTCGGCGCTGTCCGCCTTTATTCGCGCAGTGCCCACCACTCCCTGAGGCAGGCTTTTCCTTCCGGGCAATGTTTACAGCTGCCGGACAGACAACCGTCCGGCTCTTCCTGAATGCGCACCGCTTTCCCCATGGCTTCCAGTCTTTCCAGCATGGCGTCGATCATCGGCTGCGGCGTATGCAGGCTGAGGCTCAGCTGTTTCGCCTCCATTCGCCCCTGCAGTGCCAGCAGGTCACGAACCTGAATCAACGATGCCATGGGGTGTGCTCCTTAGTGACAGTCGCCTGCCGGGCTGTTGCAGCAGGTTGCGGCGGTTTTACGGTTTGCCAGC
>OIEO01000112.1_pt1 | contig 15178 bp, 20 predicted proteins | sample 1581851 | NCBI WGS metagenome assembly OIEO01 (sample SAMN03281010, study PRJEB24777) | human gut metagenome | isolation source: fecal sample PR157 from 1 month old male Malay infant, caesarean delivered... | reverse complement strand
GCGCTTGGCGGCAGAAGCCCCCAGCAGCAGCCCGTCGCGGGCATTGCGTTTAACGGATGGACGCTTGATACCACCCGCTGTGAGCTGATTGATCCGCAGCGTAATACCGTGACCCTTAACCCAGGGCGAGTACGGCCTGCTGCTGGCGCTCACGCAAAATGCCCGCCGGGTGCTGAGCCGCGATCGGCTGCTTGAGCTGACCCACAGCGAAAGCGCCGACGTGTTCGACCGCACGATTGACGTGCTGATCATGCGCCTGCGCCGGAAAATAGAGGCTAACCCGCATCAGCCTGCGCTCATCAAAACCATCCGCGGGTTGGGTTACGTGTTTGCCACTGACGTGAGCCGGCCCGAACAGGCGGCATAAGGCTTACGTTATCGCCGGAACAATGATGGCGGCAAAAATCGCGATGATGCACAAATACTTGAGGGCGTAATAGGCCTTACGGTTCCTTTTTTTCAGACGCTGCCCCCGTTCGCGGCCCGCATGAACGTATTTAAAAATGCGGTTAATGCCGCCGGTGCTGTCATTCTCGTCATTCGGTGAGCTGGCCGCAGACATCAGCGTGGTTCCCACCCAATGGTTAACCGCCTGCGCCCAGCGCCATTTCATCGGACGCTCGATATCGCAGAAGAGAATAATGCGCGTTTGATCCGTTTTATTCTCTGCCCAGTGGACGTAGGTCTCATCAAAAATAACGGCTTCACCATCCCGCCAGCTGTGGCGCTGCCCGTCGACTTCAATAAAGCAGCGATCGTCATTCGGGGTGAATAAGCCCAGATGGTAACGAACCGAGCCCGCATACGGATCCCGGTGCTTGCCAAGCTTTGCACCCGCCGGCAGCTCGGCAAACATGGCCGCCTTCACCGAAGGGATTTCACTCACCAGCCGGGTCGTCACCGGGCATAAAGACTGCGCGGAGGGATGGGCATCGGCATACCACTTCAGATAAAAACGTTTCCAGCCGCGTTTAAAAAAGGTGTTAAAGCCGGCGTCGTTATTATTTTCCGCTGCCTTAATATGATGCTGCAAACGCAGCGCCTCTTCGCGAATAACCAGCCAGTTTTCCGTCAGCTTATTTAATTCCGGGAAGCGCTCTGTTTCAAAGAAAGGCTGCCTGGCGGGCAGGGAAGAAAACGCCGTCATAAACATATTGATGGGCGCCATAAACGTCGAATGGTCGAAGAGCTGACGGGAAAGCGTCTGTTTTTCTTTGCCGCGGGAATGCGCATAAATAACGCTGATAATGAAAATACCGATGATGATGGCTGCGAACATTTTTCCCTTGTCCTCTTTCTATCTCATTTCGGAAAAGCGTGCGGACAGAGTGCTGCCCACGCCGAATATGCCAGATGGAGAGAGTGTAGTTCGGGAATATAAAATTCATAGAACTGTAATGAAAAATCGCAATTATTGTTAAATTAAATGCTCTCGCGAATAAACGCCTGCAGCTCGGCCAGCGTTTTTGCGCCGTCAATCGCATTGGCGGCCAGCAGGCTTGCCCGCGCGCAGGCGTGCGCCAGATAAATACTTTCTGTCAGCGGCAGCGATTCATGGCAGCCGTATAAAAAGCCCGCGCAAAAGGCATCGCCCGCGCCGACGCTGCCAATAATCTCTTCCTGCTCCAGCATCCATGACGGGATCCAGCGACCCGCTTCACCGCGAGCTTCTCCCCATGCGCCTTCCGGACAGTGGATCACCACCCGCTGGCGTACGCCGGCCGCCAGCAGCTGCGCCGCGGCGTCCGCGATATGGGCAATGTGCGGGGCGTCGTTTTCGTCACGCATTGTCAGGCCGCTAAACTCACCGGCCTCCAGCTCGTTAATCACCAGATAGTCGAGATGGCGAAGGGCAGGGAGCACCAGCGGCTGATAGCGCGGGTCGCCCTTGCGGGAAACCAGATCGAGCGAGGTTTCATACCCCTGGGTCACGCATCTGCGCCAGCAGCCGCGCGCTGCGGGTGCCGAACTCGTCATCGGGCATATCCAGGCTGTCGAGCAGCAGGAGATAGCCGAGATGGAAGATCTTCATCGATCCGTCTAAGCGATCGAAAGCAGGAGATCCAGCAGGCGGTTGGCCCCCGGCGAGTGGAAAAAGGTGCGCTGTCCGCTGGGGTCGGTCATCACCTGCGACATGGAGGTTGGCGCAAAGGTGGTGCGCTGTACGCGCTGGCGGTTGACGTGGTACTGGTCGAGCATCGCCAGAATATAGTCCCCGTCGCTGTCTTCGCCAATCAGCCCCACCGCCTGCAGCGGCAGGCCAACGTGCATTTTCGCCAGCGTCAGCAGGACGTTGAGCGGCGCGCCGCCGGTTGAGCGTTCGCTGTGGGTGATTTCCGCCAGCCAGCCGCGCTCCGGCCACTGCACGATCTGGTGGACGTGGTCCACCAGCATATTGCCTGCGGCGATGATGCCTTTGCGTTCCATCATGCCTGCCCCGCGCTGCCGAAAATGCGCATCTGTTCGGCGACCGTATCCGTAATCGCCTCTTCTATCCCCAGCAGCAGCTCGGCAAACTCGTCGTACAGCGGCTGGCGGTTCGCCATGCGCTGCTCCACGGCGGCGAGCGCGGCCTGCGACATGCCGGTATAGAAATTGATTTTATGAATGCCCAGCTCGATGGCGCGGCGGAAGTCAGCATCGCTAATCCCGGAGCCGCCGTGTAAAACCAGCGGCAGCCCCGTCTGCTGACGAATGGCGTCCAGACGCGGGAAATCGAGCTTCGGCTCGCCTTTATACTTGCCGTGTGCGTTGCCGATGGCGACGGCCAGCGCGTCGATACCGGTTGAATCAACAAATTCGCGCGCCAGCTGTGGATCGGTGAAGAAGGCTTCATCCGCATGTCCGTAAAGCGCGCCCCCTTCATCCCCCCCGACCGCGCCCAGCTCTGCCTCCACGGAGACGCCCACCGCATGGCACATCTTCACCACTTCTCGCATCTGGCGAACATTTTCCTCATAGCTCAGCGTAGAGCCATCGAACATCACGGAGCTGAACCCTAAGCGCAGGGCGCGCACGACGGCGTCATAATGCAGGCCGTGGTCGAGGTTGAGCACCACGGGAATAGCGTGGCGAGCGGCCTCGAACTTCACCGCTTCGACAAGGGAATCCAGCGACACGTACTTAAAATGCACTTCCGCGATGTTGATGATAAACGGCGAGCGTTCCTGCTTTGCGGCGGCGAACAGCGCGCGCAGGAAGTGGGAGTCGAGCACGTTAAACGCGCCCAGCGCATAGCGGTGTTGTCTGGCGTGCGCAAGACCGTCGGCAAGAGAAATCAATGGCATCATTCACCCCTTATATCCGGAACAGGTTGTACTCGTTGCACAGCACCAGCAGTGCCGGTTCGTCTTCTTCGATGTTGTTATAGCGGGCAACCGGCTGCAAAAAGTGGTTGTCGTGTTCATCGTCATTAACCGAGGAGACTTCCCCCCACCAGCACGTCGCCGAAGCCGCGTTCGCCCCAGAAGCTATGGTAAAGAGTGGGCGTCAGGCAGATGCTTTCCCCTGGCGTGAGGCGGAGCTGGCTGCCGGGGGCGTGGGTCTGGCGGCAGCCGTCGACGGTGACGGTCACGTCGGTGTTTTCCGTCTCTTCATGCGCTCCGGCATTCCATAACTCAATGATCAGATTCCCGCCGCCCCGGTTGATGATGTCTTCGCGCTTGCGCCAGTGAAAATGCATCGGCGTCACCTGGCCGTCGCGCACGTGCATGATTTTTTCGGCATAGCTTTTTTCATAAGGCACGCCGTTGGGCGAGCCGTTGCGCAGGGTAAACAGCGTCAGGCCCTCAGCGGCAAAGTTGTTGCCGCCGAACGCCGTCACGTCCCAGCCGAGCTTGAGGTCGAACACTTCCTGCCATGCGGCCTGGTCAAGCTGCTGCCATTTCGTTGGCGGAAAGCTGGCAAAAGGCGGGAGATGAACGTCGTGCATGGAGAAAAACTGCCGCGTGTGGCCGAGGATTTCATTGATGTCGGAGCGTTTCATGGGGACTCCTTGAAAACAGTTCCCTCTCCCTGCGGGAGAGGGAAAAGGATCATTTAACCGTCCAACCCTTATAGGTACCGACGTTCTTTTTATCGATCATCGTCACCGGGATCAGCACGGGCGCTTTCGGCGCGGGTTTGCCCTGAAGAATGTCATAGCCAATCTCCACCGCTTTTGCCGCCATGACCTGCGGATCCTGCGCCGGGGTTGCGACAAACAGCGAGTTTTCACGCTTCAGCGCTTCCTCACCGTCCGGCGATCCATCCACGCCAACGATAAAGAACTCATTGCGCTGCGCCTGTTTCGCCGCCAGATCGGCGCCGATCGCGGTCGGATCGTTAATCGCAAACACGCCGTCGATCTTCGGATTGGCCGCCAGCAGGGAGGTCATGACTTCCAGACCGCCTTCACGACTGCCCTTGGCGTTCTGGTTATCCGAGAGCACCTTGATATCAGGATGTTTTTGAACTCCGTCTGGCACCCTTCCACGCGGTTTGTACCGCAGAGACCGGCGGTCCGTTGATGATCACCACGTTGCCTTTCCCTTTCAGGCGGTCGGTAATGTACTTACAGGCCATCTCACCCGCCTGGGTGTTATCGGAGGTGATGGTGGCATCAGCCCCTTCCGCCGCCACGTCAACCGCCACGACCACGATCCCGGCGTCCTTCGCGCGCTTCACCGCCGGGCCGATCCCTTTGGAGTCCGCGGCGTTGAGGATGATCATGTCCACTTTCGCGGCAATGAAGTTGTCGATCTGCGAAACCTGCTGGCCCAGGTCGTAACCGCTGGAGACCAGCGTCACCTTGACGTTATCGCCCGCCAGCTTGCGCGCTTCCAGCTCGGCACCTTTGGTGATCTGCACGAAGAACGGGTTAGCCAGGTCGCCCACCGTCACGCCGATGGACTTCAGATCTTTCGCCTGCGCAAACGGCGTTGCGGCAAGCAGCGCGCCAGCACAGAGCGCGGTCACTAAGGGTTTCAAACGCATCTTGTCTTCCTCACTCGTAGGGTATTGTTGTTATGCACTTTGATGGTGTCGGGTACGGTATTTGTCGATCAGCACCGCAATGATGATCACCGCCCCTTTGATCACCAGCTGCCAGAAGTAGGAGACGCCCATCAGCGTCATGCCGTTGTTGAGGGTGGCGATGATCAAGGCACCGACCAGCGTGCCGGTGATCGTGCCGATCCCGCCGACGAAGCTGGTGCCGCCGAGGATCACCGCCGCAATTGCATCCAGCTCGTAACCCGTGCCGAGGTTGCCGTTGGCCACTGTACAGGCGTGAGGCACTCATGACGCCGCCGAGGCCGGAGAGCAGGCCGCTCATGCCGTAGACAAACAGCAGCACCAGCCAGACCTTAATGCCCGTTAAGCGCGCCGCCTGCATGTTGCCGCCCACGGCGTAGATGTGAACGCCGAGGGTGGTGCGGCGCAGGATGAACCAGCACACCACAATGACCGCCAGGGCGATCGCCACCAGCCAGGGGATCGGGCCGAGGTAGTTATTGCCGATCCACTCGAAGTTGATGTTAGAGTTAATGACCGTCGTGCCGTCGGCCAGCAGATAGGCGGCGCCGCGCAGCGCGGTGTAGGTGCCAAGGGTGACAATAAACGGCGGTAGTCCGGCGAAGGCCACCAGCGCGCCGTTGAACAGGCCCAGCACCATGCCGAGCATCAGCGCGGCCGGAATGGACAGCCCGGCGAATTCGGGAATGAGCGACACCACCATCGCCGCCACCGCCGTGGTGCCGAGAATCGACCCTACGGAGAGGTCAATCCCGCCGGTGAGGATAATAAAGGTCATTCCCGCCGCCAGCACGATGTTGATCGACGCCTGACGGGTGATGTTGAGCAGGTTGCTCTCAGTGAAGAAGTTGGGCGCAATAAAGCCAAAAAGCCGCCACAATCAGGATCAGAATCGGCAAAATACCGACCGTTTGCATTAGATCGCTCATCAGCATTTTTTTAGGCGGAGGCGGATTTCGCCACCTGCTGCGGATGGGTTGGAGTTGTCATGATTGCACCGCCTGATGATGAGTGTCGTTCACGCCGGTTGCCAGCGTCATAATGTTTTCCTGAGAGATGTCACGTCCGTGAAGCTCGCCCGCGATGCTGCCTTCCCGCATCACGTAAACCCGGTCGCTCATGCCCACCACTTCCGGCAGCTCGCTGGAGATCATCAGGATCGCCACGCCTTTGCGCGCCATCTGGTTCATGATGCGGTAGATCTCGCTTTTTGCGCCGACGTCCACGCCGCGCGTGGGTTCGTCCAGAATCAGAATGCGCGGGCCGATGGCGACCCAGCGGGAGATGAGCAGTTTTTGCTGGTTGCCGCCGGAAAGACCGCCTGCGCGCACCTGCGAATGGGGCACGCGGATATTGAGCAGGGCAATGGCGTCATCGGAAATGGACTGGGCTTTTTTGCGGTTCAGCCAGCCGAAGGTGGCGTCGCGCTCCAGCGTCGCCATAGTGATGTTCTCCTGCGCCGCCAGCTCCAGAAACAGCCCCTGCTCCTTGCGGTTCTCGGTGAGAAAACCGATGCCGTTTTCGATGGCCGCGCGCGGGGAGTGGATCACTACCGGCTCGCCGTCGACCTCAATCATGCCGCCCGTGGCTTTACGCACGCCGAAGATAAGCTGTGCCAGCTCGGAACGTCCGGCCCCGACCAGTCCCGCCAGCCCGACGATTTCGCCGGAACGCACCTGCAGGCTGCACGGCTGTACTTTTTTACCGTCGGTGAGGTGGTGGACGTTGAGACGCGGCTGCCGAGGGGAATATCACGCTCCTTGTTGAACAGGTCGCTTAGCGGGCGGCCCACCATCATCTTCACCAGTTCCGACGCGTTCAGCTTGTCGCGCGTCAGGCTCCCGACGTACTGCCCGTCGCGCAGAACGCTGACGCGGTCAGAGAGTTCATAGACCTCCGCCATGCGGTGGCTGATATAGATGATCGCCATCCCTTCATCGCGCAGGCGCAAAATCAGTTCAAACAGGCGATGCGTTTCCCGCGAGGAGAGGGCGGCGGTGGGTTCATCCATCACCAGAATGCGGCTGTTGCGGTGCAGCGCGCGAGCAATTTCCACCTGCTGCTGTTCGGCGATGGTGAGCTTCATCACCAGATCGGTGGCGCTAAACTGCGCGCCGAGGCGGTCAATCACCGCCTGCGCCTGGGCGGCCATCTCCTTGCGCTGGACCAGCCCGCCGCGCGACAGCTCGCTGCCGAGGAAGATATTTTCGGCTACGGTCAAATTGGGCGCGAGCTGCATCTCCTGGTAAATCAGCGTGATGCCTGCGGCCAGCGCATCCTTCGGCCCTTTAATGTGAAACGGCTGGCCGTCGATCAGGATCTCGCCGCCGGTGGCGGTATAGGCGCCCGCAAGGATTTTCATCAGCGTGCTTTTGCCTGCGCCGTTTTCACCCATCAGCGCGTGGATCTCACCGGCAAAGACCGTCAAATCCACACCCTTGAGCGCGTGGAAACTGCCAAACGTTTTGGCAATGCTGCGCATCTCTAATACCGGGGTTCTGCTCATGGCGGATCTCCTGTGAATGCCGATTTCTGCACTTCATCACAGGTGCGTAAATGCAAAATGTCAGAAGCTGTTCATATTTGTCATAGTTATGAATAGCTAATCGCCGTCACATTTTCCTTTTCCCTCTCCCTGTGGGAGAGGGCCAGGGTGAGGGCACCAAACCGCACAGGAGCCCAACCCCATGCCATCACGCCCCCCGTTCTTCGCCAGCGCCCGAGGCCGCCTGCTGATTTTCAATCTGCTGGTGGTCGCCGTGACGCTGATGGTGAGCGGCGTGGCGGTGCTCGGCTTCCGCCACGCCAGCCAAATCCAGGAGCAGGTCCAGCAGCAAACGCTGGACGACATGACCGGCAGCATGAACCTGGCCCGCGACACCGCCAGCGTGGCAACGGCGGCGGTGCGGCTCTCGCAGGTGGTCGGGGCGCTCGAGTACAAAGGTGAAGCCGATCGCCTGAAGCAGACGCAAATGGCCCTGCGCCACTCGCTGGAGCAGCTTGCGGAGGCGCCGCTGGCGCAGCAGGAGCCAGCCCTGGTGGCGCGTATTATTCAACGAAGCAATGAGCTACAGCAGAGCGTGACGGAGATGCTGGAGCGCGGACAGCGACGCCATCTGGAGCGTAACGCGCTGCTGAGCTCGCTGTACCAAAGCCAGAGCTACCTGCGTCATCTGCAGGACATCAACCGCCGCTATGGCAGCAATGTTCCGGATGCGCAGCAGCTGATGGAGATGGACCGGCTGATCGCCGCCGCCATCGACACCCCGTCGCCGCGCGCAACCGTTCAGCAGCTGGACGCGGTGGCCGCGATGCTGCCCCGGAGTGCCGCACAGCCGGTCGTGAAGGCAGTTTTGCCCGATTTTAATGCCGAGCTAGGTCAGCTCGCCCCGCTGTCGAAGCAGCTGGAGGAGAGCGATCTGGCGATAAGCTGGTACATGTTCCACATCAAGGCGCTGGTGGCGATCCTCAACAGCGATATCAATCAATACGTTGAGCAGGTGGCGCAGGCCTCCCGGCTTCGCACCGCCCAGAGCCATCACGAACTGCAATCCATCAGCGTGTTTATCACCATTTTCGCCGTGCTGGCGCTGATCATCACCGGGTGTGCCTGCTGGTATATCTACCGCCATCTGGCCTCCAATCTGACGGCCATTTCCCGGGCGATGTCACGCCTTGCGCACGGCGAACAGGATGTGTCCGTTCCCGCGCTGCAGCGGCGTGATGAGCTGGGTGAACTGGCGCGCGCGTTCAACGTTTTTGCCCGCAACACCGCCTCGCTTGAGCACACCACGCGTCTGCTGAAAGAAAAAACCACGCAGATGGAGATCGACCGCATTGAGCGTCAGGGGCTGGAAGAGGCGCTCCTGCACAGCCAGAAAATGAAGGCCGTCGGACAGCTGACGGGCGGGCTGGCGCATGATTTTAATAACCTGCTGGCGGTGATCATCGGCAGCCTTGAGCTGACCGACCCCGAATCAAACGACGCGCCGCGCATTACCCGGGCGCTGAAGGCGGCCGAGCGTGGCGCTTTGCTGACCCAGCGCCTGCTGGCGTTTTCTCGCAAGCAATCCCTGACCCCGCATGCGGTAGAGATGCAGCCGCTGCTGGAGAACCTCCGGGAACTGCTGCGTCACTCCCTCCCTGCCACCCTGACCCTGGAGATCGAAGCGCAATCACCGGCATGGCCCGCCTGGATAGACGTTAGCCAGCTGGAAAACGCCATCATAAACCTGGTGATGAACGCGCGCGATGCAATGGAAGGGCAAAGCGGGGTGATAAAAATCCGCACCTGGAATCAGCGCGTCACCCGCAGCGACGGGCGCAGGCAGGATATGGTGGCGCTGGAGGTCATTGACCGCGGCTGCGGGATGTCTCAGGAGGTGAAATCCCGCGTCTTTGAGCCGTTCTTCACCACCAAACAGACCGGGAGCGGGAGCGGGTTAGGCCTGTCGATGGTGTACGGCTTTGTCCGCCAGTCCGGCGGCCGCGTGGAGATCGAGAGCGCGCCGGGGCAGGGGACGACCGTCCGGCTTCACCTTCCGCGATCGACGCTACCTGTAGTTCCTGAAGATGAAACGCTCTCTGCCACCGCCTCGGTCGATAACGAGCGGCTGGTACTGGTGCTGGAAGATGAAGCTGATGTCCGTCAGACCCTGTGCGAGCAGCTGCACCAGCTTGGCTACCTGACGCTCGAAGCGGAAAACGGCGAGCAGGCGCTGAACATGCTGGCGGCGTCGCCGGATATTGGCATGTTTATCAGCGACCTGATGTTGCCGGGAAGCCTGAGCGGAGCCGAGGTGATTAACCATGTGCGCAGCTACTATCCGCAGCTTCCGGTGTTGCTGATCAGCGGACAGGATTTACGGCCCACGCATAATCCTCAGCTGCCGGACGTTCAGCTACTGCGCAAGCCGTTTACGCGGGTGCAGCTGGCGCAGGCGCTGCGGAAAATATGTTTTTAAATGCCCCTGTTTAGGATTTCATCAAGAGCAACGTTGACGCCGGTGATGTTAATCTGCGCAAAATTTAGCAGATTGGGATATAAAAGGAATTATGCCGGTACTCACAAAGGGGGACTCACAAATGATCGTGATGCCTACAACATACAGCCCGAGCACAATTGCCAGGTCGTTTAAACTCGTTGATGAGTTTGAGCTTTCCGGGCGAGTGCTACATGTTATTTTTGATAGCCAGACGCCAAGAGCTGCGATTATTGAAGCGGATATCGAAACCTTCGATGGGGTGCCCCGGCATCGGGTTGTTGCTGCCCTGGATTTACAACGTAAAACGCATTTGGGTGAAGATATCATTGCCGTCGAGCGCTGTTGGGAAGATGCCAATGTCATTCAGGTAGAAGGTATCTGTGTTGATCCCGCCGAGCGTGACAAGGGACTGGCAACTCGCCTGTATGAAGCCCTGGTATTACAGTGTGGCGTGACACTTGTCAGCGACTTTGAACAATATGAGGGTGGGAAGATGCTCTGGCAGAAAATTGCCCGCGAGTCTGACCAAATCGCTGTATTTGTTCTTGATACCGAGCAGGGCGCATTTTGGCCGTATGATGGTAGCAAGGTTATCTATGACGGAGGGTGTATCCCCGAAGATCGTATCTGGAGCCATTCGCCGGATCAAAAATGCTACGGCATCGTCCTGGTCGCAGAAAATAAACAGCGTGCGAATCAACTGATGGAAGTCCCAGGACATAACTGAATTTGAGATTCCTCCGCTACCCCCACACCCTGCTGTTCATTACCTTAAGGCCAGTTTACCTGCGAGTCTGGCCTTATGAAACGTTACTCTTCCGCTCTGTTATTTGGTCTGCTGTCACTCACCAGCCAACTGGCGCATGCCGATATCGTTGATGATGCTATTGGCAATATTCAACAGGCAATCAACGACGCCTATAACCCCAGCAGCAGCCGCAGCAACGATGATGACGATCGTTATGACGATAACCGTCGCATGGATAGCCGTCAGTATGACGATCGCCTGTCGGCAGCTTGAAGACAGACGCCGCCGTTTAGACGAGCGTCAGCGCCAGCTGGATGACGACAGACGCCGTCTGGAAGAGGATGAGCGCAGGTTAGAAGACGATTACGATCGAGGCTAAAGCCTGGTGGCGCTTCGCTGACGCAGGCCTGCAAAACCCTGGCGCGTAGGCCGGGTAAGGCGCAGCCGCCACCCGGCAAAACTCAGTCGAGAACCAGCACCATCCCGTCATACCCCGCTTCAATGCCGGACGGCAGCGGGTTATCCATCATCCACACGTCAAACTGATGGCTGATGTGCGTCAGGATCACCTGCGGGCAGCCAATCACTTCGTTTAACGCCATCACGGTATTTAAGTCGCAATGGTTTCGCGGCGTCTCTTCGCGCGGTTCGTGGCTGCAGTCGATAATCATTGTCTGCGGCTGATTGTTAAGCAGAAACGTCACCGTTTTTTCCGGCAGCCCGGCGGTGTCGGACAGCCAGGCCACGCGGCTGTGGGCCGATTCCAGCAGATACCCGAAGGTCAGTTTCGAATGGTTGAGCGGCAGGGGCGTAACCCGCATACCCTGAAGCTCAAACATGACAAAGGGGTCGACCGTGTGGCTGAAATCCAGAATCCCCGGATGTTTAAACAGGTCGTCACAGCCCACCTCATCCGGCGGACCGTAGACGGGGATCGTCGCGCCCACGCCCCAGCGCAGGGGGAAGAGTCCCTGAACGTGATCCATATGGTAATGGGTCAGCAAAAACTGCTGAAAGCTGCCTGCAGCCCAGTCGTCCATCAGATGTGGAATACCGGCATCCAGCAGGGTCACCGCATCGTTGAATTTGACCACCGCGCTACAGGGGCGACGGCGATAGGTCTCCTGCAGGCGCGCCCGGCGGCACGCCGCGCAGTCGCAGCCAAAGACCGGCACCAGTTGCGCGCTTCCGGTTCCTGTTAACGTGATTGTCAGACTCATAACGCACCTCTACAGCGGTTTGGTGAATCGGAAATGGCTCTGCGTATATCCTTCACGGACGTAAAAACGGTGGGCGTCGGTGCGCTTCACGCTGGTGGAGAGCTCGGTCAGCTCCGCGCCGGCCTCTCGTGCCACCCCTTCCGCCCAGGCCAGCAGCTGGCTGCCCACCTTTAACCCGCGCGCCTGCGGCATCACCACCAGCTCCTGGATCTCGCCGATCCAGCGTGCGTGGTGGAGGTGAAACTGCATGTGCAGGCCGATCATGCCGATGACCTGCCCGTCCAGTTCGGCAAGCTGGTAGCGCATGTTGTGATCCTGCAGATTGGCAAGATAGCCCGCGTGAAACGCCTGGCGATCAAATTCGGCCTGCTTTAATTCGCAGATTAACGCATAGACGATTTGCGCATCGTCGGCGGTGGCGGGGCGAAGCGTGCAGTCAGGCATGCTGTTTCTCCTTCTGACGGATAAGCGATAAAAAGGTCTCGACTGACTGTAGCAAACTTCCGTCGTTATTAAGGATATGGCAGTCGGACGGGGTGTAGCGCGCCGCACGCGCAAGCCGTTGATCGATCTCACGGGCGGATTCACGACCCCGGCTCTGCAACCGGCTGCGCAGGACGTCCGGTGAAACCTGCAGGCAAACCGGCAGCAGGGCCGCCCCATAGCGGGCGCGCGCTTGCGAAAGGTGCGCCCGTGAACCGTTGACCAGCACGTCGAACCCCGCATGCAGCCACAGATCGGTCTCGATGCCGATCCCATAGTAATAGCCGTTGGCGTGCCAGCTCAGCGCCAGCAGATTTTGCCCGGCACGGGTAAAAAACTCCTGCTCGCTCAGGGCGATATGGTTTTCACTCCCCGCATTGGCCGCGCGGGTAATGTAGCGGTGCGCCACCAGCAGTTGCGGATGCTCCTGCTGCCGTAAGGCGGACAGCAGGCTGTCCTTACCGGAGCCGGACGGCCCCATTAACCAGATAAGTCTTCCCATCAGAACACCCTCTTTCCCTGACGCCAGACGTGGTCGATATGGACGTGTTCGCCCCTGCGGTGGGCCAGCACCAGATCCGCCCGCTTGCCTTCGGCTATCTCGCCGCGATCTTGCAAGTTAAGCGCCGAGGCCGGGTTTTTCGTCACCAGGCGAATCGCCTGCGGCAGCGTAAAGCGGTTGCCCTCGTCGTCGGCCACCCGGAACGCCGCGTCGAGCAGGCTGGCGGGGTAATAGTCGGACGAGAGTATATCCAGCAGGCCAAGGGACGCGAGCTTGCTTGCCGCGACGTTGCCGGAGTGCGAGCCGCCGCGCACGATGTTCGGTGCGCCCATCAGGACGTTCATGCCGTGCTTGCGGGAGGCTTCAGCCGCCTCGAACGTGGTGGGAAATTCGGCGATCACGCTGCCAAGCTGGTGGGATTCAAGGACATGATCGTGCGTGGCATCGTCATGGCTGGCCAGCGCGATATTGCGGTCCCGGCACATCGCCGCAATTCGGACACGGTTAGGCTGCGACCACCGTGCCGCAAGCGCCAGCTGCTCTTCTTCGTAACGGGCCATCTCCGCGTCGCTGAGAGAATATTTGCCCTGATAGTATTCGCGATACTTTTCAATGTTGGCGAACTGACGCTGCCCCGGCGAGTGGTCCATCAGGGAGACCAGCGACACCGGCTCGCGGCCGACCAGCTTTTCAAACAGCGGCAGGGTAGTGTGGTGCGGTAGCTCGCAGCGCAGGTGCAGGCGGTGCTCGGCGCGGTTGAGGCCGCGCTTTTGCGTCTCCTCGACGGCGTTGATCATCTTCTCCAGGTTCTCCAGACGGTCGCCGCCGTCGCGCACGTCGCCAATCGCCACCGCGTCCAGCACCGTGGTGATGCCGCTGGCGACCATCAGCGCGTCGTGGCTGCTCATCGCCGAATGGGCGGGCCAGTCCACCTTCGGGCGCGGGGTGAAGAATTTATCCAGATTATCGGTATGCAGCTCAATCAGCCCCGGCAGCAGCCAGCCGCCGTCGCCGTCCATCGCCTCGGGCGAGCGGCTCTGGGTTTCGGCAAACGCGCGGATTGTTCCGTCCTGGATCTCAATCGAGCCGTCAACCACCTCATTGTCCAGTACCAGCTTGACGTTATTGATAATCATGCGGGAGTCCCCATTGGGTGCAGCCTGTCCGCGACGCGGGTGCGAACGTTCTCGTCGTGGAAGATCCCGACGATCGCCGCCCCGCGCGCTTTGGCCTGTTCGATCAGCGCCACCACGGCCGCGCTGTTTTTATCGTCGAGCGAGGCGGTGGGTTCATCCAGAAGTAAAATCGGGTAGTCGACGATAAAGCCGCGGGCGATGTTGACGCGCTGCTGCTCGCCGCCGGAAAAGGTCGACGGGGCAAGGTGCCACAGGCGCTCGGGCACGTTCAGGCGCGTCAGCAGGCTGGCGGCTTTGGCGGCACAGGTTTCGCGCGGTACGCCAAGATCCAGCAAGGGCTGCATCACCACGTCCAGGGCGGAGATCCGCGGGATCACCCGCAGAAACTGGCTCACCCAGCCGATCGTCGAGCGGCGCACCTCAAGCACCTTACGCGCCGGGGCCTGCACCAGGTCGATCCATTCATCGCCGTGGCGAATATGAATATGGCCTTCGTCGGGCAGATAGTTGGCGTAGAGGGAGCGCAGCAGGGTCGATTTTCCGCTGCCGGAGTGGCCGTGCAGCACCACGCATTCGCCGCGATTAACCTCCAGCGAGGCATTTTGCAGCACCGGCAGGCGCACGCCGTTTTGCTGGTGGAGCACAAAGGTCTTACTTACGTTTTGTACGTGGATCATGTTGGCCTCGCGATTCGTTTTGCCGGGTGGCGGCTTCGCCTTACCCGGCCTACAGGTGCGCTATTCGTAGGACGGGTAAGCGCAGCGCCACCCGGCAGCAGAAACCTCAGTTCTGCAACACGGACGACACCAGAAGCTGGGTGTACGGATGATGGGGATCGTCGAGCACGCGGTCGGTTAACCCACTTTCCACCACCTGACCCTGCTTCATCACCAGCAGGCGGTCTGCCAGCAGGCGCGCGACGCCCAAATCGTGGGTGACAATCACCACCGCCAGGTTCAGCTCTACCACCAGGCCGCGCAGCAGGTCGAGCAGGCGCGCCTGTACCGAGACGTCCAGCCCGCCGGTGGGTTCATCCATAAACACCAGCTTCGGATGGGTGACGAGATTGCGGGCAATCTGTAAACGCTGCT
>OIEO01000111.1_pt1 | contig 15315 bp, 18 predicted proteins | sample 1581851 | NCBI WGS metagenome assembly OIEO01 (sample SAMN03281010, study PRJEB24777) | human gut metagenome | isolation source: fecal sample PR157 from 1 month old male Malay infant, caesarean delivered... | reverse complement strand
GCCACTCATGACGCGTCAGGGCATCATCGCTGTCCAGCATCGCCCCCATACCGTTTGCCAGCTGGTAGCGACCGTCCAGCCCGCGCCGACGCGCAATCCGGTCCGGAAACGCCTGCGCTAACAGCCGGGAGATGCTCTCACTGTCTGGCACGCCGCCGCGGCTGTTAAGCCGCTTACAGAGCTGCTGCGCCCGCTGCTGCCAGTTCCCCTGATTGCGCGAAAACGCCTGCCCCAGATCGCTGCTGCCTCCGCGCGGCGGCTCCTCAAGGATAGCCGCCAGTTTGGCCGCCGTGGCAATCTCATCCTCCCCCTGCGCGGCCACCAGCATCGCGGCCAGACGCGGATCGTTGCCCAGTGCCGCCATTTTCTGGCCGCGTACCGTCAGACGTTCGCCTTCCAGCGCACCAAGCTGGGTCAACAGGTTGCGCGCTGCGGTGAGGTTCACGGCTGGCGGGGAATCAAGCCAGGTAAGCTGTCCAGGATCAGGGCAGCCCCACTGCAGCAGATCCATCACCAGGCCAGACAAATCGCTTTGTAAAATTTCCGGTGTGCTTTGCTGCGCCGCGCGTTCCGCCTGCTCTGCGCTGGTCAAATGCAGGCAGATACCCGGCTCAAGTCGCCCCGCGCGGCCCGCGCGCTGCACCATTGATGCCTGGCTGATGCGCTGCGTCAGGAGTTTAGTCAGCCCGGTGCGCGGGTCAAAGCTTGCCACCCTCTCCTGCGTGCAATCGACCACCAGGCGAATACCTTCGATGGTTAAACTGGTTTCAGCAATATTGGTTGCCAGTACCACCTTGCGCTGTCCCACCGGGGCAGGAAGGATAGCTTTACGCTGCTCCTGCAGCGACAGCGCGCCGTAGAGCGGGCAGAGCAGTACATCACCGCCTACGCGAGAGGAAAGCTGCTCCTGCACGCGCTGGATCTCCCCGACGCCCGGCAAAAACAGCAGCAGCGAGCCGGGTTCCTGACGCAGCAGTTCTGCGGTGGCAATGGCGACCGCTTCGTCAAAACGCTGATGGGAGGGAAGCGGTTGATAGCGGCGTTCAACAGGAAACGCCCGCCCTTCAGAGCTGATAACAGGCGCATCGGGTAGCGCCTGCCGTAGCCGCGCATTGTTCAGCGTGGCCGACATTATCAGCAGCCGGAGATCGTCACGCAGTCCCTGCTGAACGTCCAGCAACAGCGCAAGGGCCAGATCCGCCTGCAGGCTGCGCTCGTGAAATTCATCCAGGATCACCAGCCCGACGCCGGTCAGCTCCGGATCGTTTTGCAGCATGCGGGTGAGAATGCCCTCGGTGACCACCTCAAGGCGCGTTGTCGGACCCACGCAGGCCTCGGCGCGCATCCTGTACCCTACCGTTTCGCCCGGTTTTTCATTCAGCAGTTCCGCGAGGCGCTGCGCTACGTTGCGTGCGGCCAGCCTGCGCGGCTCCAGCAGGATAATTTTCCCGCTGATGTTCCCCTCTTTCAGAATCTGCAGCGGCAGCCAGGTGGACTTACCCGCCCCCGTCGGGGCATTCAGCAAAACCTGCGGGGAATGGCGTAAGGCAGCGAGAAGGTCAGGAAGAACAACGGCGACCGGCAATGAGGACACTAACAGCTCCAGAGGGTTAACATTCGTCGGCGTACATTGTAGCATCGGCGCATATCATTACCGAGTCCTCCGTATGCCTGAGTCGAAACGGCTGTTTTTTGCCATTGAATTGCCCCCCCCATTACAGCGTCAAATTGTTCGCTGGCGCGCTGACCACTTCTCGCCGGAGGCCGGTCGCCCTGTCGCGGCGGCCAACCTGCACCTGACGCTGGCCTTTTTGGGCGACGTCAGTGCCGAAAAACAGCGGGCGCTAGCCGCCCTGGCAGGGCGTATTGCCCAGCCGGAATTTACGCTGCACCTCGACGACGCGGGCCAGTGGCTGCGTTCGCGCGTGGTCTGGCTGGGTACGCGACAGCCTCCGCGCGGATTATTACAGCTGGCGAACATGCTGCGCGCGCAGGCGGCGCGCAGCGGCTGTTATCAAAGCCCACAGCCGTTTCATCCGCACATCACCCTGCTGCGCGATGCCGGTCAGGCCGTTGCCATCCCGCCGCCGGGTTTTCACTGGGCCTTTCAGGTCAACACATTCGCGCTTTATGAATCCGCCTTATTCAGGGACGCACCCGCTATACGCCGCTACAGCGCTGGACGCTGGGCGACACCGAAAGGAATTCTGATGAAGTTTAGTCCTCCCCTGCAGCACGCTACGCTTGTCCAACGCTACAAACGCTTCCTCGCCGATGTAATCACGCCAGAAGGCGAACAGCTCACCCTGCACTGCCCCAATACCGGTGCCATGACGGGCTGTGCGACGCCGGGTGACAGGGTCTGGTATTCCACATCAGAAAATACTAAACGCAAATATGCTCATACCTGGGAAATGACCGAAAACCCAAAACGGGGCATTTATTTGCGTTAATACCCTGCGCGCCAATCAGTTAGTTAAGGAAGCGCTGACCCATGGCGTTATTCCCGAACTGGTTGGTTATGGCACGCATAAAAGCGAAGTGAAATATGGCGATGAAGGCAGCAGAATTGACTTCATGTTACAGGCCGGAAGACAGGCCGGAGTGCTATATTGAAGTAAAATCAGTGACGTTAGCGGAACAGGAAAATGGCTACTTCCCGGATGCGGTAACGCTACGTGGCCAGAAGCATCTGCGAGAGCTAATGAGTGTTGCGGCGGCGGGCAAACGCGCCGTATTGCTGTTTGCGGTATTGCATTCAGCCATTGAACGTTTCTCCCCTGCCCGCCATATTGATCCTAAATACGCGCAATTGTTGAATGAGGCACAAAAGCAGGGGGTAGAGGTTTTCGCTTATAAAGCGGAACTTTCTGCCGATAATATGACTCTGAGATCCTCTCTTCCCATTGTCTTATAAGGGATTAGACGATTGACTATTAAGTGTTCTGGCCGCGTGCGCAAATACGCTTTTCCTCACAGGCTTGTCAAGTGTTACGTTTAGATAATTGCCATACGGAAAAGCATCTGCTATTTATAGCGACCTGATTTTTCCCCCAACACGGGGATCGATAGTGCGTGTTAAGGAGAAGCAACATGCAAGAAGGGCAAAACCGTAAAACATCGTCCCTGAGTATTCTCGCCATCGCTGGGGTGGAGCCGTATCAAGAGAAACCGGGCGAAGAGTATATGAACGAAGCCCAGCTGTCGCACTTCAAGCGTATTCTTGAAGCATGGCGTAATCAACTCAGGGATGAAGTCGATCGCACCGTTACTCATATGCAGGATGAAGCTGCTAACTTCCCGGATCCGGTAGACCGTGCCGCTCAGGAAGAAGAGTTCAGCCTCGAACTGCGTAACCGTGACCGCGAACGCAAACTGATCAAAAAGATCGAGAAAACGCTGAAAAAAGTCGAAGACGAAGATTTTGGCTACTGCGAATCCTGCGGTGTTGAAATTGGCATTCGTCGCCTGGAAGCGCGTCCAACCGCCGATCTGTGCATCGACTGCAAAACGCTGGCCGAAATCCGCGAAAAACAGATGGCCGGTTAACACCAGCGCTGTTTACACACTCCAAAGGCGGGAGTCTCTCCCGCCTTGTTACTGTTGATATGTCTGAATCACACTATATTGGGCGCTTCGCGCCATCTCCTTCCGGTGAATTACACTTCGGCTCATTAATTGCCGCGCTCGGCAGCTACCTGCAGGCTCGCGCCCGTCAGGGAAAATGGCTCGTCCGCATTGAAGATATTGACCCTCCGCGTGAAGTTCCCGGTGCAGCAGAGACGATTCTGCGTCAGCTGGAACATTACGGTCTTCACTGGGATGACGAGGTTCTGTGGCAGTCGACACGTCACGAGGCGTATCGGGAACGTCTGGCCTGGCTTCGCGCTCAGGGGCTTTCCTATAACTGCACCTGCACCCGCGCGCGTATCCAGAGCGCAGGCGGCGTCTATGACGGCCACTGCCGCACGTTGAACAACGGTCCTGAAAATGCCGCCATGCGAATACTGCAGCGCTCGCCGGTGACGCACTTTAACGATTTACTCTCCGGTGAGATTCATGCCGATGAACGTCTGGCGCGTGAGGATTTTATTATTCACCGTCGCGATGGCCTGTTCGCCTACAACCTGGCCGTGGTGGTGGACGATCATTTCCAGGGCGTGACGGAAATTGTGCGCGGGGCGGATCTGGTCGAGCCGACCGTACGGCAAATCTCGCTGTATCACCAGTTTGGCTGGACGGCACCGGACTACATTCATCTGCCGCTGGCGGTTAATACGCAGGGCTTAAAATTATCAAAGCAGAACCACGCCCCGGCCCTGCCAGACGGCGATCCGCGTCCTGTTTTGATCGACGCGCTGCGTTTTCTCAACCAGAATGTAACCAACGAATGGCAGGATCTGCGTATTGACGAACTGCTGAAAATGGCCATCGCCAACTGGACGCTCAGGGCTGTGCCAAAAATCCAGCATTCTCAAATGCGTTGCGCTGAGCTATGATTAGCCGCTTTTTCATAACAAAACACACTACGAGGTGTACCATTTTTACCCGAGTCGCTAATTTTTGCCGTAAAGTGCTAAGCCGCGAAGAGAGCATGGCGAATGATGCTATTGCACAGCCACACATGTCGGTTATTCCGCGTGAGCAGCACTCTATTTCCCGCAAAGATATCAGTGAAAATGCCCTCAAGGTACTCTATCGTCTGAATAAAGCGGGCTACGAGGCCTATCTCGTCGGCGGTGGGGTGCGTGATTTACTGCTGGGCAAAAAACCGAAAGATTTCGACGTGACGACCAGCGCCACGCCTGAGCAGGTGCGCAAATTATTCCGCAACTGTCGTCTCGTTGGCCGCCGCTTCCGTCTGGCTCACGTGATGTTTGGGCCGGAAATTATCGAAGTGGCGACCTTCCGCGGCCACCACGAAGCGGGCGCATCCGATCGCACCACGTCGCAGCGCGGCCAGAACGGTATGCTGCTGCGCGACAACATCTTCGGCTCTATCGAAGAAGATGCCCAGCGTCGCGACTTCACCATCAACAGCCTCTATTACAGCGTGGCGGATTTCACCGTGCGCGATTACGTCGGCGGCATGCAGGACCTGAAAGAAGGTCTGATCCGCCTGATCGGCACGCCGGAAACGCGCTACCGTGAAGATCCCGTGCGTATGCTGCGCGCCGTGCGTTTCGCCGCCAAGCTCAATATGCGCATCAGCCCGGAAACGGCCGAGCCGATCCCGCGTCTGGCGACGCTGATTAACGACGTGCCGCCTGCTCGCCTGTTCGAAGAAGCGCTGAAGCTGCTGCAGGCCGGCCACGGTTTTGAAACCTATAATCTTCTGCGCGAATACAACCTGTTCCAGCCGCTGTTCCCGACCATTACCCGCTACTTCACCGAAAACGGTGACAGCCCAATGGAACGGATGATTGCGCAGGTGCTGAAGAATACCGATACCCGCATTCGCAACGACATGCGCGTGAACCCGGCGTTCCTGTTTGCCGCGATGTTCTGGTATCCGCTGCTGGAAACGGCCCAGCGCATTACCCAGGAGAGCGGGCTCGCCTATTACGATGCGTTCGCGCTGGCCGCCAACGACGTGCTGGACGAAGGCTGCCGCACGCTCGCCATTCCGAAACGTATTACCACTCTGGTGCGCGACATCTGGCAGCTTCAGCTGCGCATGTCACGTCGTCAGGGCAAACGCGCCTGGAAGCTGATGGAGCATCCTAAGTTCCGTGCCGCCTTCGATCTCCTGTCGCTGCGCGCTGAAATTGAACGCAACCAGGAGCTGCAGCGTCTGGCGCAGTGGTGGGCTGAATTCCAGGTCTCCGCCCCGCCAGAGCAGAAAGATATGCTGACCGGGCTGGATGAAGAGCCGGAACCGCGTCGCCGTCATCGTCGCCCGCGCAAACGCGCGCCGCGTCGTGAAGGGACAGCATGACCCTCGCGTATATCGCCATCGGCAGCAATTTAGCCTCACCGCTGGAGCAGGTGAATGCTGCCGTAGAGGCGCTGGGTGAGATCCCGCAAAGCCGCATCGTGGCGGTCTCCTCGTTCTATCGCACCCCGCCGCTGGGGCCGCAGGATCAGCCAGACTACCTCAACGCCGCCGTGGTTCTTGAGACTGAGCTGGATCCCGAAGCGCTGCTGGACAATACCCAGCGTATTGAGCTTCAGCAGGGCCGCGTGCGCAAAGCTGAACGCTGGGGCCCCCGCACGCTCGACCTCGACATTATGCTGTTTGGTCACGAGACGATTAACACTGAACGTCTCACCGTTCCGCATTACGACATGAAAAATCGCGGGTTTATGCTCTGGCCACTGTATGAAGTTGCCCCTTCCCTTACCTTCCCTGACGGGCTCTCGCTAAAGGCCGTTCTCAACAGTCTCGGTGCGGAGAAACCCGCCCGCTGGTAAGGCTGTTTTTTTGGCAATTAACCATAAAATATTTATGGTTAATCGTTTACCTAAAATCATTGTTCCCTCGAATGTTACTGTTAGAATGCGCAAAGATTCGCTTTTGGGCTATCAGGAAACAGTATGAAACCAACCACCATCTCCTTACTGCAGAAATGCAAACAGGAAAAAAAACGCTTCGCCACCATCACCGCGTATGACTACAGCTTCGCCAAACTGTTTGCCGAAGAGGGGATCAACGTCATGCTGGTCGGGGACTCGTTAGGGATGACGGTACAAGGACATGATTCCACCCTGCCGGTAACGGTTGAGGATATCGCTTACCATACCCGCGCCGTGCGCCGTGGCGCCCCAGCCTGCCTGCTGCTTTCCGATCTGCCGTTTATGGCCTATGCCACGCCGGAACAGGCATTCGAAAACGCGGCGGCAGTGATGCGTGCCGGTGCCAATATGGTCAAAATTGAGGCGGCGCCTGGCTTGTGGATACGGTGAAGAGGCTCACTGAGCGCGCCGTGCCAGTGTGCGGGCATTTAGGCCTGACGCCGCAGTCCGTCAATATCTTTGGCGGCTATAAGGTGCAGGGCCGTGGCGATGCCGCCCAGACGCTGCTGGATGATGCCCTGGCGCTGGAAGCCGCAGGTGCCCAGCTGCTGGTGCTGGAGTGCGTGCCGGTTGAGCTGGCGAAACGCATCACCGACGCGCTGTCCATTCCGGTGATTGGTATTGGTGCAGGCAACGTCACCGACGGTCAGATTCTGGTGATGCACGACGCCTTCGGTATCACCGGCGGACACATCCCGAAATTTGCCAAAAATTTCCTCGCCGAAGCGGGCGACATGCGCGCTGCGGTCAGGCAGTATATTGCCGACGTTGAATCCGGTGTTTACCCGGGTGAAGAACACAGTTTCCATTAAGGAGTCTCGTTGTGCTAATCATTGAAACCCTGCCGCTGCTTCGCCAGCATATCCGCCGCGCGCGACAGGAAGGTAAACGTATCGCACTGGTCCCGACCATGGGCAATCTGCATGACGGCCACATGAAGCTCGTCGACGAAGCCCGTGCACGGGCAGATATCGTGGTGGTCAGTATCTTCGTGAACCCCATGCAGTTTGACCGCGCAGACGATCTGGCACGCTACCCGCGTACCCTGCAGGAAGATTGCGAGAAGCTCAAAAAACGCCACGCGGATATCGTTTTCTCACCTGCACCGGCGGATGTTTACCCGCAGGGTACCGAAGAGGCAACCTACGTTGACGTCCCGGGCATTTCCACCATGCTCGAAGGCGCGAGCCGCCCGGGCCATTTCCGCGGCGTTTCCACCATCGTCAGCAAGCTGTTCAACCTGGTACAGCCGGACGTAGCCTGCTTTGGCGAGAAAGATTTCCAGCAGCTGGCGCTGATCCGCAAGATGGTTGCGGATATGGGTTACGATATCGAGATTGTCGGCGTACCGATTGTACGCGCCAAAGACGGTCTGGCACTCAGCTCGCGAAATGGCTACCTGACTGCCGAACAACGTAAAATCGCGCCGGGCTTAAGCAAGGTCATGAATACCATGGCAGAGCAGATGCTGGCAAAAGAGTTAACAGCAGAAGAGATTATCGCCCTTGCCGAGCAGGCGCTTAACGATAAAGGCCTTCGTGCTGACGACGTACAAATTCGTGATGCTGATACGCTGCTGGAATTAACCCAGAACAGCAAGCGCGCAGTCATCCTGGTGGCGGCTTGGCTAGGTCAGGCGACGTCTGATCGACAATAAGTGGTTGAGCTGGCGTAGTTCCCTTCACCCCTGATAATGATAGGTAAACGTAATGATTCGCAAAATGCTGCAAGGTAAGCTTCACCGTGTGAAAGTCACGCAGGCCGACCTGCACTATGAAGGCTCCTGCGCCATTGATCAGGATTTCCTTGATGCAGCAGGTATCCTCGAAAACGAAGCGATTGATATCTGGAACGTGAACAACGGCAAACGCTTCTCTACCTACGCGATTGCCGCCGAGCGCGGGTCCAAAATCATCTCCGTTAACGGCGCAGCCGCGCACTGCGCGGACGTGGGTGATATCGTGATCATCGCCAGCTTCGTGATGATGTCTGACGAAGAAGCGCGCCGCTGGCAGCCTAAAGTCGCCTACTTCGAAGGCGAGAATGAAATGAAGCGCACCGCAAAGGCGATTCCGGTTCAGGTTGCATAAGCACTACCCCTGCGGCTGATTGCTGATCAGCCGCGACATCGTCTCCAGCGAATCCGTTCTTAAGATGTACAGGCGTTTCAGTAAGAACGGATTATCCCCCGGCTTCACCTTTCCTTTCACCGTCGTCACCGCCAGATGGAAGCCGGCATCATTCGCCGCCTTTATCGCTTTATTGTCGTAGCCGCCGAAGGGGTAAGAGACATACAGCACGCGCGGGTTAAACTGCGCCAGCGCGCGACGCGAGCGTTCAAAATCAAACAAAATCACGTGATAGCTGCGGCTCAGTAAAATCGGATGCTTATTGGCATCCACGCGGTGCAGGAAGTGGGTATGAGACTGAATATCGAACACATCCTGAATCCCCTTAATCTCCTGCACGCTCATAAACTGCAGGGATTTAGGATCCCACTTCTGCGGATGGCCTTTTATGCGGGAAGAGATAATAAACGCGGTAGCCTTGAAGCCGTACTCTTTCAGCACAGGATAAGCATAGCGGCTGACAGATTTCAGGCCATCGTCAAAGGTTATCACCACCGATTTCGCAGGCAGGTTCATTTTGTTACGCACGTACCCTTCCAGCTGGTACATCGTCAGGGTGGTATAGCCCTGATCGCGAAGCCATGCCATCTGGTTATTAAACGCACGTACGCTGGTCGTTGTGGACGTATGTCGAAAGCGCGTGTTTTCTTCATCACGCAAAATATGATGGTAGGTCAGAACAGGAAGGCCGTTATCTTCCTGCGCATCCAGGCTGCTGATCCACGCCAGACGATTACCGATGCGGATCTGAAACCAGGTCTGGTTTAAACGGTCTTTAAGTTTGTTCAGGATCGGATAGCGAAGATTGGCGCTTAAGGTGCCGAAGGGTGCGCTGCCGTTGTTCGGGGCGTTATAAACGGGCGTGTCTTTCCACGTTATCAGGTTTTGATTGCTCAGCGGTTTATTCAAATCCCCCAGGCCATCCTCGACGCGCTGTTTGCCCTGAACCGGCTCCAGATGCCCCTTGTCGATAAAGCCCGTGCCAAATCCGAAGCGAAATTCATAGTAGTCCGCCGCCGCAGGCACCACCGCGAGGATCTGCCCTGCCCGCACGTTGCCAACGTTAATGACGCTGTTGCCGATCTGCGCCCAAATCGCCGCATCTTCGGTGGTTTGCATATATTGAGCAGGCAGTCTTTGCTGACTTAATAAACTGGCAGAAACAGTGCCGGACACGAACATCAATAGCAGGAAAACAATACGCGTGAACATGAGGGTCTTATTCGAAGCGGAAATACTTACGCCATTGTAGCAAAAGCGACATCAATACCAATGTTTAATTCTTATACAGGTCATGCAGCAGGACAAAGGGAGGATTTTTTTGCTGTTGATGCCACAAGCTGCTGACGCCCGGGGTACCCAGCGAAACGATAGCGTTACGGAACGCTGCGCTGGTTAAGGTCTCGCGATGGGGATACATCATTTCAAGCAGTGGAAAGCTAATACCGGAGATCACCTCGCAGCAGTCGTGCTTATGGCTCATCAGGGCCGCAGCACGGTACGGCGCCGCGCCGGATTTATCGGTAAGGAAAATCACGCCGTCTCCGGTGTCGGTTTCATGAAGGGCATCGCACATCATCCGGCCAAGCATGTTGGTACTCAAGCCGCGCCAGTAGTTAACCGCGCGACACTGTGGCAGCGGACCAAACCTGGCTTCCAGCTTCAGCAGCATGTCCTGCGCCCGTTCATCGTGGCAGGTGATAACCCATCCCAGCATAACTCTCTCCTTAGCAGGCAAGTAGTTTAGCGGAGTGAAGGTTAGCTTTCGGTGATAACTGTCAAAGAAAGTGCCCGGCAGACAGAATGTCGCCGGGCTGAGGGCTAGCTGCGCAGACCGCGTCCGCGCTGGATCAGATACCAGCACAGCAGGTAGAAGACGATGATGAACACCACCAGCACCGCCACTGTGGTAAACAGCGGCACATCTGTGATGCCGAGGAAGCCAAAGCGGAAACCGCTGATCATGTAGACGATCGGGTTCAGGTGCGACAGCGCCTGCCAGAACGGCGGCAGCAGTGTCAGGGAGTAGAACACCCCGCCGAGATAGGTCAGCGGCGTCAGCACGAAAGTCGGGATCAGGCTGATGTCGTCAAACGTTTTGGCAAACACGGCGTTCAGCAGACCGGCCAGCGAGAAGAGGATCGCCGTCAGGAGCAGGGTCAGGGCCACGAAAAGCCAGGAGTGCACCTGGAACGGCACGAAGAACAGCGAGATGGCCGTCACCAGGATCCCAACACACAGACCGCGCGCCACGCCGCCACCGACGTAACCGGCAATGATCACATGCGTTGGCACCGGTGCCACCAGCAGTTCCTCGATATTGCGCTGGAACTTGGCGCTGAAAAAGGACGACGCCACGTTGGCATAGGCGTTGGTGATCACCGCCATCATGATCAGGCCAGGCACGATAAACTGCATATAGGTAAAGCCGTGCATCTCACCAATCCGGGAACCAATCAGGTTACCGAAGATGATGAAATAGAGCGTCATCGTGATGACTGGCGGCACCAGGGTTTGCACCCAGATGCGCATAAAACGGTTAATCTCTTTCGCCCAGATACTTTTCAGCGCGACCCAGTAAAGATGCGTCATGCCTTGTCTCCTTGTTTATCCTGCACCAGAGAGACAAACAGCTCTTCCAGTCGGTTCGCTTTGTTACGCATACTTAAAACCTGAATACCCTGCGCGCTCAGCTGGGAGAACACGCTGTTAATCCCCTGCTCGCGCAGGACTTCAACTTCCAGCGTCGAGGTATCCACCAGACGATACTGGTACCCTTCAAGCTTCGGTAGCGGGCTCTTTGCCGCCAGATCGAGAATAAAGGTTTCTGATTTCAGCTTGGAGAGCAGGTTCTTCATCGAGGTGTTTTCCACCAGCTCGCCGTGCTGAATGATGCCGATGTTGCGGCACAGCATTTCCGCCTCTTCCAGGTAGTGGGTAGTCAGAATGATGGTGGTGCCTTTGTCATTGAGGTCTTTCAGGAAGCCCCACATGGAGCGGCGCAGCTCAATGTCTACGCCCGCCGTCGGCTCATCGAGGATCAGCAGCTTTGGCTCGTGCATCAGCGCACGGGCAATCATAAGGCGGCGCTTCATCCCGCCGGATAACATCCGGGCGCGTTCGTTACGCTTTTCCCACAGATCGAGCTGCTTGAGGTATTTTTCGCTCCGCTCCAGGGCCTCTTTACGCTCAACGCCGTAATAACCCGCCTGGTTAACGACGATCTGCTGCACCGTCTCAAACGGGTTGAAGTTGAATTCCTGCGGTACCAGACCCAGCTGGCGCTTGGCGTTGACCACATCTTTTTGCAGGTCGTATCCGAACACGCTGACGCGGCCGGAGGTTTTGTTCACCAGCGAGCTAATGATGCCGATGGTAGTCGATTTCCCCGCCCCGTTCGGCCCCAGAAGCGCGTAAAAATCACCGGCCTCTACTTTAAGATCTATTCCGCGCAGCGCCTGAACGCCGCCCGGATAGGTTTTTTTAAGCTGCTCAAGCTCCAGTGCAATTGCCATGAAATTAACTTACCTTCAGTTCTGACACACGTTGTGTGGTTTCATTAAAAGTCGGGTTACCCTATAGTAGCGCAACGCAATTACTCGGTTACAGGTCGCTAACCTCCATGAACAACATAGATACACTCATCAGCAACAATTGCACTATGGTCAAAAATGCTGGTGGAGGAAGACCCCGGATTTTTTGGAAAACTCGCGCAGGCGCAAAACCCACGCTTTCTCTGGATTGGATGCTCCGACAGCCGCGTACCGGCGGAGCGCCTGACCGGCCTCGAGCCCGGCGAACTGTTTGTTCACCGCAACGTTGCCAACCTGGTGATTCACACCGATCTCAACTGTCTTTCTGTTGTTCAGTATGCCGTTGACGTTCTGCAAGTCGAGCACATCATCATCTGCGGCCACTACGGCTGCGGCGGTGTGCAGGCGGCGGTTGAAAACACGGAGCTGGGGCTCATTGATAACTGGCTGCTCCACATCCGCGATATCTGGTTCAAACATAGCTCACTGCTGGGCGAAATGCCGCAGGAGCGCCGCATGGATACCCTGTGCGAACTCAACGTGATGGAGCAGGTGTATAACCTGGGCCACTCAACGATCATGCAATCGGCGTGGAAGCGCGGGCAGAAGGTCTCGATCCACGGCTGGGCGTACGGTATTCATGACGGTCTGCTGCGCAACCTGGAAGTGACCGCCACCAACCGCGAAACGCTGGAGCAGCGTTACCGTTCGGGAATTGCCAACCTTCAGCTTAAGCACGTAAACCATAAATAAACAAAGCCGGGTGGCGGCTGCGCCTTACCCGGCCTACATGTGCCCATTCGTAGGCCCGGTAAGCGCAGCGCCACCGGGCAACAAACCGCAATTACTCGTCCAGCAATACCACTTTCCCAACATACGGCAGATGACGATAACGCTGTGCGTAGTCAATACCGTAACCGACGACGAACTCGTCCGGGATAGAGAAACCGACGAACTCCACCGGCACCTGCACTTCACGGCGGTCAGGCTTATCCAGCAGGGTGCAAATCGCCAGCGATTTTGGCTCACGCAGGCTCAGGATCTCGCGCACTTTTGACAGCGTGTTGCCGGAGTCGATGATGTCCTCAACGATCAACACATCTTTGCCACGAATATCTTCATCCAGATCTTTCAGGATTTTCACATCACGGGTGGTGGACATGCCGCTACCGTAGCTGGAGGCGGTCATAAAATCGACCTCATGGGGCACATGCACCTCACGGCACAGGTCTGCCATGAACATGAAAGAGCCGCGCAACAGACCGACCAGCACCATTTCGCTGCCGCTGTCCTTGTAATGTTCGGTGATTTGACGACCCAGTTCGGCGATACGCGCTTTGATCTCGGCTTCCGGGATCATCACTTCAACAGTATGTTTCATATTACTAACCAAATGATTTTAATGAAAATCTCTCAATACGGATGCGTTAATATCCAGCACTGATACGCAAGCCAGCCATTATATCAGCAAATGGATAACCCTGGCGTATGAGTTATAAAAAGCAAATATTGTGATTCCGATCACACTTGTTAATACCTATAATTAGTTGCTAGCAAATTATTAACAAAAACTGACGAGTACACTTTCTATGGCTGAAACAAACTCTAAACAGCCGCGTCTACTGGTGACATTAACAGCGCTATTCGCCGCCTTCTGCGGCCTGTACCTGTTAATCGGTGGCGTCTGGCTGGTCGCGATCGGCGGCTCCTGGTACTACCCGATTGCGGGCCTGGTTATGCTTGGCGTAACCGTCCTGCTCTGGCGTAGAAAACAATCTGCACTGTGGCTGTATGCCGCACTCCTTCTTGCCACCATGATCTGGGGCGTCTGGGAAGTCGGCTTTGATTTCTGGGCGCTGACGCCGCGCAGTGACATCCTGGTCTTCTTCGGCATCTGGCTGATCCTGCCGTTCGTCTGGCGTCGCCTGATCGTGCCGTCCAGCGGTGCGGTCGCGGCGCTGGTGGTAGCGTTGTTAATCAGCGGCGGTATCCTGACCTGGGCTGGCTTCAACGATCCGCAGGAGATCAACGGTACGCTGAACGCAGAATCGACGCCTGCGGCGGCGATCTCTCAGGTTGCTGACGGCGACTGGCCTGCCTATGGCCGCAACCAGGAAGGTCAGCGCTACTCTCCGCTGAAGCAGATCAACGCGGACAACGTTAAAAACCTGAAAGAAGCCTGGGTGTTCCGTACCGGCGATCTGAAGATGCCGAACGATCCGGGTGAACTGACCAACGAAGTGACGCCAATTAAAGTCGGCGATATGCTTTATCTGTGTACGGCGCATCAGCGTCTGTTCGCGCTCGACGCGGCCACCGGTAAAGAGAAATGGCACTTCGATCCGCAGCTGAACTCCAACCCGTCCTTCCAGCACGTGACCTGCCGTGGCGTCTCTTATCACGAAGCGCGCCCGGATAATGCGAGCCCGGAAGTCATTTGCCGACTGTCCTCGCCGCATCATGCTGCCGGTGAACGATGGTCGTCTGTTCGCCATCAATGCCGAAACGGGCAAGCTGTGCGAAACCTTTGCCAACAAAGGTATCCTGAATCTGCAGACCAATATGCCGGACACCACGCCTGGTCTGTATGAGCCGACCTCCCCGCCCATCATCACCGATAAAACCATCGTGATTGCCGGTTCGGTAACAGATAACTTCTCCACCCGCGAAACCTCCGGCGTTATCCGTGGTTTCGACGTGAACACCGGTAAACTGCTGTGGGCCTTCGACCCGGGCGCGAAAGATCCGAATGCGATCCCGTCTGACGAACACACCTTTACCTTTAACTCACCAAACTCGTGGGCACCAGCGGCCTATGACGCGAAGCTGGACCTGGTCTACCTGCCGATGGGCGTTACTACGCCAGATATCTGGGGCGGTAACCGCACGCCGGAGCAGGAACGTTATGCCAGCGCCTATCGTGGCATTGAACGCGACCACCGGTAAGCTGGCCTGGAGCTACCAGACCGTTCACCACGATCTGTGGGATATGGATATGCCGTCCCAGCCGACGCTGGCGGACATCACCGTTGATGGCAAAACCGTACCGGTGATTTACGCTCCAGCGAAAACCGGCAACATCTTCGTGCTGGATCGCAGCAACGGCAAGCTGGTTGTGCCTGCACCGGAAAAACCGG
>OIEO01000110.1_pt1 | contig 15588 bp, 15 predicted proteins | sample 1581851 | NCBI WGS metagenome assembly OIEO01 (sample SAMN03281010, study PRJEB24777) | human gut metagenome | isolation source: fecal sample PR157 from 1 month old male Malay infant, caesarean delivered... | reverse complement strand
TGGCGTTATACAGCCAGTGACGTCCGGTCTTTTCGAAGGCGTCGTGGATCTGGCGATATTTATCGCTGCTGCTGGCGCCCGCCAGCTTATTGGCGCTGATCACGTGAAAACCGTGGCTGGCGAAATCAAGATACTGATCGGCAAGCTGTTCGCTGGCGGTCACGTCCAGCACCACCAGATCGCCATACGGGTGCGCGCGCATCCACAGGAACAGCGACTCTTCATCCTGCTCGACGGCTTCATCATTAAAGAAGGCAAGCGCGCGGCTGGCATCCAGCCCTTCGTAGTTCAGCAGGCTGCGGCGGCTGTCCACCACGCCTGCGAGAATAAATTCAAACCCGGTACGCGCCGAGAGCGTGACCTGTTCGCGGGCGAACAGCTCCAGCCAGCGGGAACCGATGTTGCCTTTACCAAACAGCACCAGGCCGATGCGTTTTTCCGCGCGAAACAGAGAGGTATGCAGACCCTGAATCAGGCTTTCGGTTGGCCCTTTGCGCAGAACGGCAACCAGGCTGATGCCCTCTTCCGACTGCCAGGTGAACTCCACCGGCTGGCCTTTCAGTTGCTGCCAGAAGCGGTGGCAATGCAGCGGGTTACGGGTGACGCCCGCGCCCACCATCGCCACCAGCGCCAGCCCCTGACGCAGGCGAAGCTCGCCCGGCAGGCCCGCTTCATCCAGAATTTTCAGCGCGCTGTCCGCCACTTCTGCGGTATAGCAGAACTGCAGCAGCTGGCGGTCATTATGCACACCCACGGCCAGCGGACGCACCTGGGCGCGTTTCAGGATCGTGTCGATCTCTTTATGTGCCAGCTTGAAGTCCTGGCCCGCAGGAACCTGGAACTCAATCAGGCAGATGTCGTCGTGGCTCGTAACAATACGCGCCCCGGTACCAGAGGCCAGCACGCGCTCAATGCGCGTGGAGCCTTGATCCGGGGTGTAGCTGCAGCGCAGCTGCAGGTCAATATCGCTACCGGAAACCGGCTGCAGCGTACGGGCGTGCAGCACCGGTGCCGCCAGACGCGCCAGCTCGCTGGCTTCATCCAGGCGCAGCAGCGGCAGCAGGCAGGCATCTTTTACTTTGCGCGGGTCCGCGCTATAAACACCGGCCACGTCGCTCCAGATGGTGACGCGGGACACGCCCGCCAGAGCACCGATTTGCGTCGCCGAGTAGTCGGAGCCGTTACGGCCCAGCAGCACGGTTTCACCCGCGTTGCTGCGGCTGATAAAGCCGGTAACCACAATGCGTTTGCCCGGGTGCTGCACCAGCAGCTGTTGCAGCAGCGGGTAGGATAACCCTTCATCCACCTGCGGCTGCGCGGCGCGTTCGGCACGCAGGAAATCACGCGCGTCGAGCCAGGCGGCGTCCACGCCCAGGTGTTGCAGAACCGCAGCCATCAGGCGCGCGGACCATACTTCACCGTGGCCCACCACTTCGGCATACACCGCATCGGTAATGCCGTTGTCCAGCAGGGCAGCCAGACGCTCAAGATCGTGCGTGAAGGCGCCGATCAGTCCGTCCGCCACGTCCGCAGGCAGCAGGCCGGCAATCAATTCGCTCTGATAGCGACGTAATGACTGTTGCACCTGATGCGCAGAAAGGCGATCGGTCTGGCTCAGTTTCAGCCAGCTAATCAACTGGTTGGTGGTGCTGCCCGCCGCCGAGACAACCATCATGTCACCCGGCTGTGAATATTCCGTCATGATCCCTGCGACGCGCAGGTAACATTTCACATCAGCAAGACTACTACCACCAAACTTGTGCAGCTGACGACCCTTCGCCCCTGCCTGCGCTATCACACTCATGATTACCCCTTGGCTGCGACCCGGAAGCCATTTTCCAGATCGGCAATTAAATCTTCAGAATCTTCGATACCGGTTGAGATCCGCAGCAACGTCTCAGAAATCCCGGCGGCGGCACGTGCTTCGGGTGCCATACCTGCGTGCGTCATGGTCGCGGCGTGGGAGATCAAGCTTTCAACCCCACCTAAGGATTCCGCCAGCGTAAACAATGACAGCCCGCTCAGGAAGCGACGCAGCGTTTGCTCGTCACCGTCCAGTTCAAAACTTAACATCGCGCCAAACCCTTTCTGCTGGCGCGCGGCAATCTCGTGCCCCTGGTTTTCCGGCAGGGACGGATGATACAGCTTTTTCACCAGCGGCTGGGTTTTCAGGAAGTCGACAATCGCCTGAGCATTACGCTGCGCCACGTCCATGCGCGGCGACAGCGTACGGATGCCGCGCAACAGCAGGTAGCTGTCGAAGGCGCCTGCGGTGACGCCAATATTATTGGCCCACCATGCCAGTTCGGTGACAACGTCAGGATCTTTGGCAATCACCACGCCTGCTACCACGTCAGAATGGCCGTTTCAGATATTTAGTGCATGAATGCAACACCAGATCGGCACCCAGTGCGAGTGGGTTCTGAAGGGCCGGACTGAGGAACGTATTATCCACTACACTTATCGCTCCCGCATCCCTTGCGAGCTGACAAATTTTCGCAATATCGACAACGCGCAACAATGGATTGCTTGGACTTTCCACCAGAACCAGCTTCGGTTTCTCTGCCAGCGCCTGTTTCAGCGCCTGTTCGTCGTTTTGATCGACAAACAGCACGCGATAGCAGCCGCGCTTTGCCAGGCTGTCAAACAGACGATAGCTGCCGCCGTAACAGTCGTGCGGCGCAACCAGCAGGTCGCCAGGCTTCAGGAACACCGTGGTCACCAGATGAATGGCAGACATGCCGGTATTGGTTAATACTGCCCCTGCGCCACCTTCCAGTTCGGCCAGCGCGCGCTGGGTCACGTCACGCGTAGGGTTGCCACGACGCGAGTAATCATGCGCACGGGGTTCATTAAATCCGGTGAAATTGTAGGTACTGGAAAGATGAATGGGCGGGACAACGCAGCCGTACTGCTCGTCATCATTTAATCCGCTACGCACTGCGATAGTGGCCTGTTTACGCGTCATGGTGAGGGCTTCCTGGCGAATGAGGTGAAAAGTCAGGCACCAGAGTAAACATTGAAAGTATGGACGTCAATACATCTGGACATCTAAACTTCTTTGCGTATAGATTGAGCAATGCGCAAATAGCCGTTAAAATTATATGCTTTAGTGCACGCTGCAGCGGCAATATCCGTGCCACGGTATCGTCTCTACGGTAAACTAGGCAAGATTGCGGTTCAAAACGGGTGGTTACCGGTTTTGCACCTTTAGATAAATGACTGAGAGGATTAAAGGTATCTCATGGCTGAATGGAGCGGCGAATATATCAGCCCATACGCTGAGCACGGTAAGAAGAGTGAGCAAGTAAAGAAAATTACGGTTTCCATTCCTCTGAAGGTGTTGAAGATCCTCACCGATGAACGTACGCGTCGTCAGGTGAACAACCTGCGCCACGCAACCAACAGCGAACTGCTGTGCGAAGCGTTTCTGCATGCGTTTACCGGTCAACCGTTGCCGAACGATGACGATCTGCGCAAAGAGCGTAGTGACGAAATCCCGGAAGAGGCGAAGGTGATCATGCGTGAACTGGGTATTGACCCGGAGACGTGGGAATACTGAGAAGCGGATACAAAAAAGGCACCTTGCGGTGCCTTTTTTTCGGGAAACTTATTTAGCGCCCGGGATGCTGAAACGCTTGTTGAAGCGGTCAACACGGCCACCGGTTGCAACATCACGCTGCTTACCAGTGTAGAACGGGTGGCATTTGCCGCACACGTCCAGGTTCAGATCGTGACCCACGGTAGAGCGGATCTGGATAGAGTTACCGCAAGAACAGTTTGCAGTAATCATTTCGTATTTCGGGTGAATATCTTTTTTCATGGGAGAACCTCAGTTAAGGCCGCGTCGCTCTTCCAGCCCTAACGCCAGACACCACGCGATGTTGATTGTAAGTTCTTTGGCGTAAAGTACACCAAAGGCGGCGAATCATACAGAATTTGACCAACGTATGCAAACTGATCCGCACGCCGCTTTTACTAATGTGTATACTAACGCGCCACTTTTCAAGTCAGGAAGATTCGATGCCCGTCGCTCACGTTGCCCTGCCCGTTCCGCTTCCCCGCACCTTTGACTATCTGCTGCCCGACAGCATGAGCGCCAAAGCGGGCTGTCGCGTGACCGTGCCGTTTGGCAAACAGCAGCGCGTGGGGATCGTCGTCTCCGTCAGCGATAAGAGCGAACTGCCGCTTAACGAACTGAAATCGGTCGTTGAGGTGCTGGACAGCGAGCCCGTCTACTCCACCAGCACCTGGCGACTGCTGCTGTGGGCGGCGGATTATTATCATCACCCCATCGGCGACGTCCTGTTCCACGCCCTGCCAATGATGCTGCGTCAGGGCAAGAGCGCCAGCCATGCGCCGATGTGGTACTGGTTTGCCACGGAGGAAGGCCAGGCCGTCGACATCAACAGCCTGAAGCGCTCGCAGAAACAGCAGCAGGCGCTGGCGGCGCTGCGTCAGGGGAAAATCTGGCGGCATCAGGTCGACGAGCTTGAGGTCAGCGAAACGGCGCTACAGGCATTAAGAAAAAAAGGGCTGAGCGACCTGGCAAGCGAGACGCCTGCCCTTAACGACTGGCGGGAGAGTTTCTCCGTTTCAGGGGATCGCCTGCGTCTGAATACCGAGCAGGCCACCGCGGTAGGCGCAATTCATAGCGCCTCCGATCGTTTCTCTGCCTGGCTGCTGGCTGGGGTCACCGGTTCCGGCAAGACCGAAGTTTACCTGAGCGTGCTGGAAAACGTGCTCGCGCAGGGGAAACAGGCGCTGGTGATGGTGCCGGAAATTGGCCTGACGCCGCAAACCATCGCCCGATTCCGCGAACGCTTTAACGCGCCGGTTGAGGTTCTGCACTCCGGCCTGAATGACAGCGAGCGACTCAGCGCCTGGCTGAAAGCGAAAAACGGCGAAGCGGCGATTGTAATCGGCACCCGCTCGTCGCTGTTCACGCCGTTTAAAAATCTTGGCGTTATCGTGATCGACGAAGAGCACGACAGCTCCTACAAGCAGCAGGAAGGCTGGCGCTATCACGCCCGCGATCTGGCCGTCTACCGCGCGCACAGCGAGCAAATTCCTATTGTTCTGGGATCCGCCACGCCTGCGCTCGAAACGCTGCACAACGTGCGCCAGCGTAAATACCACATGCTGCGCCTGACGCGTCGCGCGGGGAATGCCCGTCCGGCCATTCAGCACGTGCTGGATTTGAAAGGTCAGCAGGTCCAGGCGGGGCTAGCGCCCGCGCTTATTACCCGCATGCGCCAGCATTTGCAGGCGGGGAATCAGGTCATTCTGTTCCTCAACCGTCGCGGATTTGCACCTGCCCTGCTGTGCCACGACTGCGGCTGGATTGCCGAATGCCCGCGCTGCGATCATTACTACACCTTCCATCAGGCCCAGCGTCATCTGCGCTGCCACCACTGCGACAGCCAGCGTCCTGTGCCGCGCCAGTGCCCGTCGTGTGGCTCAACGCATATTGTGCCGGTCGGTCTGGGGACGGAACAGCTGGAGCAGGCGCTTGGGCCCTTTTTCCCGGACGTGCCGATTTCGCGTATCGACCGGGACACCACCAGCCGCAAAGGCGCACTCGAACAGCAGCTGGCGGAAGTGCATCGCGGTGGCGCGCGCATCCTGATTGGCACCCAGATGCTGGCCAAAGGCCACCACTTCCCGGACGTGACGCTGGTTGCCCTGCTGGACGTGGACGGCGCGCTGTTCTCGGCAGATTTTCGTTCAGCCGAGCGCTTCGCCCAGCTTTACACCCAGGTTGCAGGGCGTGCAGGACGCGCCGGTAAACAGGGCGAAGTGGTGTTGCAAACGCACCACCCGGAGCACCCGCTGCTGCAAACCCTGCTGCACAAAGGCTATGACGCCTTTGCCGAGCAGGCGCTGGCCGAACGCCAGACCATGCAGCTACCGCCGTGGACCAGCCACGTCATCATCCGCGCGGAAGATCATAACAACCAGCAGGCGCCACTTTTCCTGCAGCAGCTGAGAAACCTCCTGCAGGCCAGCCCGCTGGTGGATAGTCAGCTGTGGATTTTGGGCCCGGTGCCGGCGCTGGCGCCAAAACGCGGCGGCCGTTTCCGCTGGCAAATTTTGCTCCAGCACCCCTCGCGCGTTCGTCTTCAGCACATCGTCAGCGGCGCGCTGGCACTGATTAATACCCTGCCCGAAGCGCGAAAAGTGAAGTGGGTACTGGACGTCGATCCCATCGAAGGTTGAAGACGGATCGAAAAATTTAACGCTCCTCACACTTTTTATGAAAATTCTGTAACCGATTCCATTAACTATCTGTAAAAATGGTGATGGCAGAAGTTCGGTGTTCAGGCGAGGAGAAGACGTTGAAGTCCAGGAAAGAGGTTGCGGCTGCGACCATGAAAGACGTTGCCCAGAAAGCACAGGTCTCTACGGCAACAGTATCCCGCGCATTAATGAACCCGGATAAAGTCTCCCAGGCGACCCGTAACCGGGTGGAGCAGGCTGCGCTTGAAGTGGGCTATTTTCCGCAGGCAATGGGACGTAACGTCAAACGCAACGAGTCGCGCACCATCCTGGTGATTGTGCCGGACATCTGTGACCCTTTCTTTAGCGAGATTATCCGCGGCATAGAAGTCACCGCGGCGGAACAGGGGTACCTGGTGCTGATTGGCGACTGCGCCCATCAGAACCAACAGGAAAAAACCTTCATCGACCTCATCATCACCAAGCAGATCGACGGCATGCTGCTGCTTGGCTCTCGCCTGCCGTTTGATGCCAGCATCGAAGAGCAGCGTAATTTACCGCCGATGGTGATGGCCAACGAGTTTGCGCCAGAGCTGGAGCTGCCGACGGTCCATATCGATAACCTTACCGCCGCGTTCAACGCCGTAAACTATCTCCAGGAGCTGGGGCATAAGCGTATTGGCTGCATCGCCGGGCCGGAAGAGATGCCGCTGTGTCACTACCGTTTACAGGGTTACGTTCAGGCGCTGCGCCGGACCGGCGTCACCGTCGATCCGCACTACATTGCACGCGGTGATTTTACCTTCGCTGCGGGTGGACAGGCGCTGGAGAAACTTCTGGACCTGCCTGAGCCGCCAACCGCCGTATTTTGCCACAGCGACGTGATGGCGCTGGGCGCATTATCGTATGCCAAACGCCGCGGTCTTCGCATACCGAAAGATTTATCCATCATCGGATTCGATAATATTTCGCTTTCGGAATTTTGCGATCCGCCACTCTCAACGGTCGCTCAGCCGCGCTATCAAATCGGTCGCGAAGCGATGCTGCTTCTGCTGGATCAGCTTCACGGTCAAACAGTTAGCAGCGGCTCACGGTTGCTGGACTGCGAACTGATCGTCCGCGGCACGACCCAGGCATTGACTTAAAGTAAACGTCTTTCGGATACCCTTATCTGGTCAAAGCCCCGCCGCTTAAGTAACATGGCGGGCTGACGAACGAATAAATACAGCGAAACGATAGTGGCACAACGAGATTATGTACGTCGCGGCCAGCCGGCACCTTCGCGACGCAAAAAGAGTAGCTCAAGAAAAAAGCAACGTAACCTGCCTGCTGTCTCGCCAGCAATGGTCGCTATTGCTGCGGCTGTAGTCGTCGCCTTTATTGGTGGCCTGTACTTTATCACGCACCATAAAAAAGAAGAGTCCGAGGCGCTTCAGGCCAGTAAAGTCGCCGGAAATGGCCTCCCTCCGAAGCCTGAAGAGCGCTGGCGCTATATTAAAGAGCTGGAAAGCCGTCAGCCTGGGGTACGTGCGCCAACCGAACCTTCTGCGGGTGGTGAAGTGCAGAATGCGAATCAGCTGACGGATGAACAGCGTCAGCTGCTGGCACAAATGCAGGCCGATATGCGCCAGCAGCCTACGCAGCTGAACGAAGTGCCGTGGAATGAGCAGACGCCGGAACAGCGTCAGCAAACGCTGCAGCGTCGCCAGGCACAACAGCAGATTCAGCAGCAACAGCAGTGGGCGCAAACCCAGCCGGTACAGCAGCCGAAGGCACAGCCGCGGGTAACGGAACAGCCGTATCAGCAGCCAACGCGTACGGTGCAGTCTCAGCCTGTCCAGCAGCAGCCTAAAGCGCAGCAGCAGAAGCAGGCGGCTCAGCCGTATCAGGATCTGCTCCAGACGCCAGCGCATACCACTGCGCAGCAGCCGAAAAACGCAGCAGGCCGCGCCGGTCACGAAAGAGACCGAAGCGCCGAAGCAGACGGCGGAGAAAAAAGGACGAACGTCGCTGGATGGTACAGTGCGGTTCGTTCAAAGGTGCGGAGCAGGCGGAAACGGTGCGCGCGCAGCTGGCCTTTGAAGGGTTTGATTCGCGTATTACCACCAATAACGGCTGGAATCGCGTGGTGATTGGTCCGGTCAAAGGCAAAGAAAATGCCGATGGCACCCTTTCTCGTTTGAAAATCGCCGGTCACACAAACTGCATTCGACTCGCTCCGGGGGTTGAAACCCCCAAAATCCCCCCATCTATCATTTAATTCAGCCCTGGGCACAGGCTCAGGGCTTCTGTTTCCCGATTCTGTAACCAGGGGGTCTGCTCGTGACAAGCAATAGTAAGTGTACGCCGTAACGGCCATGTGGTAATCGCCGGTGATGGCCAGGCCACGCTGGGTAATACCGTCATGAAAGGCAACGTGAAGAAAGTGCGTCGTCTCTACAACGACAAAGTGATCGCCGGTTTTTGCAGGCGGCACGGCAGATGCCTTCACGCTGTTTGAACTGTTTGAACGTAAACTGGAAATGCACCAGGGTCATCTGGTGAAAGCCGCCGTTGAGCTGGCGAAAGACTGGCGTACCGACCGCATGCTGCGCAAGCTCGAAGCGCTGCTGGCGGTCGCCGATGAAACCGCATCGCTTATCATCACCGGTAACGGTGACGTAATTCAGCCGGAAAATGACCTGATTGCTATCGGCTCTGGCGGCCCTTATGCCCAGGCTGCTGCCCGCGCACTGTTGGAAAATACCGACATGAACGCGCGTGATATCGCGGTGAAGGCGTTGGATATTGCAGGTGATATCTGCATCTATACCAACCACAACCACACCATCGAAGAATTGACCTCCAAAGCGTAAGGATCTCCCATGTCTGAAATGACCCCACGCGAAATTGTCAGCGAACTGAACAAACACATTATCGGCCAGGATAACGCCAAGCGTTCCGTGGCTATCGCCCTGCGTAACCGCTGGCGTCGTATGCAGCTTGACGAAGAGCTGCGCCACGAAGTGACGCCGAAAAACATTCTGATGATAGGCCCGACCGGCGTCGGTAAAACCGAAATCGCCCGTCGTCTGGCGAAGCTGGCTAACGCGCCGTTCATCAAAGTTGAAGCCACCAAGTTCACCGAAGTGGGCTATGTGGGTAAAGAAGTGGACTCCATCATCCGCGATCTGACCGACTCGGCGATCAAAATGGTGCGCGTCCAGGCGATTGAGAAAAACCGCTACCGTGCGGAAGAGATGGCCGAAGAGCGCATTCTCGACGTGCTGATCCCACCGGCAAAAAAGCAACTGGGGTCAGGCTGAACAGCAGGCGGAACCGTCCGCTGCGCGTCAGGCGTTCCGCAAAAAGCTGCGTGAAGGCCAACTGGATGATAAAGAGATTGAGATCGATCTCGCTGCCGCGCCAATGGGTGTGGAAATCATGGCACCTCCGGGCATGGAAGAGATGACCAGCCAGCTGCAGTCCATGTTCCAGAACCTGGGCGGTCAGAAGCAAAAAAATCGCGTAAGCTGAAAATCAAAGACGCGATGAAGCTGCTTATCGAAGAAGAAGCGGCGAAGCTGGTGAATCCGGAAGAGCTGAAGCAGGACGCTATCGACGCGGTTGAGCAGCACGGTATCGTGTTTATCGACGAAATCGACAAAATTTGTAAGCGCGGCGGCAACAGCTCCGGCCCGGACGTGTCCCGCGAAGGCGTTCAGCGCGACCTGCTGCCGCTGGTAGAAGGCTGCACCGTCTCAACCAAGCACGGCATGGTGAAAACGGACCACATCCTGTTTATCGCATCAGGTGCCTTCCAGGTTGCCAGCCCGTCGGATCTGATCCCGGAACTGCAGGGCCGTCTGCCGATCCGCGTTGAGCTGCAGGCGCTGACGACCGAAGACTTCGAACGTATCCTGACCGAGCCAAACGCCTCTGCAACCGTTCAGTACAAAGCGCTGATGGCGACCGAAGGCGTGAACCTCGAGTTCACCGAAGACGGTATCAAACGTATTGCCCAGGCCGCATGGCAGGTGAACGAACCACCGAAAACATCGGTGCGCGTCGTCTGCATACCGTGCTGGAACGCCTGGTGGAAGATATCTCTTACGACGCGAGCGATCTGAACGGTCAAACCGTTACCATTGACGCAGAATATGTGAGTAAACATCTGGATGCGTTAGTGGCAGATGAAGATCTGAGCCGTTTTATCCTATAATCGCGGTTACTGGATTCTCATCACGTTTAATGGGGGCTAATGCCCCCATTTTTATTGGCTAAATACTTATGACTGACATCAGCCGTACTCAGGCGTGGCTCGAAAGTCTGCGCCCTAAAACACTCCCTCTGGCCTTTGCCGCGATTATCGTCGGTACGGCGCTTGCCTGGTGGCAGGGTTATTTCGATCCGCTGGTTGCTGCGCTGGCATTGATTACCGCCGGCCTGCTGCAAATTCTCTCCAACCTCGCCAACGACTATGGCGACGCGGTGAAAGGCAGCGACAAACCTGACCGTATCGGGCCGCTGCGTGGGATGCAAAAAGGGGTGATTACCCAGGCGCAGATGAAGCGCGCGCTGATTATCACCGTGGTGCTGATCTGTTTATCGGGTCTGGCGCTGGTGACAGTGGCGTCTAAGACCCCCAGCGATTTTATTGGCTTCCTGGTGCTGGGTTTATTGGCCATTATCGCAGCCATCACCTACACCGTCGGCACGCGTCCTTACGGCTACATTGGGCTCGGGGATATCTCCGTACTGGTGTTCTTCGGCTGGCTGAGCGTGATGGGAAGCTGGTACTTACAGGCGCATACGGTGATCCCTGCGCTGTTCCTGCCTGCGACCGCCTGCGGTCTGCTGGCGACCGCGGTGCTCAACATCAACAACCTGCGCGATATCGACAGCGACCGGGAGAACGGCAAAAACACCCTGGCGGTCCGTCTGGGGCCGGTGAATGCGCGTCGCTACCATGCCTGCCTGCTGATGGGTGCCCTGGTCTGCCTGGCGCTGTTTAACCTGATTTCCCTGCACAGTCTGTGGGGCTGGCTGTTTGTGCTTGCCGCGCCGCTGCTGATTAAGCAGGCCCGTTTTGTAATGCGCGAACGCAGTCCGGCCGCCATGCCGCCAATGCTGGAGCGCACGGTAAAAGGCGCGCTGCTGACTAACCTGTTGTTCGTCATCGGGATTGTCTTAAGCCAGACGCTCAGTTAGCTGACAAATATCAATTAACAATTGATGATTTTGCCAACAACGCATTTCGCACGATATACTGAACACATTCGCAGCAACTGAGCGTTAAACCTATGAAATACGATACCTCCGAGCTTTGTGACATCTACCAGGAAGATGTCAACGTCGTTGAACCGCTGTTCTCCAACTTTGGTGGGCGGTCGTCGTTTGGCGGACAGATCGTCACGGTGAAATGTTTCGAGGATAACGGGTTGTTGTACGATCTGCTCGAACAGAACGGCCGTGGCCGCGTACTGGTGGTCGATGGCGGTGGTTCCGTACGCCGCGCATTGATTGATGCTGAGCTGGCCGGTATTGCCGCACAAAACGAGTGGGAAGGCATAGTGGTGTACGGTTCCGTGCGCCAGGTGGACGATCTGGAAGACCTGGATATCGGGATTCAGGCCATCGCAGCCATACCGGTAGGGGCGGCAGGTGACGGCATCGGCGAAAGCGACGTGCGCGTTAACTTCGGCGGCGTGACCTTCTTCTCCGGCGACCATCTCTACGCCGATAATACCGGCATTATCCTTTCCGAAGATCCGCTGGATATTGAGTAATAAAAACCGTAAGCGTGGACCATAAAAAAATCCGCCAACAGCAATGTGGCGGTTTTTTTGTCCCTCGGGATTCGCGGTCCGTTGGGAAGGCTTGCAACCTTTGACCAGGGTTTTTATCTTACCCTGATTCAAATCTCAGGTAATCCCCTCGACCCTTTATAAATTCCTAATTATCTATACAGACCTTAACTACGCTGCTGTTGCTTACTATGATGCTGCGTCCCTTTCCGCCATCTCGCACATGGGCATCGGTCCAGGGAAAGGTGTCTTCACAACCGTAAAGCAACCCTTGATCAGGCTTGTGTCCACCGACTTATCACCGGTGGTGAACGGTGGAGCGGTTAGCTGCAGGGACCGCATAATGAAACGCTATTTATGTATCGCGTTCATTGTCGCCAGCGTACTCGTTGTAAAGAGTGATGAACCGAATGTGTTCGTTGCTTTTACTATGATAGCGCAGGACAAGTAGCGTTAAGGCCGCCTTTGGCGGCCTTTTTTATGGTTGGGTGTCAGTCAGCGAGAACCATAAAAAATGCCGGGTGGCGGCATCGCCTTACCCGGCCTGTTCAGTTCATCCCAGTGGGAATCAGACTTCTTCCATACGTCCCAGCAGCGCCTGCAGGCGATCCTGCCAGCCGTTCTGCTGTTCGCGCAGCTGGTTGTTTTCGCGCTCCAGTTCTTCGCGGCTGTGCTGCGCGTTCTGTACTTCCTGCGCCAGGCTGCTGTTCTTCTCTTTCAGCTCTTCAATTTCCATCTGCAGCAGGGTGATGGTGTCAATCGCCTGCTGTACTTTCGATTCCAGTTTCTCAAACACTTCTAAAGACATGATGCTACCTCTCCTGAATTGCAAGGCGACGCTTTAACATAAACGCGCACGACATATACCGTCGATTGTATGGAGCGCGGCGCTCTGTGTCCAGCGACACACCGCGCAGATCGCGGTTTGCAACACTTTTAGGTCTGGTCCTAGTGCGTTCGCGTCATATACCCCTAAATTGTTAACTGATTCGTTAATGAAATGATTCAGCTCACATTCCTGTACTGATCCTGTACTGCTGCAAAAATGTGCTTTATGGCGCGAAAACGCTCATTTTATTGACGCAGACCACACATTTCGATTTCGATATTTCTCGTTTTTGCTCGTTAACGATAAATTAACACTATGTCTACATGGGCATCGTGGCTGTCACGGGCGGCCATGCTAACAATAAACATCAATTTCTTCAGGATTCCGATTATGAGTCAGACATCAACCTTAAAAGGCCAGTGCATTGCCGAGTTCCTTGGTACCGGGTTGTTGATATTCTTCGGAGTGGGCTGTGTCGCTGCACTGAAAGTGGCGGGTGCCAGTTTTGGTCAGTGGGAAATCAGTATCATCTGGGGTCTGGGCGTGGCGATGGCCATCTACCTGACTGCAGGGGTGTCTGGTGCACATCTTAACCCGGCGGTGACTATCGCACTGTGGCTGTTCGCGTGCTTCGACGGACGCAAAGTAGTTCCTTTCATTCTTTCTCAGTTTGCCGGCGCGTTTTGCGCAGCGGCGTTAGTTTACGGGCTTTATTACAATCTTTTCATCGACTTCGAACAGACGCATCATATGGTGCGCGGCAGCGTCGAAAGTCTGGATCTGGCAGGCATCTTCTCAACCTATCCAAACCCGCATATCAATTTTGTGCAGGCGTTCGCAGTTGAAATGGTGATTACCGCTATTCTGATGGGCGTTATCCTGGCGCTGACCGACGACGGAAACGGCATTCCGCGCGGCCCGCTGGCCCCACTGCTGATTGGCCTGCTGATTGCGGTGATTGGTGCCTCCATGGGCCCGCTGACCGGCTTCGCGATGAACCCGGCGCGTGATATCGGACCTAAAGCGTTCGCCTTTATCGCAGGCTGGGGCGACGTCGCCTTTACCGGTGGCAAAGACATTCCTTACTTCCTGGTACCGCTGTTTGCGCCAGTTGTCGGGGCTGCGCTGGGTGCGTTCAGCTACCGCAAATTAATTGGTCGCCATTTACCGTGCGACACCTGTGTGGAAGAGGAGAAGGAAACGACTTCTACCGCACAACAAAAAGCTTCGCTGTAATCTGACTACGGGACACATACCATGACCGAAAAAAAATTATATCGTTGCGCTCGACCAGGGCACTACCAGCTCCCGCGCTGTCGTAATGGATCATGACGCGAACATCGTCAGCGTGTCACAGCGCGAATTTGAGCAAATTTATCCTCGTCCAGGCTGGGTCGAACACGACCCAATGGAGATCTGGGCGTCACAAAGCTCCACGCTGGTCGAAGTGCTGGCAAAAGCCGATATCAGTTCCGACGAGATTGCCGCGATTGGTATCACTAACCAGCGTGAAACGACGATTGTCTGGGAACGTGAAACCGGTAAGCCTATTTACAACGCCATCGTCTGGCAGTGCCGCCGTACCTCTGAGATCTGCGAGCAGCTGAAGCGCGACGGCATGGAAGAGTACGTGCGCAGCGCCACCGGTCTGGTGGTTGACCCGTATTTCTCCGGCACCAAAGTGAAGTGGATCCTCGACCACGTGGAAGGTTCACGCGAGCGTGCAAAACGCGGCGAGCTGCTGTTCGGCACCGTCGACACCTGGCTTATCTGGAAGATGACCCAGGGACGCGTCCACGTCACCGACTACACCAACGCCTCGCGTACCATGCTGTTCAACATCAACACCCTGGAGTGGGATGACAAGATGCTGGACGCGCTGGATATCCCACGTGCGATGCTGCCTGACGTGCGCAAGTCTTCTGAGGTTTACGGCCAGACCAACATCGGCGGTAAAGGCGGCACCCGTATTCCTATCGCCGGTATTGCCGGTGACCAGCAGGCGGCGCTGTTTGGCCAGCTGTGTGTGAAAGAAGGGATGGCGAAGAATACCTACGGCACTGGCTGCTTTATGCTGATGAACACCGGCGAGAAAGCGGTGAAATCAGAAAACGGCCTGCTGACCACCATCGCCTGTGGACCACGCGGCGAAGTGAACTATGCCCTGGAAGGTGCGGTGTTCATGGCCGGTGCGTCTATCCAGTGGCTGCGCGACGAGATGAAGCTGATCAGCGATGCGTTCGACTCCGAGTACTTCGCGACCAAAGTGAAAGACACCAACGGCGTGTATGTGGTGCCGGCCTTTACCGGTCTTGGCGCGCCGTACTGGGATCCGTATGCACGAGGCGCAATTTTTGGCCTGACGCGTGGCGTTAACTCTAACCACATTATTCGCGCCACCCTGGAATCCATCGCCTACCAGACGCGCGACGTACTGGAAGCGATGCAGGCGGACTCCGGCATTCGTCTGCACGCCCTGCGCGTGGACGGCGGTGCGGTCGCGAATAACTTCCTGATGCAGTTCCAGTCCGACATTCTGGGCACCCGCGTTGAGCGTCCTGAAGTGCGTGAAGTCACGGCGCTGGGCGCGGCATACCTTGCCGGTCTGGCGGTAGGCTTCTGGCAGAACCTGGACGAGCTGCAGGAAAAAGCGGTGATCGAACGCGAATTCCGCCCGGGCATCGAAACCACCGAGCGTAACTTCCGCTACAGCGGCTGGAAGAAAGCGGTGAAACGCGCCCTGGCGTGGGAAGA
>OIEO01000109.1_pt1 | contig 15643 bp, 18 predicted proteins | sample 1581851 | NCBI WGS metagenome assembly OIEO01 (sample SAMN03281010, study PRJEB24777) | human gut metagenome | isolation source: fecal sample PR157 from 1 month old male Malay infant, caesarean delivered... | reverse complement strand
GCCAGCGAGAAGCCCGCGACGGTGCCCGGCGTGCCGGTCGCGAGATGCGAGGTCAGGGATTTTTTTCCTGTCAAGGGTTACCCTGGTCGTCGAGGCAACATGTCCCGTGACGCCTGAGAAGGCGCCATTTCACGGAAGTCGATGGCGCTGGTTTTCCCGTCTTTGGTGCGCAGCATCATAAAGCCGCGCCGCCCAGGTTCCCCGCCTGCGGGTGCGTCACCGCCAGCGCATAGCCGACGGCGACCGCCGCATCCACCGCGTTACCGCCCTGCCTGAGAATATCGACACCCACGCGGGTCGCCAGCGCATCCACCGACGCCACCATGCCGTGGGTTGCCCGCACGGGATGAAAGACATCTTCCTCCACGCCGTAAGAGACCGGAGGCGCCGCGGGCGGGTTGGCCGCCACGCTAAATGTACCGCCTGCCATCAGCGCGGCGAGGGCGACCCAGCGCAAAAACGTTGGTTTCATGATTATTGTTCTCCAGGTGAAGGGATCCATATTCCCCGCTTAAGCCTGGTTCACAACTCCTAAAAAATCATCGTCATGGTGAAATCAGGGTAAACTTAAGAGAGACCTCAAAAGGAGGAAATGACAATGAAACGCTTATTGATTCTTACGGCGCTGATCCCCTTTGCCGCGCTCGCACAGCCACTCAATACGATGAATAACCCTAACCAGCAGGGTTATGTCATCCCGAGCCAGCAGCGTATGCAGACCGAGATGATGAGCCAGCAACAGCAGCAAAAAGGGATGCTGAATCAGCAGCTGAGAACGCAGACCCAGATGCAGCAGCAAAGCCTGCAAAATCAGATGAACGCCAACACCCAGCGCGTGCAGCAGGGGCAGGTGCGCGAGCAGCCGCTGCCGAACAGAAACGGCGGAATGTTAGGTGGAATGACTTCGTCAGGCAGCGGACAGCAGCATATGCTGCCGCCGCAGTCGAATGGCAGTATGCTTAATCCGCAGAACTAAAGTCCGGGCCAATCAGGTCAATCGCATCGGTACAGATGCTGTCCACGCCCCAGCGCAGCAGTTCGGCCGCACGCTGGGGTTTGTTGACGGTGTAAACCAGAATATGCAGTCCCGCGTCTTTTAGCATCTTCACCCGCGCCTCATCCAGCAGCTTGTGATTAAGATGAATAGAGACACACGCTAAGCGCGTCGTCAGCTCGCGCCAGTCCTCGCGCCACTCGTCCAGCAGCAGCCCGCGCGGCAACTCCGGCACGGCCGCCTGTGCCGCCTCCAGGGCGTCAATTTCAACGAGGAGAGCAGCGGCGCGGTCATCCCTTCCCACAGCTCGCGCGCGGCAAGGGCGATCACTTTGCCGGTCAGCGGCCCGGTGCCGGTGGTCCGGTTTGATTTCGATATTGGCCATCATGCCGTGCTGGCGACAGCGGTCGGCCACTTCCGCCAGCAGCGGCAGCGGTCGCCTTTGAATTCGCCGCTGTACCAGCTTCCGGCGTCGACTTTCAGCAGATCGCGCCACGGCAGCTCGCCCGCCACGCCCCAGCCGTTGCTGGTGCGTTCGAGGTTATCGTCATGCAGCAGGAAAATCTCGCCGTCTTTCGACAGCTTGGCGTCGAACTCGATCATGGTGTGGCCGTAACGCGCGCCAACATCAATCGCCGCCAGGGTGTTCTCCGGCGCCAGCTTACCGCCGCCGCGGTGGGCGACGACGTGGGGATAAGGCCAGTTGCTCATACTCGTTGTCCTGTTTCACCGTCAAAAAGGTGCAGATGATTTTCCGGCAGGTGCAGCCACAGCGTGCTGCCCGCTTTCGGGCGCTCCTGATGCGCCAGACGCACCACCATCTTTTGCTCGCCCCAGCGCCCGTGCGCCAGGTTATCTGCACCCAACATCTCCAGCGTGTCCATCACCAGCGGCACGCCGCCTTCCGCCTGAGAGGTTAAACCGATATGTTCCGGGCGGATACCGAGCGTCATCTTACGCCCGGCGTAGCCACGATAGTACCAGTTGATCGGCAATGCCATCCCGCTTTCCAGCTCAAAGTGCGTGCCCGTGCTGCTGATGCGCCCTTCGAGCAGGTTCATCGCCGGGCTGCCGATAAAGCTCGCCACAAAGCGGGTGGCCGGTTTCTCGTAGACTTCCACGGGGGTACCAATCTGCTCGGCAACGCCTTTGTTCATCACCATCACGCGCTGGGCGAGGGTCATGGCTTCGACCTGATCGTGGGTAACGTACAGCGATGTGGTTTTCAGACGACGGTGCAATTGCTGCAGCTCAAGACGCATCTGCACGCGCAGCTTGGCGTCGAGGTTAGAGAGCGGCTCGTCGAACAGGAATACCGCCGGATCGCGCACGATGGCGCGCCCCATCGCCACGCGCTGGCGCTGGCCGCCGGAGAGTTCGCGCGGGCGGCGCTTGAGCAGGCCGTCCAGCTCCAGAATGCGCGCCGCTTCTTTCACGCGCTCCTCAATATGGCCTTTGCCCATGCCGCGAATTTTTCAGCCCCCACGCCATGTTCTCCTCTACGCTCATATGCGGATAGAGCGCGTAGTTCTGGAACACCATCGCGATGCCCCTGTCTTTCGGCTCCATCTCGGTGACGCGCTGGCGGTCAATCCAGATATCCCCGGACGTTACGCGCTCCAGCCCCGCCACCATGCGCAGCAGCGTAGATTTGCCGCAGCCGGACGGGCCGACCATCACGATAAACTCCCCGTCCGCCACGTCGAGCGTGAGCGGCTGAATCACCTGGGCTTTTGCCGTCCCAGCTTTTGGTTACTGCCTGTAAGTTTAAACCTGCCATCTTATTTCTCGCTATCGACCAGGCCGCGGACAAACGCGCGCTGCATGGCTAAAACAATGACTACGGGTGGGATTAGGGTGAGCAGCATCGCCGCCATCACCTGGTTCCAGAGGGTGGTGCCTTCGCCGGTGGCAATCATGCCTTTGATGCCCGCCACGGCGGTACCGAGATTGACGTCCTGAATAATCAGCAGCGGCCACAGGTACTGGTTCCAGCCGTAGATAAAGGTGATCACAAACAGCGCCGCAAGGTTGGTTTTCGACAGCGGCAACACGATGTCGCGGAAGAAGCGCATCGGCGACGCGCCGTCGATGCGCGCGGCTTCAATCAGCTCGTCCGGCAGGGTCATAAAGAACTGGCGGAACAGGAAGGTGGCGGTCGCCGAGGCCATCAGCGGCAGGGTTAGGCCCGCGTAGCTGTCGAGCATCTTCAGGTTGGCGATCACTTCCACCGTCGGGAAGATACGCACCTCCACCGGCAGCATCAGGGTGATAAAAAATCATCCAGAAAAAGAGGTTGCGCAGCGGAAAGCGGAACCAGACGATGGCGAAAGCCGAAAGCATCGACACCACGATTTTGCCTACCGTAATGGCGAACGCCATGATGAAGCTGTTGAGCATCATCAGCCAGAACGGCGCGCTGTTGGCGCCCACGCCCTGGGTCCAGATGGTCTTCATGTTCTCGAACAGATGTGTGCCTGGGATCAGCGTCATCGGCGTGTCGAACACCGCTTTGGTGTCCAGCGTAGCGGCGACAAAGGCCACGTACAGTGGAAACAGGATGACGATAATCCCCAGAATCAGCATGGTGTGGCTGAAAATCGTCAGCCCGCGACGGTTCTCAATCATTGGTAGCGCACCTTACTTTCAACATAGCGGAACTGCACCACCGTGAGGATGATGACGAGGAACATCAGCACCACCGACTGCGCGGCGGAGGCCGAGAGATCCAGCCCGGCGAAGCCTTCGCGGTAGATCTTGTAGATAAGCGTCGTTGTCGCCTGCACCGGGCCGCCTGCGGTGGCCGCATCGATCACCGGGAAGGTGTCGAAGAAGGCGTAGACGAGGTTAACCACCAGCAGGAAGAAGCTCACCGGGGCAATCAGCGGCAGCGACAGCATGAAGAAGCGACGAATCGGCCCTGCCCCGTCAATGGCGGCGGCCTCCACCAGCGAACGCGGGATGGACTGCAGCGCGGCAAAGAAGAACAGGAAGTTGTAGCTTATCTGCTTCCAGACCGAGGCGAAGACCACCAGGAACATCGCCTGACCGCTGTTTTGCGCGTGGTTCCAGTCGTAGCCGAACTCTGCCAGGAAATGGGTAATCAGCCCGCGCCCCGGGTTAAACAGGAAGATCCACAGCACGGCGGCGACGGCGGGCGCCACGGCGTACGGCAGCAGCATCAGGGTCTGATAAATACGACTGCCGCGCACCACATAGTCCACCAGCGCGGCGAAAAACAGCGAGGCAACAAGGCCGCTGACGGTGACCAGCGCGCTGAACCTTATCGTCGTCCAGAAGGCGTCCAGGTAGTAGCTGTCATGGAACAGCGCGGTAAAGTTATCCAGCCCGACAAACTGGCTGGAGAGCCCAAACGGATCGACGCTTTGTAGCGAGTACCACAACGCTTCGCCCGCAGGCCAGATAAAGAAGATAACGGTGATGACCAGCTGAGGCGCGACCAGCAGGTACGGCAGCCAGCGGGAACGGAACACCGGACGGGATGATGACATTGAGATTGGGTTCCTGAACAATGCCGGGTGGCGGCTACGCCTTACCCGGCCTACAAATATTTCTCCCTCTCCCCGTGGGAGAGGGTTGGGGTGAGGGCATCAGCCCGCACGATCCCCGTAGGCCCGGATCGCTACGCGTCACCGGGCGAATCACGGATTACGATTTCGTCGACTGCTCAAAGCGGCGCAGCAGCTGATTCCCGCGCTCTACCGCGGAATCCAGCGCCTGCTGTGGCGTTTTCTTCCCGGTCCAGACGCTTTCCAGCTCTTCATCCACGATGGTGCGGATCTGCGGCATGTTGCCCAGACGCAAACCTTTGGTGAACGGCAACGGCGGCTTGTTCAGCATCTGACGCGTCGCGATATCCGCGCCCGGGTTCTTGCTGTAGAAGCCCTGCTCGCGGGTCAGGTCATACGCGGCTTTGGTGATCGGCAGGTAGCCGGTTTTCTGGTGCCACTCGGCGGCGTTTTCCGGCTTCGCCAGGAAGTCGAGGAACTCGGCCACGCCTTTATAGGTGCCCTTGTCTTTACCCTGCATCACCCACAGGCTCGCCCCGCCGATGATGGCGTTCTGCGGCGCGCCCTTCACGTCGGCATCGTACGGCATCATGCCCACGCCGTAGTTGAATTTGGCGTAGTGGCGGATATCCGCCAGCGAGCCGGACGAGGCGGTGGTAATGGCGCAGTCGCCGTTGTAGAACTTCTCGGTGGATTCGTCTTTACGCCCGAAGTAGCTGAAGTCGCCCTTCTTGTTGAGTTCTTCCAGCAGCGCAATGTGCTTCACCTGCTCCGGCTTGTTGAACTCCAGTACCGCATCGGTGCCGTCGAAGCCGTTGTTTTTGGTCGCCACCGGCAGGCCGTTCCAGGCGCTGAAGTTCTCAATCTGGATCCAGCCCTGCCAGCCGCTGGCGTAGCCGCACTTGATTCCCGCCGCTTTCAGCTTCGCGGTGTATTCGGCCAGGTCCTGCCAGGTTTTTGGCGGCTGTTCCGGGTCTAATCCTGCTTTCTTGAAGGCGTCTTTGTTGTAGTACAGCACCGGCGTGGAGCTGTTAAACGGCTGAGACAGCAGATGTCCGGTTTTGGAATCGGTGTAGTAACCCGCTACGGTTGGCACGAACTGGGATTCATCGAAGTTAATACCCGCTTCTTTGAACACTTCATAGACCGGCTTGATGGCTTTGGAGGCCATCATGGTGGCGGTGCCCACTTCATAAACCTGTAACAGTGCAGGCGCGTTGCCGGTACGGAAGGCGGCGATACCGGCGCTCAGGCTCTGCTCGTAGTTACCTTTGTACACCGGCACAATTTTGTAATCCGGGTGGGTGTCGTTGAAACGCTGCGCCAGGGAGTCAACTTCTTTACCCAACTCCCCTTCCATGGAATGCCAGAACGGAATGGTCGTCACAGCCATTGCGTTCGTCGCAAAAGCCAGACCCAGTGCCAGACCCAAAGCTGTGTGTCGTAACGATGTCATTGTCATCTCTCTTATTGTGCCGGATGCGCGATATCACGCGTTTTATGCTCGCGAGGTAACATGACATGCTCGAATGACAGAAAAATAACTGTTTGTTTACAGATAAGTGACAGCAAAGGGTCAGGGGGATGATGGTTGTGTGAAGGGGTGTGGTGGTTAAAAAAGCCGGGTGGCGGCTACGCCTTACCCGGCCTGGTCGATCCCTGTAGGCCCGGTAAGCGCAGCGTCACCGGGCGATACAGACGGCTCAGCCGCCCAGGTAAGCGCTCCGCACCGCTTCGTTCGCCAGCAGTGCGTCTCCGGTATCCTCAAGCACCACGCGGCCGTTCTCCAGCACGTAGCCACGGTCAGCCAGCTTCAGCGCCTGGTTGGCGTTCTGCTCAACGAGGAAGATGGTCATCCCCTCTTTACGCAGCTGCTCAATGGTGTCGAAGATCTGCTGGATGATGATCGGCGCCAGGCCGAGCGACGGCTCATCCAGCAGCAGCAGGCGCGGCTGACTCATCAGCGCGCGGCCGATCGCCAGCATCTGCTGTTCACCGCCGGACATGGTGCCCGCACGCTGGATGCGGCGCTCCCACAGGCGCGGGAAGAGTTCGTACACCCACTTGATGCGGGTCTGGTATTCATCGCGGTGGGCGAAGAAGCCGCCCATCGCCAGGTTCTCTTCCACCGTCATACGCGAGAACACGCGACGCCCTTCCGGAACAATCGCCACCGCCTCGCGCATGATTCTGGCGGTCTGCCAGTCGGTAATGTCTTTGCCGTCAAACACAATCCGCCCGCTGGTGGCGCGCGGGTCACCGCACAGGGTGCCGAGCAGCGTGGTCTTACCCGCGCCGTTGGCGCCAATCAGGGTGACGATTTCACCCTGGTTGATATGCAGGCTGACGTCGTGCAGCGCCTGGATCTTGCCGTAGTGCGCATTGACCTTGTCGAACGTTAACATCGCTTTTTCCATCTTATGCCTCACCCAGGTATGCGCGGATCACGTCCGGGTTGTTGCGGATCTCTTCCGGCGTGCCGTTTGCCAGCGGCGTACCCTGGTTAACCACGTAGATACGGTCGGAAATGCCCATCACCAGCTTCATGTCGTGCTCAATCAGCAGAATGGTGGTGTCGTGGTGATCGCGCAGTTCGGCAATCAGCTCATCCAGCTCTTTGGTCTCTTTCGGGTTGAGGCCCGCCGCCGGTTCGTCGAGCATCAGGATTTCCGGCTGCGTCACCATGCAGCGCACAATCTCCAGGCGACGCTGATCGCCGTAGGCCAGGTTGCTCGCCTGACGGTTGGCGTGCTGCAGCAGGCCAATGCGGTCGAGCCAGGTGGCGGCGCGATCGAGCGCTTCATCCTGGGCGCGGCGGAAGGCCGGGGTTTTCAGCAGGCCGGAGAACAGCCCGGTTTTCAGCTGCTGATGCTGCGCCACCAGCAGGTTCTCAATCACCGTCATCTCGCGGAACAGACGCACGTGCTGGAAGGTACGCACTACGCCCATGCGGGCAATCTGCTGGCCCGGCAGCCCTTCAAGATGCTGATCGCGCAGCATGATGGTGCCGCCCGTCGGCTTGTAGAAGCCGGTCAGGCAGTTAAAGACCGTGGTTTTCCCCGCGCCGTTCGGGCCAATCAGGGAGACAATCTCTTTCTTGTGCAGATCCAGATTCACGTTGTTGACCGCCAGCAGGCCGCCGAAGCGCATCATCAGGCCGTTAACAGATAATAATGGCTGACTCATGCCTGCTCTCCTTTCGCTTGCCCGTTCTTCAGCTTCAGCTGTGGACGGGTCATCGGCAGCAAGCCCTGCGGACGCCAGATCATCATCAGCACCATCAAACCACCGAGCATTAACATGCTGTATTCGTTAAAGTCGCGCATCAGCTCGCGCGAGACCACCAGCAGGATGGCCGCCAGGATAACGGCGAACTGCGAGCCCATCCCGCCCAGCACCACAATCGCCAGCACAAAGGCGGATTCGGCAAAGGTGAAGGATTCCGGGCTGACGAAGCCCTGACGCGCGGCAAACAGCGTCCCGGCGAAACCGGCAAACGCGGCGCTGATGGTGAACGCGGTCAGCTTGATGCGGGTCGGGTTCAGGCCCAGGGAGCGGCAGGCGATCTCATCTTCGCGCAGCGCTTCCCACGCGCGGCCCAGCGGCATGCGCAGCAGGCGGTTAATCACGAACAGGGTGATGACCACCAGCAGCAGCGCCACCAGATAGAGCCAGATGACGCGGTCGGACGGGTCATACTTCACGCCGAAGAAGTTACTGAAGGTGTCCCAGCCGCCTTCGCGGGCGGTACGGCTGAACTCCAGGCCGAAGAAGGTCGGTTTCGGGATCTGGCTTATGCCGTTCGGGCCGCCGGTCACTTCGGTGTTGTTCAGCAGCAGGATACGGACGATTTCACCGAAGCCTAAGGTCACAATCGCCAGGTAGTCACCGCGCAGGCGCAGCACCGGGAAACCGAGCAGGAAGCCTGCGGCGGCAGAGACCAGCCCCGCCAGCGGCAGGCAGGTCCAGAAGCCGAGACCGTAATAGTGGTTCAGCAGCGCGAAGGTATAGGCACCGATGGCGTAGAAGCCGCCGTAGCCCAGCACCAGCAGGCCTGAGAGGCCCCACCACCACGTTCAGACCGAGACCGAGGATCACGTAGATCATGGTCAGGGTAGCGATATCCACGGTTCCACGAGACACCACGAACGGCCAGGCCACGGCAGCCACCAGCAGCGCCACGAGGAACAGCTTCTGCTTAACGGTAGACCCGTCGATGGCCGGCAGGACGAATTTCGGCCCGGAGACGTTTTTCAGCGACTTCTGGAACAGCGGACGCAGCAGCTGGAACAGGAACACCACGGCGGTACCGATAAACACCCACTGCCAGCGGATGTCGGGGCGGTATCCACCACCAGTTTGGTGCCATTCAGCTCAAGCTGGACGCCCATAAAGACGCCCGCCAGCACGAAGAACATGGCGGCAGAGAGCAGCGCCATTGCAAAATGCATCGGTTTCATACTTTCTCTACCTCCGGACGGCCCAGAATACCGGTAGGCATGACCAGCAGAACCAGAATCAGCAGGGCAAACGACACCACGTCTTTATATTCGGTGCTCAGATACGCCGAAGAGAGCGCTTCCGCCACGCCCAGGATCAGGCCGCCAATCATCGCGCCCGGAATACTGCCGATACCGCCCAGCACCGCCGCGGTAAAGGCTTTCATCCCGGCCATAAAGCCGATGTACGGGTTGATCACGCCGTAGAACTGGCCGAGCAGCACGCCTGCGACGGCAGCCATCGCGGCGCCAATCACGAAGGTCAGGGCAATCACGCGGTCGGTGTTGATGCCGAGCAGGCTCGCCATCTTCAGGTCTTCTGCGCAGGCGCGGCAGGCGCGTCCCATCCGCGAGTAGCGGATGAACAGCGTCAGGGCCAGCATCGCAATAAAGGTCACGACCCAGATAACCAGCTGCATGGTGGTGATAGAGGCCGCGAAGTTTTCGCTGGCTCCCACAATCCACTGGCCGTTAAACAGGCTTGGCAGCGCCACGTCGCGCGAGCCTTCGGTCAGGCTGACAAAGTTCTGCAGGAATATCGACATCCCGATGGCGGAAATCAGTGCAATCAGACGCTTGGAGCTGCGCACCGGCCGGTAGGCCACGCGCTCGATACTCCAGCCGTAGGCGCTGGCAATCACAATCGCGCCGACAAACCCGGCGGCGACCAGCAGCCAGCTGCTGTCGATGCCCATCATCATCAGGGCGGCGATAATCATGAACGAGACGTAGCTGCCGATCATGTAGACCTCGCCGTGGGCGAAGTTGATCATGCCGATAATGCCGTAAACCATCGTATAGCCGATGGCGATCAGCGCGTAGGTGCTTCCCAGCGTGACGCCGTTAAACATCTGCTGCAGGAAATAGAGAAACTGCTCGGACATATGCAAACCTTTTTATACCCGCCCGTCATGCCGGGCGGTGGGATAATTATTTGGCGGCCGAAGACGAACCGTCGGCGTGCCACTTAAAGACACCAAACTCAAATCCCTTCAGATCGCCTTTTTCATCCCAGTTCAGCGGCCCAATCACGGTGTTCGCCCCGTGTGCTTTTAAATCTTTCACCAGATCCAGCGGTTCTTTGCTGCCGGTACGATCCAGCGCGGTGGCCAGAGACTGTACGGCGGCATAGGTGATCCAGACGTACGGACCACTCGGATCTTTCTTCTGCGCCTTGAGCGCATCCACGATAGCCTTGTTGGCCGGATCCTGGTCATAGCGTTTTGGCATCGTCACCAGCATGCCTTCGGCAGAATCCCCGGCGATGTTGGACAGGGAGGCATTGCCCACGCCCTCTGGCCCCATAAACTGAGTTTTCAGACCGGTGGCCCGCGCCTGACGCAGCATCTGCCCCATCTCCGGGTAGTAGCCGCCGTAGTAAACAAAGTCGATATTCTCTTTTTGCAGACGGGCGATCAGCGCGGAGAAGTCTTTCTCACCGGCGGTAATGCCGTCGAAGAAGACGATGTTCGCGCCGCCTTTTTTCAGGCCGTCCTGAACGGAGCGCGCCAGGCCTTCGCCGTACTGCTGCTTGTCATGAATAATGGCGATACGCTGCGGCTTGACGGTTTCAAGGATGTATTTGGCGGCGGTAGGCCCCTGAGAGGAGTCCAGACCGGCGGTGCGCATGATGTGCTGGTAGCCGCGCTGGGTCAGCTCAGGGTTAGTGGCGCCAGGGGTGATCATCAGAATGCCTTCGTCTTCGTAGATGTCAGACGCGGGCTGGGTGGACGATGAGCACAGGTGGCCGATCACATACTGGATGCCATCGTTGACGATTTTGTTGGCGACCGCGACGGCCTGTTTCGGATCGCAGGCGTCGTCATACTCCACGCCCACCAGCTTGTCGCCCTTGATGCCGCCCTTAGCGTTGATGTCTTTGATGGCCTGGCGCGCACCGTTGAACTCCATGTCACCCCACTGGGCAACAGGGCCGGACATCGCACCCACTACCGCAACTTTTATGTCTTCCGCCATGGCGGCATGCGAGATCGACAGTGCGACCATCCCCGCGATTAACGTCTTCGCGTTCCTTTTCATCTCTGAATCCCCATTCGTGATGTCGTGTTTATATTTTGTTTTATTTATGGTTAAAAAGCATTCTGTACTTTTTAATGAACAACGCTATTTTTACCAGTGCCTTTAATGGTTTAGCGCAGGTTTTTGTCAAAAACCAGACTAAAATCTCTATTTTTCAGGCGATTAAGCAAAGATAATATTCATGAAATCAGGCAGAGATAAACAAATAAAAGTGCAGTTTGCAGCATAAAATAACGGTACAAAGCGCCGAATAAATCACTGCCATTCAGGTTAAAATCCTGCTTATTTTTCGATCCATGTGTTTTCAAACTGCCCAACGCGTTGCCAAAAAACTAATCACCTGGCAAACGGCGATAAAAAGAGGAAGCCGCTGAGCGAATAAATTGAGTACACTGCCTCTACTCAATTTGATTTGGACAAGCAGCTAATGAAACTGACTATCGTGCGTCTGGTGACCTTTAGCGACCAGGATCATATCGACCTGGGCAAGATCTGGCCGGAATATTCCCCTTCATCGCTGGCCGTCGACGAAAATCACCGTATCTATGCCGCGCGCTTTAACGAGCGTCTTCTGGCCGCCGTTCGCGTAACGCTGAGCGGCACGGAAGGGGCGCTGGACTCGCTGCGCGTGCGTGACGTGACCCGCCGTCGCGGCGTGGGGCAGTATTTAATTGAAGAAGTGCTCCGCGAAAACCCGGGCGTGACCTCATGGTGGATGGCCGACGTGGGCGTGGAAGACCGCGGCGTCATGGCGGCGTTTATGCAGGCGTTAGGGTTTACGGCGCAGGAGAGCGGGTGGGAGAAGCGCTAAAAGAAAGCCGGGTGGCGGCTGCGCCTTACCCGGCCTACAATTTCTACCGCATTTTCCCAAGCATTTCGTGTTGCAGGAAGGCGGCAAGTTATGAAATCCCCGGGAGCTTACATAAGTAAGTGACCCGGGGTTGAATAACGCAGCCAACGCACCTGCGGCGCGAAAGGCGACGGGAAAATTATTTGGCGTCTGTCGCCGTGCCATTCGCATGCCAGTCAAACACGCCGAACTCGAAGCCCTTCAGGTCGCCCTTCGTGTCCCAGGAGAGAGGCCCCATAACGGTTTCGACGGTGTTCGCTTTCAGCCAGGTGGCAATCTCAGCCGGATCGGCTGACTGGTTCAGGCCCGCCTGCAGCGACTGCAGTGCCGCATAGGTGGTCCACACGAAGGCGCCGCTCGGATCCTGTTTCTTCGCCTTGATGGCATCTACGATAGGTTTGTTCGCAGGGACCTGGTCGTAGTTCTTCGGTTTGGTCACCAGCAGGCCTTCGGCGGATTCACCCGCGATGTTAGACAGAGAAACGTTCGCCACCCCTTCCGGGCCCATGAACTGGGTTTTCAGACCGGCCGCGCGCGCCTGGCGCAGGATCTGGCCCATTTCCGGGTGGTAGCCGCCGTAGTAAACAAAGTCGATATTCTCTTTCTTCAGACGCGCAACCAGCGTGGAGAAGTCTTTCTCACCGGCGGTGATCCCGTCGAAGAACACCACGTCGGCATTGGCTTTCTTAAGGTTGTCCTGCACTGAACGCGCCAGACCTTCACCGTACTGCTGCTTGTCATGAACAATGGCAATGCGTTTCGGCTTCACTTTTTCAACGATGTATTTCGCCGCGGTTGGGCCCTGGTCAGAGTCCAGACCGGTGGTGCGCAGGGTCAGCTTGTAACCGCGTGCGGTCAGCTCTGGTGCGGTCGCCGCCGGGGTGATCATCAGGATACCTTCGTCTTCGTAGATGTCAGACGCGGGCTGAGTAGAGGAAGAGCACAGGTGACCGATAACGTATTTGATCCCGTCGTTCACCACTTTGTTCGCGACCGCGACCGCCTGTTTCGGGTCACAGGCATCATCATATTTTACGATCTGCAGTTTTTCGCCCTTGATACCGCCCTTAGCGTTAATGTCTGCAACCGCCTGTTCTGCGCCAGTAAACTCCTGGTCGCCGTACTGCGCTACCGGACCGGACATGGCGCCAACCACAGCCACTTTGATGTCTGCCTGCGCCATGGTGCTGAATGCCAACGCGATACATCCTGCCAGTAACGCTTTACCCTTCATGTTCATCCTGAGATTCCCCATTATTATGGTTATTACGATTGTTGTGATGTTGTTGTGCAGCGCTTTATTTCAGTTATAGGTGTGCTGTTCGCGCTTTTTCAGCATACTCTGCTAAAACATACCCCATTTTTATGATTTTGGAATAGCAAATTTGAAATGAATATATGATAAGCCCGGCAGAGTAGAGTTCCGCCGGGCATGTGGCTTTAACGTGTCAGCGACGCGGAGTATAATGTCCAGCGCTTTACGGAACTGCACTTCGGGAATCGTCAGAGGATAGAGGAAACGAATGACGTTGCCGTAGACGCCGCAGCTCAGAAGCAGCAGACCTTCCTGCAATGCACGCTCCTGCACCTGGCGGGTAAATTCCGGCGAAGGCTGACCCGTTTGCGGATCGTTAAACTCCACCGCCACCATCGAGCCCTGCGCGCGAATATCCGCGATATACGGGCAGTGTTCCTTCGCCTTGTTCAACACTTCCACCAGGTGATGGCCAAGATGCGCCGATCGCGTGCAGAGATCCTCTTCGTCAATCACGTCCAGCACGGCGTGCGCCGCCGCAATCGCCAGCGGGTTACCCGCGTAGGTACCGCCCAGCCCACCCGGCGCAGGCGCATCCATCACTTCAGCACGGCCCGACACCGCCGAGAGCGGCATCCCGCCCGCCAGGCTTTTCGCCATAGTGATCAGATCGGGCTTCACGCAGTGGTGTTCCATCGAGAACAGCTTGCCGGTGCGGGCGAAACCGCTTTGCACCTCGTCGGCAATCAGCAAAATGCCGTGGGTATCGCACAGGGCGCGCAGCGCCTGCATAAAATCAGCCGGGGCGATGTTGAAACCGCCCTCTCCCTGAACCGGTTCGAGAATAATCGCCGCGACCTGGTCAGGGGCAATATCCGCTTTAAAGATACGTTCCAGGGTTTTCAACGCTTCCGCCGTGCTGACGCCGTGCAGCTCATTCGGATACTGGGCGTGATACACCGAGCCGGGGAAAGGTCCAAAGCCGAGCTTGTACGGCGCAACTTTGCCGGTCAGCGCCATGGTCATAAAGGTGCGGCCGTGGAACGCGCCACCGAAGGTGATAAGGCCGGGGCGTTTGGTAAAGGCGCGGGCAATTTTCACCGCGTTTTCGACCGCCTCAGCCCCCGTCGAGAAGAACGCGGTTTTGGCCGGGCCGTCAATCGGCACGCGCTGGTTGATGCGCTCGGCAAGCGCCACGTAGCCTTCATACGGCACAATCTGGTAGGCCGTGTGGGTAAACGCGTGGAGTTGTTTTTCGATGGCGGAAATGACTTTAGGATGGCGATGGCCGGTATTCAGCACCGCGATCCCGGCGGCGAAGTCGATGTACTCATTGCCTTCCACGTCCCACACCGTGGCGTTTTCGGCTTTATCGGCATAGAAGTTACACATCACGCCAATGCCGCGCGGCGTCGCCTGTAACCGCCGGTCGTTCAGTTCGTTGTTTTTCACCCTGTCCCCCTGAGAAAGTCGCCTGCTTAGCGCATCAGTAAGTGTTTGCCAGGGGGGAGAAATTCTCCAGAGCGGGCGCTAAAAAAACAAAACCCCAGACTCTCATCCAGGGGTTCTCGGTGTACTTCGCGTTAATTACGCTTCGATAGCGGCGCGAAGTTTCTTCATGGCGTTCTTTTCAAGCTGACGGACACGTTCCGCAGAGACGCCGTAGCGGTCGGCCAGCTCCTGCAGCGTTGACTTGTGTCTTCGTCCAGCCAGCGGGCGCGGATAATATCCTGGCTACGTTCGTCGAGGCCTTCCATCGCATAGCTCAGCTTGTTCGCGGCCTGATCTTCCCAGTTGTCCTCTTCGATGCCGTCGGCAAAGTTAGAGGTTTTATCCTGCAGATACAGAACCGGTGCCATCGGCTGGCTGTCAGATGCGTCATCGTCGGAAGACATGTCAAAAGTCATGTCCTGCGCGGCCATACGGGATTCCATCTCACGCACGTCTTTGCTGGAAACGCCCAGCTCGCGCGCCACCATTTCCACTTCATCCTGATTAAACCAGCCCAGACGCTGCTTGGTTTTACGCAGGTTGAAGAACAGCTTACGCTGCGCTTTGGTGGTTGCGACTTTAACGATACGCCAGTTACGCAGCACGTATTCATGAATTTCTGCTTTGATCCAGTGTACGGCGAAGGAGACGAGTCGCACACCCACTTCCGGGTTAAAGCGACGCACAGCCTTCATCAGGCCGATGTTACCTTCCTGAATCAAGTCCGCCTGCGGCAGGCCATAGCCCGCATAATTACGAGCAATGTGAACAACAAAAGCGCAGGTGAGACAGGATCAGCTTTTTCGCTGCTTCCAGATCGCCCTGGTAATGCAGCTTTTTCAGCAAGCTCCTTTCTTCCTCGGCCGTTAACATCGGCCAGGTGTTCGCAGCCCGGATGTAAGATTCCAGGTTACCAACAGGGGCTAAAAGCTAAAGTTTGCATTTCTTTGGTCATTCATTCCTCTCAGTGTTTCTTCTGGTCCA
>OIEO01000108.1_pt1 | contig 15864 bp, 17 predicted proteins | sample 1581851 | NCBI WGS metagenome assembly OIEO01 (sample SAMN03281010, study PRJEB24777) | human gut metagenome | isolation source: fecal sample PR157 from 1 month old male Malay infant, caesarean delivered... | reverse complement strand
CCCCTCAATAACCTGGCCCGTGGCGATATTCACCACCACCATATCCTCCGCCGTCATCACGTCGTATTCCACACCGGACGGTTTAATGACCATCATGCCGCTTTTGCGGTCCACAGCGCTGACGTTGCCCCAGGTAAACGTCACCAGCTGGTGGGCGGGCAACGCCAGGTTTGCTGCCAGTACCTCGGCTTTAAGTTCGTCTAGCATGTCATGCCTCCTTCCTGCATACGGGCTTCAATCCAGCGGCGCGCCTGGATAATCTCCAGCACCGGCTCTTTTGCTTTTCGGTCCACATTTCAATCAGAAATGCGCCGCGATAGTTCAGTTGATGGAGCGTGTTAAACACGCCAACGAAATCGACGCAGCCCTCGCCAAACGGCACGTCGCGGAACTGTCCTGGGCTTTGTGCGGTGACGGGTTGGGTATCTTTCAGGTGAATAGCCGCAATGCGGTCAATGCCCAGCGTCAGCTCGGCGGTGACGTCGTTACCCCATGCGCTCAGGTTGCCGACGTCCGGATAAACGCTGAACCACGGTGAGGCGAGCATGTCGTCCCACTTTTTCCATTTGCTGATGGAATTCATAAACGCGGTGTCCATGATCTCCACCGCCAGCATCACCTGTGCGGCGGCGGCCTGATCCACGGCCCACGCCAGCCCGTCGGCAAAGCGCTGTTGCGTCCCCTCGTCATGCGCTTCGTAATAGACGTCATACCCGGCAAGCTGGATGGTGCGAATGCCTAAATCACGCGCCAGCCTGATGGCTTTGCTCATGATCTCACGGGCGCGTTCGCGCACGGTTTCATCGCGGCTGCCAAACGGGAAGCGACGGTGTGCAGACAAGCACATAGAGGGGATCGCCACGCCGGTTTCCAGCATCGCTTCCACCAGAGAGGCGCGCTGCGTGGTGCTCCAGTCGAGGCGTGATAATCGCTCGTCGGTTTCATCGACAGACATCTCGACAAAATCGAACCCGCAGCTTTTCGCCAGTACCAGCCGCTCGGGCCAGGAGAGACTTTTTTGGCAGCGCTTTTTCGTAAATACCCAACGGATGCTGACGCATGGTTACGCTCCCCAGATGTCGCGAATGTGCGAATGGAATGCCTGTGCCACCTGCGGCGGATTGGCGGCGCCTGCCAGCGCGCGCCCGGCAATGAAGGCTTTGATGTTGATTTGCTTAAACAGCGGCAGGTCGGCGGGGGTGATACCGCCGGTAATAGAAAGCTGCAAACCGATATCGGAGAGCGCTTTCATTTTTGCGAGATCCTCCTCACCCCACTGCTGGCCGCTCGCCTGTGCGTCACGTCCGCGGTGATAAATGGCCTGCTTCACGCCGATGCGATGCCATGCGCGAGCATCGTCCAGCGTCCAGTGACCAAAGAGCTCCATCTGGATTTCTCCCCCGCGGCGCAGGGCCTCCTCGTGGCCGCGTTCAACGGTGGCCAGCGGGGCGGCGCAGATGATGGTCATCCAGTTTGCACCCGCGCCAAATGCCTGCTCTGCCAGGGTTTCTCCGGCATCGGCCACTTTCCAGTCCGCAACGATGATTTTATCCGGGCACTGCTCGCGCAGGGCGCGCACGGCGTTTAGCCCTTCGGTCAGGCACAAAATGGTGCCCGCTTCGACGATATCAACGTGATCGGCAAGCAACGCGACATCACGCTGCGCGGCCTGAAGAGAGGTATGGTCGAGCGCCAGCTGCAGTAATGGTCGGCTCATAGGTTGTTCTCCTTAACTCGGGCGTGATAGCCCTGTAGTGCTGAAATCAGTAGCTGATAGCGCTGATACTTGCGCTGATAGGCCTCATGGGCGCGCATGTCAGGCTCAATGACACGAATGTCGTGTCGGAGGGCGCATTGCGCCGCATGGAAGTCGGGATACACGCCGGTGCCGACCAGGGCGGCCAGCGCCGCGCCGGAACAGCCGGTCTCTTCCAATTGCGGCAGTTCAATCGCCAGTCCGCTGACGTCCGCGAGCATTTGCATCCATACGTCCGAATGGGTTGGGCCACCCGTCACGCGCAGGGCATGCACGTGGGTAAAGCGCTCGAGCATGCGGTTGAGGTGGGTCATGTGGCAGAACACCACGCCCTCATAAACCGCCTGCAGCAGGTGCGCGCGTGTGTGTAGCGCCTGCATTCCGTAGAAACCGCTGGTCATCTCCAGCCCGGCGTTGCTGCCATAGAGGAACGGCAGAAAGTACACATCGCTTTCGGCTTTCGGCAGGCTGGCGACGGCGTGGTTGATCTCGCTGAACGACATGTCGCCCCACTGCGCGGTGAGCCACTCAAGGTTGCCGGACGAGGTCGGGCTGGCTTCGTGAACGATGTACTGCTGCGGATGCACGTAGCGGCCATAAACGTAGGGGAAGGGTTCGTTGCTGCGAAGCGCACTGGCGATCCCGCTGGTGACGGCCCAGGTCCCCATCACGGCGTTAAGCGTGTGCTCGTCCTGCAGTCCGGCGCAGAGCGCGGTGGAAACCACATCAAACAGTCCCCCCACGACGGGCGTGCCCGCCGCGAGACCGGTCAGGGCGGCTGCCTGAGCGGTGATTTCCCCGCAGATTTCTGCTGAACCGACAATCGGCGGTAGGGCGCCGTCAATCTCGCTGATCCCGAGCCAGCGCGTAAGCTGCGGGTCATACTGCCCGGTATTCATGTTGTAGAGATTGGACTCGGAGATGTTGCTCTCTTCACCGCCCTTCATGCCGGTCAGACACCAGCGCAGATAGTCGTGCGCCATCATCACGCAGCTAATTTGCTGATACCGCTGCGGCTCGTTCTCTTTGACCCAGCGCAGAAGCGAGGCCGGATGCCCGGTCCACAGCGTCTGGCGCGTATGCGGGTAGAGTTTTTCTGGAATGCCGTCCTGCTGCCAGCGCTGCACAATCTCCAGTGCCCGGCGATCGGAGGAGAGGATGGCGTTGCCCAACGGTTGGTCTTGTTTATCGAGCAGAAACAGCCCCTTACCCTGCGCAGAAATGCCGACCCCATTGATCTGGTTGCCGTTTACGCCTGCATTCTTGAGCAACGCGGCGATGGTTGCGTGGCAGTGCTGCCACAGCTGATGCATATCCCGCTCGGCGTAGCCCGCTCGCGGGCTGAGCGTGGCAACGGAGCGGCGTTCGATACTGACTTCTTTGCCCTGGCTGTTGTATAAACCGGCTTTAAGATAAGTACCGCCACAATCGATACCCAGCCAGAAGGTCTCTTTTTCACTCATCTTCATCTCGCTTAATTGCCGGGTGGCGCTGCGCTTACCCGGCCTACTGTTCGGTTTTCTCCCTCTCCCCGTGGGAGAGGGCCGGGGTGAGGGCATCAGGCCGCACGCTTATGGGGATTTACCGTGGGATTGGGCTCTGCCCCGGCATCGCATTTCGCCGGCAACAGCAGGGCCAGCAGCGACGCCAGCGCGAGTGAAACGGCCAGGCAGTAGACGCCTGCATCTTTGCTGTACAGGGTGATCAGCACGCCAACGGCATACGGGCCGCAGAAGCCACCGAGGTTACCCAGGGCGTTGATCACGCCGCGCGCGCCACCTGCCATTTCGGCGCTAAACAGTCTTGCCGGTATCGTCCAGAACACCCCCGCGGCGGATTGCAGGAAGAAACCACAGCCCACCAGTGCGGCATAGGCCAGCCAGATGTTTGCTTTCAGGGCAACGGAGAGGAACATGCAGAGCGCGAAGCCAATCAACGGCAGGGAGACAAACAGCTTGCGCTTGCCGGTGCGGTCAGAAAGCGAGGAGAACAGGAACATGCCCGCAATGGCGCCGATGTAGGGCAGGATGGCGAGCATCCCCACCTGACCAATGCTGGTGTGCGTCAGCTCCTTCAGAATGGTCGGCAACCAGAGGGTGTAACCGTAAATCCCGGTCTGATAGAAGAAATTCAGGGCGATCAGCTGCCACATGGTTTTGTCAGACAGCACCGCGCTGAGCGAGGCATTTTTCACCTCTTTTCCGGCGATGGCCTGCTGTTCAGCCGCCAGCGTTTGTACCAGATAGTTTTTCTCGGCCGCTGAGATCCAGCGGGCTTCCTGCGGACGGTCGTACACGGTGAACGCCCACAGCACCAGCACAACGACGGACATCAGACCTTCAATGATGAACAGCCAGCGCCAGTCAAGTGCGGTAATAATCCAGCCCGACAGCGGGGCGGTGATTATCCCGGCGATGGGTACGAACATGATCACAATTGCGTTGGCGCGACCGCGTTCGGCGTCCGGGAACCAGTTGCTGATCATGGTGAGCACAACGGGTAGCATCCCGCCTTCCGCCACGCCGAGTAAGAAGCGCAGCACCAGCAGCTGGTACTGATTCGTCACGAGACCCGTGAGCACCGAGATCACCGCCCAGGCGACCAGTGACCAGCCGATAAATTTCTTGCCGCTACCGTGCACCGCAATCTTGCCGCCGGGTACCTGCAGGAACAGATAGCCGATAAAAAATATGCCGCCCGCGAGGCCTGCCATGGTGGCGGTAATACCTAATTCTTCGTCCATCCCTCCCGGCATTGCAAACGCGATATTCACGCGGTCCATATATGAAATAATACAGGCGATAAGAATAGGAGGAATGATTTCTTAGCCAGCGCTGGCGCGGAATGTCCGCATGTAGAGCATGAGTAGAAATATTCATAGTTAATCTCTCAGTAGGTAACCGGAATAAACTTTTCTTATTGTTATTGCGTTGCTTTATTCATTGCGCTAATACCGTCGCGCAAAATGGCGATGCGATGGCTGACATCAGCATTAGCATTTATTTCCAGTAATTTAATACCGGAGAATTTCAACGTTGCGGCGCTCGCCGCAGTAAAGAGTGCTTTTGCACGTTCAGTTGACATCAAACTGTCGGCGCAGAATGAGGAAAAGGGCGCGTGCAGATCCTGCCATTCACCGTACTCCCCGCCGGGGGTGGTGCCTGAAAACATCAGCGCACCCAGTTTCCCGGCATTAAGCGCGGCCTGAACGTGGTCAAGCGGAAGGGTGGTGTTACGGCCTTCGATGGCCGACCGCGCCCAGTTGATGCAGACGCTGATATCCGTGTCTTTCACCACCTCCAGCACCTGCTCTAAGGGCAGGAAGCCTTTACGGGGTGCGACGCCGGTCATGGCATCGCAGTGTTCCAGCACCAGGTCGCACGGCCAGTCCCAGCTTGTTATTTCACGGACAGAGCGGGAAAACGCGTCGGTGGCTTGTTCGACCGAGGCATTGCCCGCCTGCGGGGCCGCCTGCATCTCAAGAGCAATCACTTTCCCCGGGAAGCGGGTATTCACGGCGTTAATTTTTTTGTGCAAATGTCGGTAAAAGTCCACGCACGCTTTACGCTGCGCGTCGTCAGCCGAGGCCAGGCCAAACGCGCCGTTGATGCCGCGGCACCGCATGGTTTCCATAACTGCCGTGACCACGATTTGCCAGTCCCCCGGGGTATGGCGGAACAGCCATTCGTCACCAAGGGGGTGAAGATTTTCAAGGCAAGGCTGTTCCAGCCCGCGAATATTCGGCGTGTCGGAAAGTTCCTGCCAGAAGGTTTGTTCTTCTTGTTCCCCCTTTCTGGTGAAACGAGGGTGCGCAGGGGTACGCACCAATAATAAAACCGGTATTAGTCATTTCGCGTTCCTGTATTTATACCCGTCATACTTCAAGTTGCATGTGCGTTGGCTGCGCTCGTTCACCCCAGTCACTTACTTATGTAAGCTCCTGGGAATTCACTCTCTTGCCGCCTTCCTGCAACTCGAATTATTTAGGGTATATCAGAAAATTAATCTAATTCGCTGATTGCCACTTTCACCACAATCTTACGAATTGTGGTTTCCTTGTTTTTAATACAGGCAGGACGGTGCACATCCTGCGGAAAAAATATGGCATAGCTGCCGGGTATCATTTCGATAAACGACTCATTTTCACTGTTGTGATAAAAAATAATATCGCGCTGTTCCAGCAATGATTCGCTTATTTCGTTATTACCGGTATCAATCGCGATACCGATTTTCTCTTCACCCCAGGCCAGGAATTGGATATCCAGATAGCGGCGATGCACTTCCGGGCGATTCTCGTGCAGATCCTTTGTTGTCAGGTCGAGAACCTGGGCAAAAATTGTTGCGACCTTCAATTTCTACTACGCCTGGCTCCAGGGTGGTGAAATCCGTCGTGCGCAGAAAATGAAGGGCTTTTTCAATCGCCCGCGGCAGGCGACACGGATTTGGCTGGGAAATATGTCCGAATATCATGGCCCACTCCTTACAGAGACTGGATTTTCGCCCACACGCTGTCGTCAACCGTGATGCCGTTGCGGCGGTTCTCTTCAAGCAAACGGGTAAATTCATGCCCTGGCAGACGGATGGCGACATTTTCATCCGCGCGTTCGGCGGTGGTGATGAAGTCCATAATGCGCTGCAGTTTGGCATCGCGGGTTGGGCCATCGATCAGGCGATCCACCTCAATGGCGATGAAGATCTGCGATACGCCGTACTCGTCGCTGTTGTCCTGGGTCACTTCCGCGACGGAAGATCCGTTTGAGAGCAGGGTGGCGATCATATCGAGCACGATGGATAAGCCGGACCCTTTCCAGTAGCCCATGGGCAGAATACGGCGGTTTTTCTCGATCACGCCCGGCTCTCTGGTGAGGAGACCTTCGTCGTCAAAGCCGCCATCTACCGGCAACGCGCGCCCGGCCAGGCGGTTCACCTCCAGCATGCCGTAGGAGAACATCGACATCGACATGTCGACCATGGTGATCGGGTTCGACGGAATGGCAACGATCAGCGGGTTTGTGCCGATGCAGCACTCTTTTGATCCCCACGCGGGCATCACGGCAATCGAGTTGGTCCAGCAAATGCCGATATAGCCCTTCTCCGCCGCCTGCCAGCCGTAGCTGCCGCCGCGCATCCAGTGGTTCGCGTTACGCAGTGCCACCAGACCAATGCCGTGATCGGACGCCAGCTCGGTGGCGCGATCCATCATCTTCTTCGCCGTCAGGTTGCCAATGGAGCGCTGCGCATCCCACTGTTCGATGGCGCCTAATGTCATCACCCGTTTGGGCTGGGCGTCAGGAATGATATCCCCTGCATCAAGCTGCTGAATAAAACGCGGGAAACGGTTTACACCATGCGAATAGACGCCGGATTCCGTGGTGCGGGCAAACATCTCGGCGCAGGCGTCTGCGGTTTCCGCTTTCACGCCGCGATCGAGCAGAACCCGATTGAACGCCGCTTTCAACTCTTCGAAGGTCACTTTCATCCCTGTTCTCCTGTTCTTTTAAGGGCAAGTGTGAGTGCTTTTTTATCGCTAAATTCCACTATGCGAAATCTGATTTCAAATATAGCGATCAAATTTTGTCAGATCAACGACATTCATGTTTTTCAAAATCGATTAAAATCAATTGGTTGTGTTTTTTCTGTTGAGATCGTGAACTGACCCACACTTTGCGCTACCATCAGGGCGCGCTAAACAGGAGCCATGTAATGAGCATGAAAGAGAGCGAAATGACGCAAGAGAAAGAGAGGCCAGCAGGCAGCCAGAGCTTGTTTCGCGGCCTGATGCTGATTGAGATCCTCAGCAACTATCCGAACGGGTGCCCGCTTGCGCATTTATCGGAACTGGCGGGCTGAACAGAGCACCGTGCACCGCTTGCTGCATGGGGCTACAGTCGTGCGGGTACGTGACCCCTGGCACCCGCCGCGGGCAGCTATCGCCTGACCACCAAATTTATCGCCGTCGGGCAAAAGGCGCTGTCGTCGCTGAATATCATTCATGTGGCCGCTCCGCACCTCGAAGCGCTGAACATTGCGACCGGCGAGACGGTGAACTTCTCCAGCCGGGAAGATGACCACGCCATCCTGATTTATAAGCTCGAACCGACAACCGGTATGCTGCGCACGCGCGCCTATATCGGCCAGCATATGCCGCTGTACTGCTCTGCGATGGGCAAGATTTACATGGCGTTTGGCCATCAGGATTACGTGGCGAGCTACTGGGAAAGCCATCAGGAACAGATCCAACCTTTGACGCGCAACACCATCACTGAACTGAGCGCCATGTATGATGAACTGGCGGAAATTCGCGATCGCAGCATGGCGATGGACAAAGAAGAGAACGAGCTGGGCGTCTCCTGTATTGCCGTGCCGGTGTTTGATATTCACGGCCGCGTTCCGTATGCGATCTCTATCTCGCTATCGACGTCGCGCATGAAACAGGTGGGCGAGAAGAACCTGCTCAAGCCGCTGCGCGAAACGGCAGAGGCTATCTCAAAAGAGCTGGGTTTTAACGTACGCGAGGCGTAACAGATGAACCGATTTATCATGGCGGATGCGGAAAAATGCATCGGGTGCCGCACCTGTGAAGTGGCCTGTGCGGTCGCGCATCAGGATGACTTCACCGCAGAGGCTTTTACCTCTCGCCTGCGGGTGGTGAAGGGGGGACGCCTACACTACGGCGGTGGGTTGCCATCAGTGCGAGGACGCCCCCTGTGCCAATGTCTGCCCAACCCATGCCATCAGCCTTACGGCAGGCGCCTGGCTTGTTGAGCAGACGCGCTGTATTGGCTGTAAAAGCTGCATGGTCGCCTGTCCGTTTGGGGCGATGCAGGTACGGCTGGTGGGAAGCAGGGCACAAGCGCTGAAATGTGATTTATGTGTGCAGCGCGAAGGCGGACCGGCCTGCGTTGAGGCCTGTCCAACCCACGCGCTGCGCTGCGTTGATCCTGCCAGTATTCGGGCTGAAAGGCTTACTGCATTTTATTGAAATTCCACGTAAACGTCAGACTGTAGCGCCAGTCTCTGTTGCGACTGTCTGTCGGAACATCCCCGACGGGTCTTGCCGCCTCAACCGTGATGCTATAGTGGCGGGTATCGCCTACCATCACGCCGGCCGCCACTGACCCGAGCCGCTGATGAGGCAAGCCGGAGGTGTTAAACCAGGTTTGCGCGGTATCGGCCAGGATGTAGGGCTGGATTGTGGCAAGCCATGTGCTCTCTTTTCGCATCTGGATATAGCGCAGTTCTACCTGCCCGCCATAGCCGTAATCACCGCTTGCTTCACTGTCCTGGTATCCACGGCCAAACCGCTGGGCACCGAAGCTAACGCGTTCGGGCTCTGGCAACGTGTTGTTTGACCAGTCCCCCTCCCAGGACGTTGATAGCCGCCACTTATCGGCAAACAGCCAGGCTGCGTCCAGATAGCTTTTCGTGAGCGTAAAATTAATATCGGGCCTGGGGGCCGAGACGATATCGGCTCCCATCGCGTCCATACCCTGACGCACGTTGAGTCGGCCGCTGATGCTGGCGGTTGTGAACTGATGTGCACCGTTGATGCCCACTTCCAGCGCGGGATAACGCGCGTGCTGGTTGACGGAGTCCAGGCTATAGGTTTTGCCCAGCAGTCTGGCCTGCAGGGCATAATCATCCTGGCGGTCGGTGTAATCAAAACCGCTGGTCAGATTAATTTGTGATTTTTGCGTCAGCAGCAGGGGGTAGCCAAACGTCACACCGCCGTTGTATTGCGTTGTTTTTTGCTTCGAATCGACGCTGATATTATTCGGCAAAGAGAGCAGGGGCGAAAAATCTCGCGGATCTTCACGGTTAAATAGCTGACCTTTTGAGCTGCATGGTCAGCCCTTCGTCGTTTTAAAAAACTTGCTGCCAGTTGAGCCCGACATAGTTTTTTTCGCGTGTGCTATCTAACGGCACAAGCGTGGCCACGCCAAGCTGATCGCCATAGCTTGTCATGTTGCTGAGCGTGCCGTTCAGCATCATTAAATCTTGCCCTTTACGGGTATCAATCGTCGACGCGATATTCCAGCTCCGCTCCTGGTTGCCGGTGATTTGCATCGCCGCCGCGCCATAGATATTGGTTGGCAGCTGCGCGTTAGCCGTAACCGGAACGTTCGGGGTGCGCGTCATCAGCTGGCTGTAGCGATCGAACGTATCCTGAGACAGCGGTTTTTCCGCCATGATTTTTTGGACAAACGTTTAAGACGTTCGGCGATGTGCGGGTTATTACTGGTGATGTCGCTATGAGCGACATAGCCTTCAACCAGAACAATTTTAATATTGCCCTGCTGGAAATTATTATCGGGCAGCCAGGCATAAGAGAGTGGAAAACCGTCGGCCTTATAGCGTTCCGTAATATCATTTACCAGCCCCGTAAGCGTTTTTAGCGGCACGGTTTTTCCAGCGTAAGGCCTGAAGGGCTGAAGTAATTCCTTCAAGGGATAACGCGTGCCGCCAATAAACTGAATATGATGAATGGTAATGGGCGTTTCAGGCGTCAGCGTTGACTTCGGTTTTTCTATTTTGACGTTCGGCTGTGGCGCGGCCTCAGTCTGTTCGGGGGCAACGTTACGAGAAACTTGCGCCGGGTTATCGGGGTTAATAATAGAGGGCAGAGTATCGGCGCGGGCCATGCTCAGCACAACCAGCCCCGTCAGCGAAAAAAGGAAGTGGTGTTTCATCGCGCTATCCCTGTTCGTCATCCCCGGTTGGGGTAAATGTCGCTGAATAAAGCGCCCCTGAACCAGGGGCGCAGACAGGCAGTAAAAGGATTACTGTTTTGGCGTCAGTAGGCTCGAGGTTAACGTGTTGAGCCCGTTAATCGGGTTTGTCGTAGATGTGTTTTGGGTTGTGCCTGCATTGGCCGTTACACCCGCAGTCAGCGTATTGAGGGTGGTATTGACCGTTGTGCTCAGGCTATTGTTCGTGGCTGTCACATTGGCATCGGCCGTCAGAGATCCTGTGCCGCTGCCTCCGGTGGTTGATGTGGGTTTCACTAGCGTACCGCTATCCGTGACCGTCTGGCCGACATTTTGAACGACCTGACCGACACCGCTAAGCCCGCTATTGCTGCTGCTAATGTTGGTCCCCACGCCGCTGACGGTGCCACCCACCTGGGTCAGCAGACCGTTAACCGGTGTGCCGAGACCCGTTGTGGTGCCTACGGTTTGCGTCACGCCTTGTACTCCGCCCAGCGTCTTGTTAGCCAGGGTCGTGGTATCGGTTGTTACCTGAGTGACAGCAGGGCTGCTTACCGTGTTGGTGAGACCCGTGCCGGTGTTACTGACCAGTTGCCCGGTGCTGTTGACCACGCTGCCCGTCAGGCCGGTTACGCCGCTGACCGGGGTTCCGGAAGTGGAACTCGCCAGGCCCGTGCCTACTGTTGAAACGGTATTGCCGAGGGAGGTGACCGACGTGGTCACGCCTTTAACCGTGGTACCCACACCGTTCGGGTTGTTTGGATCGCCAACGCCAGTCGTGACGCCTGTCCCCACGGTGGACACGGCACTGCCAACACCGCTGACGGTGGTTGAGACGGTTGACGTGACGGGATTATTTGTCGGAAGCTGGCTTCCGAGGCTATCCACAGTGGATCCGACGCTGGTCACGGTTTTACCGGCATCACCCAGTATCGTATTTACGCCTGCGGTAGTGGTTCCTCCACTGCCTCCTGAGCCTGAGCCTGATCCCGACCCTGAACCAGAACCCGTTCCGCCGCCAGCGCCTGTCCCGGTACCTGAACCCGTTCCGGTGCCCGATCCGTTGCTGCCCGAACCGCCATTGCTCGCGGTTGTGCCACTTCCATCATCTGAGCCGCTGCTGCTTCCCGTCGCAGGGTTATTTTTGGCCGTTGAGTGAGATCCGCCACCGCTTCCACTACAGGCAGAAAGAGAGAACGCGAGCAGTACCGCAACAGCAATAGCGCTGATGCGACTAACATTATTAGGTAGCATATGAATACTCCACGCAAAAGAACGCCGAGCGGCGTATTAGTGAGTATATGCAGTATTTTTAAATATGCATGAAAGCGACTCAGGAAGGTATTTTGCTGCGTTGAAGAGGGTTATTTAAAATAACAATAAGTTAGCATATTTAATTTTTGCTTAATTATTGAGAGGGTGGTTAGCGAGCCTAAATTAAAGGAATAATCCTAATAAAACTCAATGGAAATGATAAATGAAGCGCTACAGGATATATCCTTAATATAAGATTCAGATCACGGAAAAATAAGGCTCTTCATTTGAAGAGCCTTATTTTTTAACAATTGCCTTCTTGCCAGGCTTTTTCGATCTCTTCGGCGAGAATTTTAACACCCGCTTCGATTTTTTCCGGGTCGGGGACGTAGTTCATGCGCATGCACTGATGGGTATGCGGCCATGGCTTATCCAGACCCGGGAAGAAATAATCGCCCGGCACCATCAGTACGCCGCGCTTTTTCAGTCGCTGATAAAGCAGTTCGGTGGAGATAGGTAAATCCTTAAACCACAGCCAGAGGAAAATCGCCCCTTCCGGTTTGTGGATAAGGCAGCGTTCTTCCGGCAAATAGCGACGAAGTGTCGCGATCGTCTCCTGAACGCGCTGGTAGTAGAAAGGCTTGATCACGTCATTCGACAGACGCAGCAGGTCCTTGCGTTTGATCATCTCGCACATCATCGCCGGGCCAATGCCGCCCGGAGAAAGGCTGATAATTGCCGTTCATATTTGGTGATGGCGGTGAGATTTTCTCATTGGCAATGATGATGCCGCAGCGGCTGCCCGGCAGACCCAGCTTAGAGAGGCTCATGCACAGGACAATGTTCGGGTTCCACAGCGGACGTGCTTCGCTGAAGATGATGCCCGGGAACGGCACGCCGTAGGCGTTATCGATCACCAGCGGAATACCGTGCTGATTGGCCAGCGCATCCAGCTTCATCAGTTCGTCATCGGTGATCACGTTGCCCGTTGGGTTCGTCGGGCGCGATACGCAGATCATGCCCGTCTCTTCGCCAATATGCAGGTGTTCAAAATCGACGTGATACTTGAACTGGCCTTCCGGCAGCAGCTCGATGTTCGGGCGCGCAGAGACGAACAGATCCTCTTCCAGGCCGGAATCGGCATAGCCGATATACTCCGGCGCCAGCGGGAACAGCACTTTTTTGGTGGTGCCGTCCGCGCGACGTCCTGCGAACAGGTTAAACAAGTAGAAAAACGCGCTCTGGCTGCCGTTTGTTAGTGCAATATTCTGTGGTTCGATATCCCAGCCCAGCTCGTCACGCAGCATTTCGGCGAGGAGTGCCAGCAGCTCGGTTTTCCCCTGCGGGCCGTCGTAATTGCAAAGCGCATCGGTTGCTTTGCCGCTTTCCAGCATCTGAGCGAGCAGGGTCTGGAAATAGGTATTCATCTCCGGGATTTGAGCCGGGTTTCCGCCGCCGAGCATGATTGCGCCCGGTGTGCGCAGCCCGTCGTTGAGGTCCTCCATCAGGCGAGTAATGCCTGAATGGCGGGTAAATTTGTCGCCGAAAAGTGAAAACGTCATAGCAGGTGATCTGTCGAGCTTATTTTGAAAGTGGGTAACCATAACGCTAGCACCGTGTTGGTGCAAATCGGGTGGTGTGGTCGGATTTGTGGTTTTATAGGGCGGGAGTTGATTTGTGTAGTGAATAGTTCTGGAGCTTCTCCCCTCTCCCCATGGGGAGAGGGTTAGGGTGAGGGGTATGATCTACTGATTCCCCGCCCAGACGACCATCACCTTATCGCCATCATGTTCACGTACGAATCCATACCCCTCTTTCAGCGACAGCGTGGTTTGCTTGCCTTCACCAATCGCCGGGTGGCGGGCGCGGAACTGACCCAGCGTTTGCCAGTGGGCGACGGTTAAGGCCTGCTTGCCCGTGACGTCCTGCCAGTTCATATCCGAGCGGGTGCCCTGCAGCGGGTCGGAGCCTGTCGGCCCGAACGGACGCTCGGACTCATCCCCGTAATAGATTTGCACGCTGCCCGGTGCCAGCAGGAGCAGCTCCGCCGCGCGCTGGCCCCCTTCGCGGAACAGACGCGTATCGTGTGATGAGAGGTAGCTCAGCACATTGAAGCTTTGCAGCTTCTCCGCCATCTGCTGCCAGGTGAGATCCATATCGGCCAGGCAATTTACCGCTTTCGCCGCCTGCTCCTGATAATCAAAGTTGATCATCGCGTCGAAGCCGTGGCGGTAATAATCGCTCTGCATCACTCCGTGACCCCAGGATTCGCCGGTCATCCAGAACGGTGCGTTGTCGAGCTTTTTATCCGGGTGAGCGCCTTTCCAGGCGGCCAGCGCCTGGCTTGCCTGGTCTTTCAGCTGCTGCCAGGCCGCAAGCTCAACGTGCTTCGCGGTATCCACGCGGAAACCGTCGATGCCGTAGTCACGTACCCACTGGCTGAGCCAGTGGGTCAGGTAATCGCGCGGGGTATAGCCCGGAATAGCTTTCGCGTGGGTATCGGGTTTGTGTTGATAGAAATTGGGTAACCCGGAAGGAGCGGTAGATTCCGTTTTCAGGTCGGGCAGGAACGCCAGCGACATCGTTAAATCGTCGAAGCCGGGGTTGTCGTAATCACCGATGTCGGTGCGGATCCACTTTTTACCCCACCATTTTTCCCATGCGGCTTTGTCGCTGAAGTTGATGTAGTCATTGAAGCTATGCCAGGTCTGGCCTGCGCCAGGCTTCCAGTCCGTCCAGTGGTCTCCCAGCGTCTTTTTCAGCTCATCACCCTGCAGGTACAGGGCGCCGAACTGATACGCCTGCATGTCCGCAAGCGTCGCGTAGCCCGTGTGGTTCATGACGATATCAAACAGGATGCGAATGCCGCGCTTATGCGCTTCATCAACAAGCTGACGCAGGTCATCCCCGGTGCCCATGTTGGCGTCGAGCGTTGTCCAGTCCTGGGTGTAGTAGCCGTGGTAGGCATAATGCGGGAAATCACCTTTGGTGCCGCCGCCTACCCAGCCGTGGATCTGCTCAAGCGGGGAGCTTATCCAGAGCGCATTCACCCCCAGCTGCTGCAGGTAATCGAGCTTGCTGGTCAGTCCCTTGAGATCCCCGCCGTGGAACGTACCAATCTCCTGCATGCCGTCTTTGTGGCGGCCGTAGCTGTTGTCGTTGCTCGGGTCACCATTCACATAGCGGTCAGTCAGTACAAAATAGACGGTGGCGTTTTGCCAGCTAAACGGCGCCGGCCTGTCGGTTTCGGCGCGCTCAAGCAGCAGCAGGCCGTTACTGTTGGCGGCTGGCTGCAGGGTGATTTTTCCACCTTGTACGGTCACCGTCTGTTTACTGTAGAAATCGCGCACGACGGAACCTTCCGGGAAGGTATGGCTGACGTCCAGCGTCAGCGGCTTACCGTCCCACTTCGGGCACTGGCGGATAACGTTGGCCACCGGCTGTTCTGTCGCGCTCTGAACCGCCAGCAGCAGCGTGGGCGTGCCGGAGCGTGTATCGATTCGCATCTGGTATTCACCGTCGCGAAAAGGCGCCACTGCGGCGGTGTACCGTCACAGGGCTTGAGCGACAGCATCTCATTGAGTTTTATCGCGCCTGTGGGCTGCCAGCACGTCTTGTCAAAACTGAGCGTAAGAGGACGCGTACCCTTCGCAAGCTTTGCCTGGCTGGTGAAAATCCCGGTGCCTTCGGCGCGAAATGCGTCAAACCCCGGCGATGACCAGTCGGCATGTGCCAGTGCGGGTAACATCAGAAAGGCTATTGCGGTGCGTTTCATTCCAGGTTCCTGTCGCGGCATTTTTGACCAGTTTGCCAGCAGGCGGGCGGGAAAAACTCATCCCCTGCCGCTTTCTGCCAGGAGGATGCGTGAGGATGAGTGATCTTGCGCAAAATTAGGCAGTTATCTGCGATAACGCACACATTTTTCCGGAAATGATGTTTTTATGAGCAAGTTTCAGGTGACATAGTTTCGGAATTGGACTATTTCTATACGTGCTCTTGAAGTCTATTTTTGATATGATTTGAGATTCAACTCTCAAATTTGTAAAAAATATAAGGTGTTGGGATGATTACATTCCGACCAGGAGACCTAATGATATCGACTCCCATTCGACGATATTGGGCTGCGATACTCATGTTACTCACCAC
>OIEO01000107.1_pt1 | contig 16027 bp, 20 predicted proteins | sample 1581851 | NCBI WGS metagenome assembly OIEO01 (sample SAMN03281010, study PRJEB24777) | human gut metagenome | isolation source: fecal sample PR157 from 1 month old male Malay infant, caesarean delivered... | reverse complement strand
AGGTCAAACCGGAGGATGAACGTGCCGATGTTGCAGGGCTGCTGGCGCACGGCGACGCAGATGTCGTGCCTGTGGTGACCCACGGCAAACTCGTCGGCTGCCTGACCGAGCGGGAAATTGCCCATCTGCTGGAAGATGACGTCACCGAAGATGCCCAGCTTCAGGGGGCGACGCTGCCGCTGGAGAAGCCCTATCTGGGAAAACCAGGCCTTAGCCTGTGGAAGAAACGCTCCGTCTGGCTGCTGCTGCTGTTTGTCGCCGAAGCCTACACCAGCTCGGTCATTCAGCATTTTGAAGAGGCACTGGAGTCCGCCATCGCGCTGGCGTTCTTTATTCCGCTGCTGATCGGCACGGGCGGCAACAGCGGGACGCAGATCACCTCCACGCTGGTGCGCGCCATGGCGCTGGGTGAAGTTCATCTGCGCGACGTGGGCCGCGTGCTGCGCAAAGAGATGACCACCTCGCTGATGATTGCCGTGACGCTCGGCATTGCCGGGTGCATTCGCGCCTGGATGATGGGGATCGGGCTGGAGATTACGCTCATCGTCAGCCTGACGCTGGTGTGCATTACGCTGTGGAGTGCGATTGTCTCGTCCGTCATTCCGATGGTGCTCAAGCGCTGCGGCATTGACCCGGCGGTCGTCTCCGCGCCGTTTATCGCGACGCTGATCGACGGTACCGGGCTGATTATCTACTTTAAGATCGCGCAATATACGCTGGGGCTGGAGTGATGTGATTCCTTGCCGGGTGGCGCTGCCGCTTACCCGGCCTACCCATCCCGTAGGCCCGTGCAAGCACAGCGCCGCCGGGCAACAATCAGATCGCACCAAGCGCTCTCACCGCCTGCCCAAATGCCTCAATCGCCAGGGCAACATCCTCAGCCATCACCGATTCCGCCGGATGGTGGCTTATCCCGCCCTTACAGCGCACAAACAGCATCCCCACCGGCCAGCGTTCCGCCAGGGCGATGGTGTCATGCCCGGCGCCGCTGGGCAGAGATAACGAGCGCCCCTGCACCGATTCAACCGCGTCGCCCAGCAGGCGCTGCAAACGCGCATCGCACGGCGTGGCGGCGATCCGGTAAAACTCCTCGGCGCTGAAGCTCAGCCCGCGACGGGCGGCGATCGCCTGCGCCTGCGCCAGCAGTTCAGCGAGCAGCGCGTCCAGCGGGGCATCCTGCGGGCCGCGAATATCCAGCGAGAGCGCAACCTCGCCGGGGATGACGTTGACCGCGCCGGGCAGGCAGCGCAGTTCCCCGACCGTTGCCACCCGGTTGCCGCCCTGCTGCCGGGTGGTGTTTTCAATCAGCACCATCCACTCGGCGGCGGCGGCCAGAGCATCCTTACGATGGTTCATCGGCACGGTACCGGCGTGCCCGGCCTCCCCGGTGAAGCGGCAGTTGAGGCGGCGCGCGCCGTTGATGGCTTCCACCACGCCCAGCGCCAGCCCTTCCTGCTCCAGACACGGTCCCTGTTCGATATGCAGTTCCAGACAGGCGCTGAAATCCTCCTGATGGCGTGCCGCGAGCGCCACGCGAGTGGGATCGAGCCCCGCCTGCACCATCGCCTGCGCCACGCTGATGCCCTGGGCATCGCACGTCTCCAGCCAGCCCTGCGGCCAGGTTCCCGTCAGACCACGGCTGCCCAGCAGGGTGATACCAAACGGGTGCCCTCTTCGTCGCCAAAGCCGACAATCTCGATGGCCTGCGCCAGATGCCGCCCCTGCTTGTGCAGGTTGTCCACCACTTCGATGGCGGTGAGCACCCCGAGCATGCCGTCGTAGCGCCCGGCGTTGCGTACGGTGTCCAGATGCGAGCCGAGCAGCACCGCCTGCGCCCCCTCCTGCGCGCCCTCGTAGCGTCCACAGATATTGCCCACGCTGTCCTGCCAGACGGTCATGCCCGCCTGGCGCATCCACTCCCCAACCAGCTGGTTGGCCTGGAGATGCTGCGTGGAGAGATAGACCCGCGTCAGGCCGTCCGGGGTTTCGCTGATGGCGGCCAGCGCGTCGGCGCGCGCCATCACCCGCTCTGCCGCCGGGCTCATTGCGGCGTCTCGCGACGATAGTGGTCCCACGCGGCCTGCATGGCGGCCCCCTGGGTGGTGGTGAATTTGAGGTAGTTCAGCACCGACTCCAGCGCGCTCAGGGTGGTCATCACGCAGTCCTTGCGCGCATTGTAGCCCATGGTGCCAATGCGCCACACCCTGCCGTGCAGCGGGCCAAACGAGGTGCCGATTTCAATCCCGAAATCTTCCAGCATCAGCTTACGCACCAGGTCGCCGTTGATCCCCTGCGGGATGACCACGCCCAGCACGTTGTTCATCTTGTGCTTCAGGTCGCCGAAGGTCTCAAGCCCCATCGCCTGAATGCCCTTCAGCAGCGCATCGCCGTGCAGCTTGTGGCGGGCGATGCCGTTATCCAGCCCCTCCTGCAGGATCAGCCGCGCGCATTCGCGAGCGCCAAACAGCGCGGTAGTTGCTTCGGTGTGGTGGTTCAGCCGCTCCGGCCCCCAGTAGTCCATCACCATGCCGAGATCGAAGTAGTTGGAGTAGATCATCTCCTCGTCGCCGTCGCGGTGGGCGTCGGTGCGAATACCCTCCTCCACGCACTTGCGGCGGCGGATTGCCTCTTCCATCCGCTCGCTCAGGGTGATCGGCGACGTGCCGGACGGGCCGCCGAGGCACTTCTGCATCCCGGCCGAGACGGCATCCAGCCCCCAGGCGTCGGTCTCCAGCGCGTTACCGCCGAGCGACGCGGTGGCATCGGTGTAAAACAGCACGTCGTAGCGGCGGCAGATCGCGCCAAGCTCGGCGAGCGGCTGCAGCATGGTGGTGGAGGTGTCGCCCTGCACGGTTAGCAGCAGGCGCGGACGAATACGCTTAATCGCATCCTCCACCTGGTCCGGGGTAAACACCTCGCCCCACGGTACTTCGATGGTATGCACCTCCGCGCGGCAGCGGCGGGCAATTTCGCACAGCAGGTGACCAAAGCGGCCAAACACCGGCACCAGCACCTTATCGCCCGGGCGAATGGCGGAGACCAGAATGGCTTCAATCCCCGCGCGGGAGGTGCCGTCCACCAGCATCGTCCAGCGGTTTTCGGTGCGGAACACGCCGCGATAGAGCGCCATCACCTCGTTCATGTAGTGGGTCATGGCCGGATCGTACTGGCCGATCAGCTGGCTCGACATGGCGCGCAGCACGCGCGGGTCGGCGTTGATCGGCCCCGGCCCCATCAGCAGGCGCTGCGGCGGGTTGATTTGCGGAAAGTGTGCGATATCCATTGTTCAGTCCTTATCAGTTGAGGCCGCGCACGGAGGAGATGAACTGCTTCAGTTCCGTGGTCTGCGGGTTAGCGAACAGCGTTTTGCTGTCGCCCTGCTCCCAGACTTTCCCCTGGTGCATAAACACCACCCGGTCGCCGACTTCACGGGCAAAATTCATTTCATGGGTAACCAGTATGAGCGTCATCCCCTCGGCCGCCAGCTGCTCCAGCACCTTGAGCACTTCGCCCACCAGCTCCGGGTCGAGGGCGGAGGTGATCTCGTCGCAGAGTAACACTTTCGGCGACATCGCCAGCGCGCGGGCAATCGCCACGCGCTGCTGCTGGCCGCCGGAGAGGCTCGACGGGTAGTAATCCAGACGATCGCCAAGCCCCACTTTCTCCAGCATGCGCTGGGCCAATTCGCGGCATTCGGCGGCGCTTTTCTTCAGCACCCGACGCGGGGCGAGCATCACGTTCTCCAGCGCCGTCAGGTGCGGGAACAGGTTGAAGCTCTGGAACACCATCCCCACCGAGCGGCTGATTTCACGCGCCTGAGAATCCCGGTCGGTAATGGTCATGCCGCCCAGCTTGATGCTGCCGTCCTGATAGCCTTCCAGGCCGTTGATGCAGCGCAGGAGCGTGCTTTTTGCCCGATCCGCTGCGCCCCGATGATGGAGATCACCTGGCCCATGTCGATATCCAGATCGACGCCCTTGAGCACGTGGTTATCGCCGTAGTATTTCTGCACCTGATTAATGGTGATGAGAGGCATTGAATTCGTCTCCAGATAGCGGCTGTAGCGCGACAGCGGATAACACAGAATAAAGTAGCCCAGCGCCACCAGCGCAAAGACCTTAACGGCTGATAGGTCACGTTGGTCAGCATGGTCCCGGCCTTGGTCAGCTCGACAAAGCCGATAATCGATGCCAGCGCGGTCCCCTTGATCACCTGCACGGCAAAGCCGACCGTCGGCGCAATGCCGATGCGCAGCGCCTGCGGAGCGACCACGCGAAACAGGGTCTGTCCAAAGGTCAACCCCAGACAGCGTGAGGCTTCCCACTGCCCCTTCGGCAGCGCGCGAATGCTGCCGTACCAGATATCGAGCAGAAACGCGCTGGTGTAAAACGTCAGCGCCAGCGAGGCGGCGGTCCACGGCGAGACGTCGATGCCGAACAGCGCCACGCCAAAGAAGGCCAGAAACAGCTGCATCAGCAGCGGCGTGCCCTGAAACAGCTCAATATAGCCGCGGATGATGCGCTTCACCGTGCGTCCGCCGGTGAGGCGCAGCAGCAGGAGCGGCAGCGTTACCGCCGCCCCGCCGACAAACGCCACCAGCGACAGCAGCACCGTCCAGCGTCCGGCCAGCAGCAGGTTGCGTACGATGTCCCAGTCGGTAAACGGTGGTCATCATGCCTGCACCCCCAAGCCATTTGCGTCCTGCCGCCATCATCAGCTGGCGCAGGGTAATCGACAGCGCCAGGTAAATACCGGTTGTCACCAGATAGACCTCGAAGCTCAAAAACGTTCTGGACTGGATCAGGTTGGCGGCGAAGGTCAGCTCTTCATACGAGACCTGCGACACCACCGACGAGCCGAGCATCACGATGATGCACTGGCTCACCAGCGCCGGGTAAATGCGCTGCAGCGCGGGCGGCAGCACCACGCGGATAAAGGTCTGCAGCCGGGTCAGCCCCAGCACGCGTCCGGCCTCCCATTGGCCTTTCGGCGTGACCTGGATGCCGGCGCGGATAATCTCGGTGCTGTAGGCGCCCAGGTTCACCACCATGGCCAATAGCGCCGCTTCCCCCGCCGTCATCTTCAGCCCGAGATTCGGCAGGCCGAAGACAATGAAAAACAGTTGCACCACAAACGGCGTGTTGCGGATGATTTCCACGTATGCGCCCCAGAACCGGCTGAACCAGGTGGTGCGTCCGCTGCGGATCGCTGCCCCGACAATCCCTGTTGCCAGCCCGCCGACGGTTGCCATTACCGTCAGCTGAACGGTGACCCACAATCCCGCCAGCAGCGCCGGCCAGTGCGGCCAGAGGGCTGAAAAATCAAGTTGCTCCGTCATCGGCTCAGGCGCCAAGGTTTGCCGGCAGCGGGGCCTTCAGCCACTGCTCGGACAGGCCGTTCAGCGTGCCGTCCTTAATGCCCTGCTCGATCAGCGCGTCCACTTTTGCCTTCAGGGCCGGTTCGTTTTTCTTCAGGCCAATGAAGCACGGCGAGTCTTTCAGCATAAAGCTCGGCACCGGGGCTTTCGCCGCGTTCTGGCGCGAAATGGCCGCCACCACGAGATTGCCGGTCGCCACGTACTGCACCTGGCCGGACAGATATGCCGACAGCGTGGTGTTGTTGTCTTCGTAACGCTTCACGTCCGCGTCTTTCGGCGCCAGGCCGGTCAGCACCATGTCCTCCACCGCCCCGCGCGTCACGCCGATGGTTTTTTCCGCTCAGCGCGGCGGCGTCCTTCAGTTCAGCCCCTTTCGGGCAAACACGCCGGGAAGAACGGCGCGTAGCGCGGCTGAAGTCGATCATCTTCTCGCGCTCCGGGTTTTTACCGAGGCTGGAAATGACCAGATCCACCTTGTCGGTTTGCAGGTACGGCACGCGGTTGGCGCTGGTCACCGGCACCAGCTGCAGCTTGAGCTTCATCTGTTTAGCGAGATAGCGCGCCATGTCGATGTCGTAGCCCTGCGGCTGCAGATCGGTTCCCACCGAGCCAAACGGCGGGAAGTCCTGCGGAACGGCAATGCGGATGGTGCCGCGCTTCTCAATATCCTGAAGCTGGTCAGCCTTTGCCGGCAGCTGCGTGAAGAGGCATGCGGCCCCGGCCAGTGCAATTAACAGTTTTTTCATGGTGCTTCCCCGTAACGTTAACATGAAACAAAAGATTCTTTGAAGGTGATTTTGCAACTAATGTGCCAGATACGGCGAAGCGGGGAATTTTCTATTAAAGCCTGATAAAACGCGGGCGGGGCGAAAACGCTCTCCATTTTCGCCCCGCCCTTATGCACCATTTTAATGCAAAGCACCACCCTGATGCCCCATTATCGCTGTTCGAGTTCGTCCAGCTGCTGGTAGAGGGAGGCGATCTCGTGAATGCGCGGACGGCCTTTATCGAGGATCTCATGCAGGAAGGCGTTCGCCAGCAGGTTGATCAGGCTGTTGACCGAGGAATAGCTATCATAGGCCGAGACGCTGTCCAGCGGGGCGCAGAGCTGCCTGCTCGCCAGCGGAAACAGGCTGTGGGCCTGCGGCTCGCACATCAGCAGCACCGGAATACCGCTGCTCTGAAGCTGCTGCAGCAGCGGGCGGATGATGCGCGGGCGACGGCGAAAGGCCATCATTACCACCAGATCGTCCGGCGTTAAGTCCACCAGCTCCTCGCTCAGGCTCTGCCCCGGCTGCGGCAGGACCAGCACCTGACCGCGCGCCTGCAGCAGCTGCTGGCGCAGATGAAGCGCCGCCGGATAGGCGTTACGCATGCCGATAATGACGATGCGCCGCGCCTTCACCATGCAGGCTATGGCGTCGGCAAACTGCTGCGCGTCGAGGGCATTGACCCACTGGGTCAGGTTCGCCATCTCCTGCTTATAGTGGCGCGCCAGCAGCGTGTTGCCCTGCACCGCGTCGCGGTTATCGGTGAGCGGCATTCCGCTCTGGCGCAGGGTGCGCAGCTCGTCGCGCATGTCCTTATATTTCTCATAGCCCAGCCGCTTAAACAGACGGCTCACCGTGGCTTTCGACACCCCGCTCAGCTGCGCCAGCTCGGCGCTGTTGTAGCTAATCAGATCGTCAAAATGGTCGAATATAAAGTCCGCCACCCGCTGCTCCTGCGGCGACAGCGACGGGTATTGTGCTTTCAGACGTTCATCTAACTGTTCCATAGCGCCTCTGTAACTTTTGTTTCATTACATTGTACCTTTTTGTATGTATTCATTATACGTGCCAGTTTACTGAAACTTTTCTTTCAGAACTGGAACAGCTTTTGCAGCACCTTGTGACTTTCAGAGTTACGAGGACGCTTCATGCAAGTAATGTCTCCACGCACGGCATGGCCGTTGCGCCCCACATCTTGCCAGCCAGAGCGCGCTGGCGGTGCTGCGCGAAGGCGGCAGCGCGATAGAGGCGATGGTCGCGGCAGCGGCCACCATCGCCGTGGTTTACCCGCATATGAACGGGCTGGGCGGCGATGGCTTCTGGCTTATCGTGCCGCCGGAAGGCGACCCCATCGCATTGACGCCAGCGGCGCGGCGGGATCGCGCGCGACGCTGGCCGCCTACGATGGGCTCACGCAGATCCCCCATCGCGGACCGCAGGCGGCGCTGACCGTCGCCGGCACGGTAAGCGGTTGGGACGAGGCGCTGAAGGTCTCGCGCGAAATGACCGGCAAAACGCTGCCGCTGGCCCGCCTGCTGGCCGACGCCATTGACTATGCGCAGAACGGCACCCCGGTCACGGCCTCTCAGGCCCACGCCACGGCCAGCAAGTTCGACGAGCTGAAGGCCATCCCCGGCTTCGCGGAAACCTGGCTGGTGGACGGTAAGCCGCCGCAGGTCGGGAGCCGCTTTTACCAGCCCGCCATGGCCACGACCCTGACGCGTCTGGCGGAAGAGGGTCTCGACAGCTTTTATCGCGGCCCGCTGGCGGAAGTCCTGGCGCACGGCATGGAGACGCTGGGTCTCCCCGTGACGCTGGCCGATCTCAACGCCCACGCGGCCCGGCGCACCACGCCGCTGAAGCTGGAGCATCAGCAGGGAGAGATCTTTAACCACGCCCCGCCAACGCAGGGGCTGGTCTCGCTGGCGATACTCGGCATCACCGACCGCCTGAACATGGCGGAAGCCGACGACGCCGACACCCTTCACCGCATCGTGGAAGCCACCAAGCTGGCCTTTGGCCTGCGCGATGCCCACATCACCGACCCGCGCGCGCTGAAAACCGATGTTCAGAAACTGCTGGATCCCGCCGCCCTGCAGGCGCTTGCCGACAGGGTTGACGACAGTCGCGCGGCGCCGTGGGGAACCGGAAAAGGTCCCGGCGATACGGTGTGGATGGGGGTGATGGACAGCAGCGGGCTTGCCGTGTCGTTTATCCAGAGCCTTTATCACGAGTTCGGCAGCGGCGTTGTCCTGCCCGATACCGGCATCGTCTGGCAGAACCGCGGCGCATCATTCAGCCTCGATCCCGCCCATCTTCTGGCCCTCGCGCCGGGCAAACAGCCGTTCCACACCCTGAACCCGGCGGCGGCGCGTCTGAAGGACGGGCGCGTGATGGTGTACGGATCGATGGGCGGCGACGGACAGCCGCAAACCCAGGCCGCGCTCTTTACCCGCTACGTTGTCCAGGGCGTCCCTCTGCAGGAGAGCATCACCCGCCCACGCTGGCTGCTGGGGCGCACCTGGGGGCAAACCTCAGACACCTTAAAGCTTGAAGGGCGTTTTTCACCCGAGACGGTCGCGCGCCTGCGGGCACTCGGTCACGAGGTGGAGCTATTCCCTGACTTTAGTGAAGCCATGGGCCACGCGGGCGCCATTGTTCGCCACCCCAACGGGCTGTTTGAAGGGGCATTTGACCCGCGCAGCAACGGCGCGGCCGCCGGATTCTGAGGAGAAAACAATGACGACACACCAACCCGACTGGCAGGCGTACCTGGCGCAGATGGAAACCGTACTCGGCGTGACGCTGGATGACGCCCGCCGGGCCGAACTGCAGCTGCAGTTTAGCCGCATAGCCAGCATGGCCGCCCCGCTGATGGCGCTGCCGCTCGACGACCGTCTGGAGATCGCAGGAGTGTATAAAGCATGACGCTACACGAGATGAGTATCAGCGCGATCCAGCAGGCGCTGAGCGCAGGCGAGCTGAGCGCTCGCGAGATTGCCCGCCAGACGCTGGAGGCGATTGCGCGCGTGAATCCGCAGATCGGCGCCTGGACCGCCGTGACGGAAGCACGCATGCTCGCCGAGGCCGACAATATCGATACCCTGCGACGGGAAAAGCGCCCCCTGCCGCCGCTGGCGGGCGTACCCTACGCGGTGAAAAACCTGTTCGACGTTGCCGGTCACACCACCCTCGCCGGGGCCGAGCTGTTCAGCCAGCGCCCCGCTGCCGCTGCCGACAGCTTCGCCGTGCGCCAGCTGCGCAGCGCGGGCGGGCTGCTGACCGGGATGGTCAATATGGACGCCTACGCCTACGGCTTTACCACCGAGAACAGCCACTACGGCGCGACGCGTAACCCGCACGATCTGACACGCATTGCGGGCGGGTCGTCCGGCGGTTCAGCCGCCGCGGTGGCCGCCGGGCTGGTGCACTTTTCGCTCGGCACCGACACCAACGGCTCGATTCGCGTTCCGGCCTCCCTGTGCGGCATCTACGGCCTGAAGCCCACCTTTGGCCGCCTGTCGCGATCCGGCAGCCATCCGTTTGTCGCGAGCCTGGATCATATCGGGCCCTTTGCGCGCCGCGTATGCGACCTGGCGTCCGTGTACGACGCGCTGCAGGGCCGGGATACCAGCGACGGTTTTCAGGCAGAGAGCTCGCGCGAACAGACGCGCCCCCTGCTTGACCGCGGGCTTGGCGGCCTGCGCTGCGCGGTGCTCGGCGGCTACTTCACCACCTGGTGCGACGCGGACGCCAGAGACGCCGTGGCGCGGGTGGCGAAGGCGCTCGACGTGCAGGATGAGCTTCAGTTTCCTGACGCCGATCTGGCGCGTTCCGCGGCGTTTATCATCAGCGCCTCCGAAGGGGGAAATCAGTACCTGCCCGCGCTTCGCCGGGAACCCGAGCGTTTTGAGCCGCACTCCCGCGAACGCCTGCTGGCCGGGGCGATGATCCCCTCTGCCTGGTACATTCAGGCCCAGCGGTTTCGCGCGCAGGCACGGCAGGCGTTTCACGCGCTGTTTGCACGGGCCGACGTGCTGATTGCCCCGGCAACGCCGCGCAGCGCCACGCGGATCGGCGAGCAAACCATGGTGATTAACGGTCAGCCGCTTCCCATCCGCGCCAGCATGGGGATGCTGACCCAGCCGATTTCGTTTTTAGGCCTGCCCGTGACCACCGTTCCGCTGCGCACCGCGCAGGGCGCGCCCATTGGCCTGCAGCTGATTGCCGCGCCGTTTAACGAGCAGGCCTGCCTGCGCGTTGCGCGCGTGCTGGAAGAGAGCGGCATCACCGATGCCCGCCCGGCGGAGGTGGCCGCATGATGAATCACGATGACATTAACCTCCCGTGGGTAGTCGCCGAGGTGACCGCCGCGTTTTACCGCTATGAAGACGCGCTGGTGAGCAACAACGTTGCGGTGCTGGACGAGCTGTTCTGGCACGACAAAAACACGGTGCGTCTGGGGACGGGGGAAAACCTGTACGGGATTGATGAAATCCGCGCCTTTCGCGCGGCGCGCCCGTCCGTCGGGCTGCAGCGGACGCTGCGCCACACCGTCATCACCACCTTCGGTGAGGATTACGCGGTGTGCAGCACCGAGTTTACCCGGGAGAGCACGGAGCGCATTGGCCGCCAGCAGCAGACGTGGGTGCGGTTTGCCTACGGGTGGCGCATCGTGGCGGCGCAGGTGAGTTTGATGGTGTAACGCTGAAAAACCTGCCCGGTGGCGCTGCGCTTACCGGGCCTACGATGTTCCGTATGCCCTGTGGGCCCTGTAGGCCGGGTAAGGCGCAGCCGCCACCCGGCAAAACATCGCACACTTACTTCTGAAACGGATGCACTTCCCGCCAGTGGTCGGCAATCTGCTGGCGGGTACAGACCCACACCCGCTCGTGCTGCTGCACATAATCCAGGAACCGCTGCAGCGCCCGAAAACGGCCCGGACGCCCGAGCAGGCGGCAGTGCATGCCGATGGACATCATCTTCGGCGCGCTTTCCCCCTCTTCGTACAGCACGTCAAAACTGTCCTTCAGATACGTATAAAACTGCTCGGCGGTGTTAAATCCCTGCGCGGTCGCAAAGCGCATGTCGTTCGCATCCAGCGTATACGGCACGATCAGGTGCGGCTTGCGGGAGCCGTCGCTGCAGGCCACTTCCGTCCAGAAGGGCAAATCGTCGCCGTAGTAGTCGCTGTCGTAGTCAAAACCACCGTGCTCCACCACCAGCTGGCGCGTGTTGGGGCTGTCGCGCCCGGTGTACCAGCCGGTTGGCGGCTTGCCGAACATGTCGGTCAGAACGTGCACCGCCTTGTGCAGGTGTTCGCGCTCCTGGCTGATGTCCATATTCTGGTAGTGGATCCAGCGCCAGCCGTGGCTGACCACGTCGTAATCCGCCGCTTTGATCGCCTCAACAATCTCCGGGTGACGCGCCAGCGCCATCGCCACGCCAAAGACCGTCAGCGGCAGGCCGCGCTTTTGAAATTCATTGTGGATCCGCCAGAACCCGGCGCGGCTGCCGTATTCGTAGAGGGAGTCCATCGACATGTGTTTATCCGGGTAGCTGGCCGCGTCCGATGATGTCCGACAGGAACTGCTCGGACCCGGCATCGCCGTGCCAGAACGTGGTTTTTCCGGCCCCCTCTTCGTAATTGAGCACAAACTGCACGGCAATGCGCGCCTGATTCGGCCACCGCGCGTGCGGCGGGTTGCCTGCGTAACCGCGCAGATCCCGCGGGTAATCCTGTTCGAAAAGCCCCATTGCCACCCCCAAAAATTAAAATGGATTCAATGCCTGAAAATGCCCCGCTTAACGCTTTGTTCTCCGGGAACGCCCAGATCCCCCGTGCTTGCTGGTCGACAGCCCCAGCGCCACCAGCGACTCCACCATCTTTACCGCCGCGCTGACGCCGTCGATCACCGGCACGCGCAATTCGCGGGTCAGCTCCTGCGCCAGGGTCGCCATGCCGCCGCAGCCGAGCACGATGGCGCCGCAGCCATCCTCTTTCAGCGCCTGTATACAGCGCGCGCGCACCTTCTCCTGCGCCAGACCGCTGCCGTCTTCCAGCGCCAGCACCGGGAGATCGATAGCATGCAGCGCCGCGCAGTGGTCCTGAAAGCCATACTGGTGCAGCAGATGACGGGCAATGATCAGCGTGCGCGGCAGCGTAGTAACCACCGAAAAGCGCGTCGCCACCAGCGTCGCCATATGCATGGCGGCCTCCGCAATGCCGACTACCGGCCCCTGCGCCAGCTCGCGCGCCGCCAGCAGGCCCGGATCGCCAAAGCAGGCGATGACGTGACCATCCACGCCCTGCTCTCTGCCGAGCTTGACCTGTTCAAGAACGCCCACGGCGGCGATGGCCTCATCGAAGTGGCCTTCTATGGACGGCACGCCCGCGCTCGGACAGACCGCGAGTATCTCCGTCCCCGGCGCCGCCACCGCGCGGGCCGCCGCGCCGATGGTTTCCGTCATGGCGAGGCTGGTGTTGGGGTTGATCACTTGTATACAGACAGACATTACGACTCCTTGTGGCCGGCAAACAGCCGGGCAAAATCAGGCAGGCACTCGCCCGCCCGCTCGAAGCAGAGGCTGGCGACGATATGTTCAAAATGGTGCATGAGGGCATCGCTTAGTGGCTCAAGCGCCTTCTGGCGCAGCAGATCCACAAGCTGTTCGTGATCGTTGCAGCGGCAGCCCTGACGCCACGGCGCGCCCCAGGTGGCAATCACCAGCGAAGAACGCTGGCTCAGGCCGGTCACCATCTCCGTGAGCACCTGGTTGCCGGAGATGGCCTGCAGCTGAATGTGGAAATTGGCGGAGTGGCGAATCGCCGCCGGGCCGTCATAGGCCTCGTGCGCCTGCTGCTCCTGGCGAATAATGGCCTCGAGCGCGGCAAGATGCGGCTGCTGGCAGTGGGCCAGCACGTCCGGCAGGTTGGCGACCTCCAGCAGCGCGCGGGTGCGGAAGATGTGCCGCGCCTCTTCCACCGTCGGGCTGGCGACGTGTGCACCACGCTTGGGCGTCAGGGTGACCATTTGCACAGCGGCGAGTCGTTGAAGCACCTTGCGGATGCCCGTGCGGCTCACGCCAAAGACCTCTGCCAGCGCCTCTTCCGGCAATTTGCTCCCCGGCAGCAGCTGGTGTTCGACAATCGCGGTCATCAGCGCCTGGAAGATGGTTTCGTCTTTGTCATGCAGGTCTGGCGCGGTCTGCAGGGCGTTTATGTTGTTCATTCACCACTCCGAATTTTACTTTCCGTTATAGAATCGTATACATAAAAATAAAATATTGCATACAAGATTTATTATTTTGGCCTGGATCCTGCAACACCGTTTGCACTCCCACTCAACGGGTTTTCATTCACAGGAGCAGGTTTCATGCCAAACAGTCAAAACGCGCAGCAGGGTACGGCCGCTGATTCCGGTGCGGTTTACAGCCCACGTCTTTGCAATGAGGATCTGGCACCGACGCGTGACCAGAACTGGAGCTGGTACAACATCCTTTTCGTTCTGGATGTCGGATGTTCACAGCATAGGGGGGGTATGTGGTCGCCGCGAGCTTCTTTACGCTCGGGCTGGCAAGCTGGCAGGTGCTGCTCTGCCTGCTGGTGGGGATTTGCATCGTGCAGCTGTGCGCCAACCTGGTGGCCAAACCGAGCCAGATGGCGGGCGTGCCCTATGCGGTGATCAGTCGTCAGGCGTTCGGCGTGTTCGGGGCCAATATTCCGGCGGTGATCCGCGGGCTGATTGCCTTCGCGTGGTACGGGATTCAGACCTATCTCGCCGCCAACGCCCTGATGCTGGTGGCGCTGAAGTTCTGGCCATCGCTCTCTTCACTCACTACCGGCGCATTCCTGGGCCTGTCGCATCTGGGTTGGATCTGCTTTGCCATTATGTGGGTCCTGCAGGCGATGGTCTTCTGGCACGGCATGAGCGCCATCAAGCGCTTTATTGATATCGCCGGTCCGGCGGTCTATGTGGTAATGCTGGCCCTTGCCGGCTGGATTGTATACAAGACCGGTTTTGACGGCATCTCCTTTACCCTCGCCAGCAAATCCCTGAGCGCGGGCGAACAGACCTGGCAGATGCATCACCGCGACCGCGCTGGTGGTCTCCTACTTCTCCGGCCCGCTGCTCAACTTTGGCGACTTCTCCCGCTACGGCAAAAGCATGGGCGAGATCCGCCGCGGCAACCGCTGGGGGCTGCCGTTTAACTTCCTGCTGTTCTCCATCGTCACCGTGGTCATTGTCTCCGGCACCCAGTCGCTGTTTGGCCGCATGATCACCGACCCGATCGAGACCGTCAGCCGCGTGGGTAACGATCTGGCCGTGGCGATTGGCCTGCTGACGATGATCACTGCCACCATCGGGATCAACATCGTCGCGAACTTCGTCTCCCCGGCGTTTGATTTCTCTAACTGCTCGCCACAGAAAATCAGCTTCCGCACCGGGGGCATGATCGCCGCCGTCGGCTCGATCCTGCTCACCCCGTGGAACCTGTTCAACTCGCCGGAGCTTATCCACTACACCCTGGACGTGCTCGGGGCGTTTATCGGCCCGCTGTTCGGCATTCTGATTGCCGATTTCTACCTGATTAAACGCGGCAAGGTGTCGGTTGACGATCTGTTCGACGACACGCCAAAGGGCAAATACTGGTACCGCAACGGCTTTAACCCGAAAGCCATTGGCGCGCTGATCCCGTCCGTTGCCGTGGGCCTGGTCATCAGCTTTATCCCGGCCCTGCATGAGGTGGCAAACTTCAGCTGGTTTATCGGCGTCTTCCTCGGCGGCGTGACCTACCGCTGGCTGGCGCGGGAAGAGCGCGAGACGGCAGGCGCGACGTCGTTTGGCTCCCGCGTGGCGACGCAAAAAAGAGTAACCCCTCCTCTCTGGCCGCAGCGTATCTGCGGCCCGTTCATTCTGGCACCGTTCTTGCTGAGCTTTCCCACCCCGCTACGCACACACGAAGGCAGGAACCATGATGGAATACCAGACTGCGATACGCGGTGCATTTTTTGATATTGCCCGGGTCTGCGACAGCGCAGACGCCATTGCCCGGCACGCGCGCTACCTTGAGGACGGCCTGCTGTTTATCCAGAACGGAAAAATTCTGGCGCAGATGCCGTGGCAGGAGGGCGAGCAGTATCTTGATCCGCACAAAGGCTATACCGACCTGCGCGGCAGGCTGCTGCTGCCCGGCTTTGTCGACACCCACGTCCATTACCCGCAAACGGAGATGATCGGCGCCTTTGGCGAACAGCTGCTGGAGTGGCTGACCACCTACACCTTCCCGGTGGAGAGCCAGTTTGCCGATGAGGCCTACGCGAAAGAGATCGCCGAATTTTTCATTCAGCAGCTTGTGAGCAACGGCACCACCACCGCGCTGGTGTTTTGCACGCTGCATCCGGAATCGGTCGAAGCGCTGTTTACCGAAGCCCTGCGCCTCAATATGCGCCTTATCGCCGGAAAGGTGATGATGGACCGACACGCGCCGGACTACCTGAGCGAAGACGCGAAGCAGAGCTACCGGCAGACGCGGGCGCTGATTCAGCGCTGGCATCACCGTGGGCGGCTGGGTTATGCGATAACGCCGCGCTTTGCCCCGACCTCATCACCCGAGCTGCTTGCGGCGGTCAGCCTGCTCAGAGAGGAGTTCCCGGACACCTGGCTGCAGACCCACCTGAGCGAAACCCCAACGAAGTGGCCTGGGTGAGCGATCTCTGGCCGGAGCATGAGCGCTACCTGGACGTGTATCACCACTACGGCCTGACCGGCGAGCGCAGCGTGTTTCGCCCACGCGATCCATCTGCACCACAGCGAGTGGCAGTGTCTGCATGACACCGGCTCGGCGGTGGCGTTTTCGTCCCACTTCGAACCTGTTT
>OIEO01000106.1_pt1 | contig 16497 bp, 19 predicted proteins | sample 1581851 | NCBI WGS metagenome assembly OIEO01 (sample SAMN03281010, study PRJEB24777) | human gut metagenome | isolation source: fecal sample PR157 from 1 month old male Malay infant, caesarean delivered... | reverse complement strand
CCGGGCTACATCGACCAGGATCTGGAGACGATCGTCGGCCTGCAAACCGACAAGCCGCTCAAGCGCGCCCTGCATCCGTACGGCGGGATCAACATGATCCGCAGCTCGTTCGAAGCCTATGGCCGGGAGATGGATCCGCAGTTTGAATACCCTGTTTACCGACCTGCGCAAAACCCACAACCAGGGCGTGTTTGACGTCTATTCGCCGGAGATAATGCGCTGCCGCAAATCCGGCGTGCTGACCGGTCTGCCGGACGGCTACGGGCGCGGGCGCATCATCGGCGATTACCGCCGCGTGGCGCTCTACGGTATCCGCTATCTGGTGCGCGAGCGTGAGCTTCAGTTCGCCGATCTGCAGGGCCGGCTGGAGCGCGGCGAAGATCTGGAGGCGACGATCCGCCTGCGCGAAGAGCTGGCGGAGCACAAGCGCGCGCTGCTGCAGATCCAGCAGATGGCGGCGAACTATGGCTTTGATATCTCGCGTCCAGCGATGAATGCCCAGGAAGCGGTGCAGTGGCTCTATTTCGCCTACCTGGCCGCAGTGAAATCCCAGAATGGCGGAGCGATGTCGCTGGGGCGCACGGCCTCGTTCCTCGATATCTACATCGAACGCGACATGCAGGCGGGGCGGCTGAACGAAGTGCAGGCGCAGGAGCTGATCGACCACTTCATCATGAAGATCCGCATGGTGCGCTTCCTGCGCACGCCGGAATTCGACACGCTCTTCTCCGGCGATCCGATCTGGGCCACGGAAGTGATCGGCGGCATGGGCTGGACGGCCGCACGCTGGTGACCAAAAACAGCTTCCGCTATCTGCACACCCTGCACACCATGGGGCCCGCGCCGGAGCCGAACCTGACGATCCTCTGGTCTGAACAACTGCCGATCGCGTTCAAGAAATACGCCGCGCAGGTGTCGATCGTTACCTCGTCGCTGCAGTATGAGAACGACGATCTGATGCGTGCGGACTTCAACAGCGACGACTACGCCATTGCCTGCTGCGTCAGCCCGATGGTCATCGGCAAACAGATGCAGTTCTTCGGCGCGCGCGCCAACCTGGCGAAAACGCTGCTGTACGCGATCAACGGCGGGGTGGACGAGAAGCTGAAGATCCAGGTCGGCCCGAAAACCGAACCGCTGCTGGATGGGGTACTGGATTACGACACCGTGATGGCGAGCCTCGATCACTTCATGGACTGGCTGGCGGTGCAGTACATCAGCGCGCTGAATCTCATTCACTACATGCATGATAAGTACAGCTACGAAGCCTCGCTGATGGCGCTTCACGACCGGGACGTTTACCGCACTATGGCCTGCGGCATTGCCGGGTTGTCGGTAGCGGCAGATTCCCTGTCCGCCATTAAATACGCCACGGTGAAGCCGGTGCGCGATCATACCGGTCTGGCGGTCGATTTCGTGATAGAAGGGGATTACCCGCAGTACGGCAACAACGATGACCGCGTGGACAGCATCGCCTGCGACCTGGTGGAACGCTTTATGAAGAAAATTCAGGCGCTGCCAACCTACCGCAACGCGGTACCGACCCAGTCGATCCTGACCATCACCTCCAACGTGGTTTACGGGCAGAAGACCGGGAACACGCCGGACGGACGACGCGGCGGCACGCCGTTTGCCCCAGGCGCGAACCCCATGCACGGCCGTGACAGAAAAGGGGCGGTGGCCTCGCTAACGTCGGTCGCCAAGCTGCCGTTCACCTATGCCAAAGACGGGATCTCTTACACCTTCTCCATCGTGCCGCAGGCGCTGGGCAAAGACGAGCTGGTGCGCAAAACCAACCTGGTAGGGCTGCTGGACGGGTACTTCCATCACGAAGCGTCTATTGAGGGTGGGCAGCACCTGAACGTTAACGTGATGAACCGGGAGATGCTCATTGATGCCATTGCGCATCCGGAGAATTACCCGAACCTGACGATCCGCGTTTCGGGCTATGCGGTGCGCTTTAATGCGCTGACACGCGAGCAGCAGCAGGACGTGATTTCGAGGACGTTTACGCAGGCGATTTGACGAAAACCTACTCTCATGCCCCCTCACTGCAGGGGGCATTTTTTTGCCCGCTAAACATACAAAATTGTTTATATAATTACTCACACATATTCATCCGCTCTTGAAAAACAATGCTCCTGCTTTTTCCTATAACAGCATGTAAGGACTGTAAGATGATGAAAATGACCCGCATTGCGTTGGCTGCTGCTTCACTGGCGGTGTGCAGTTTTACGGCGCAGGCCGCAAACGTTGAGGCTGCCCCGTCACCGTCCCAGGATCCTCTGGTACAGCACCTGAAGCTCAGCAATGAGCAGGTGAAAAAGATTGAAGATCTGCATAAGCAGCTGGAACAAAATGTCAGCAAGATCCCGATGACGGGCGTGAAGGACGGTGCGCTGATCGACATGTTCCAGGCGGGCAAATGGGACGAAAGCACGGTTAAAAAGCCAGCTTAGTGCATTCAGCAAAATTGAAGAGCAGACCCGCTATTACCGCGTGAAATATTACTTCGACGTCAGTCAGGTATTGACGCCGGAACAGCGCAAACAGATTAGAACGGATATGGCTAACGCGCTGGCTAACTGATTTCCTGCCCGCGCACCGCGCGGGTTTTTATTTCTTGATCGGCGTCACTTTTAGAAAAATACCGTCTATCAACCCATTAACAAAGCAAATTTTCCTCTATCATTCGAAAATCCTCAAAAAAGTTGTGACTTTTTTCTCCCTCGCTCCGGTTAAGATTTTCTCACACCAATAACAAGCACCTGCTGCCATCTGAATCGCCATCGCTGGCGATCGGAACCTTATAAAAACAACTGTTTACCCTACAAAATAAGCGAGTGCCCCATGGATACGGCAACAAACAGCAGTGTCATTGTGAATGATTCCCCCGCGGCAAGGCGGGCGGGAATGAGTGAAAGCGAGTGGCGAGAGGCGATCAAATTCGACAGCACCGACACGGGTTGGGTCATCATGAGTATTGGGATGGCTATCGGCGCGGGGATTGTTTTTCTCCCGGTACAAGTCGGATTAATGGGGCTGTGGGTCTTTTTGCTCTCGTCCATTATTGGTTATCCCGCCATGTATTTATTCCAACGGTTGTTTATTAACACGCTGGCAGAATCCCCGGAATGCAAAGACTACCCGAGCGTAATTAGCGGGTATTTGGGTAAGAACTGGGGGATTTTATTAGGTGCGCTCTATTTCGTGATGCTGGTGATCTGGATGTTTGTCTATTCCACGGCCATTACCAACGACAGCGCCTCGTATTTGCACACCTTCGGCGTGACCGACGGTTTGCTCTCGGAAAATCCGTTCTACGGTTTATTCCTGATTTGCATTCTGGTCGCGATTTCTTCACGCGGTGAAAAGCTGTTGTTTAAAGTTTCAAGCCTGATGGTGCTTACCAAGCTGTTTGTCGTTGCGGCGCTGGGGCTGTCAATGATTGGCCTCTGGCATTTAGCCAACGTGGGCATGCTGCCGCCGCTGGGATTGCTGATTAAAAATGCCATCATTACGCTGCCCTTTACCTTAACCTCCATTCTCTTTATTCAGACCCTGAGCCCGATGGTGATCTCGTACCGTTCACGTGAAAAAATTCGGTAGAGGTGGCGCGTCATAAGGCGCTCCGGGCAATGAACATTGCTTTTGGCGTCCTGTTTGTGACGGTCTTCTTCTATGCCGTCTCTTTCACCCTGGCGATTGGGGCACGATGAGGCGGTCAAAGCCTACGAGCAGAATATCTCTGCCCTGGCGATTTGCGGCGCAGTTTATCAGCGGCGACGGCGCGGGCTGGGTCAAAATCGTCAGCGTGATCCTCAATATCTTCGCCGTGATGACCGCATTCTTCGGCGTCTACCTCGGCTTCCGCGAGGCCACGCAGGGTATCGTCATGAACATCCTGCGCCGCAAAATGCCGGCAGAAAGAATCAATGAAAACGCCGTCCAGCGCGGGATTATGCTGTTCGCCATTCTGCTGGCCTGGAGCGCGATAGTCCTGAACGCGCCGGTGTTGAGCTTCACCTCCATCTGTAGCCCCATCTTCGGCATGGTGGGCTGTCTGATCCCGGCATGGCTGGTCTACAAGGTACCGGCGCTGCATAAATATAAAGGCGTATCGCTGGTGATTATTGTCATTACCGGACTGCTGCTTTGTGTTTCTCCTTTCCTCGCATTCTCCTGAGGGTCATTAAGGTCGTAACGATGTCTGAGCAAATTCATCCTTTATGGAATCAATTTATTCGCGCGGTGCAGGAAGAAGTGAAGCCTGCCCTTGGGTGCACCGAACCCGTCTCTCTGGCACTGGCCTGTGCGACTGCCGCAGACCTTCTGCCGGGGGAGGTCACACGGATTGAGGCGTGGGTCTCGCCGAACCTGATGAAAAACGGGCTGGGCGTGACGGTACCGGGTACCGGCATGGTCGGATTACCGATTGCGGCGGCGCTGGGCGCAATTGGCGGTAATGCGCACGCCGGACTGGAGGTGTTGAAAGATGCCACAGCTGATGCACTGGTCCGCGCCAAAGCCCTGCTTGAGGCAGGGCAAGTGCAGGTAAAACTGCAGGAGCCCTGCGATGAGATCCTCTATTCCCGCGCCTGCGTTTATGCCGGGGAACTCTCGGCAATGGTGACCATCGCGGGCGGGCATACCCGGGTGGTGGAAGTGGTTTGCCAGGGGGAAACGCGCTTTACGCTGGATAAGCCCGTGACCGAGGTGGATGACGACCCGCTGGCGGTACTGTCGCACGCTACGCTGTCGCAGATCCTGGAATTTGTCGAGCAGGTGCCGTATGAGGCCATTCGCTTCATTCTGGAAGCAGGGCAACTGAACGATGCGCTCTCCCGCGAAGGGCTCCGCGGGAAGTGGGGGCTGCATATTGGCGCAACGCTTGAGAAGCAGCGCTCGCGCGGATGGCTGGCGCAGGATCTGGGTTCAGACATTGTTATTCGCACCAGCGCCGCCTCGGATGCCCGGATGGGGGGTGCAACGCTGCCGGCGATGAGCAATTCGGGCTCCGGTAACCAGGGAATCACCGCCACCATGCCCGTCGTTGTTGTGGCTGAGCACCTTCAGGCCGGTGACGAACGGCTGGCGCGGGCGCTGATGCTGTCGCATCTGTCGGCGATCTATATCCATTATCAGCTTCCGCGCCTGTCCGCACTGTGTGCGGCGACAACGGCGGCGATGGGCGCTGCGGCGGGCATGGCGTGGCTGATGGGGGGCCGTTATCGGACCATCGCAATGGCGATCGGCAGTATGATCGGTGACGTCAGCGGGATGATTTGCGACGGGGCGTCAAACAGCTGCGCCATGAAGGTTTCCACCAGCGTCAGCAGCGCCTGGAAAGCGGTGATGATGGCGCTGGATGAGTCGGGCGTGACGGGCAACGAGGGGATTGTCGCGCACGATGTGGAGCAGTCGATCGCGAACCTGTGCGCACTGGCGTGCCGCTCGATGCAGGCAACGGACCGGCAGATTATTGAGATCATGGCGAGTAAGGTGTAGCGAGTTCAGGGCTCTATCGGTTCCCTCTCCCTGTGGGAGAGGGTTAGGGTGAGGGGCGTTCTTTAAACCGGCAAATCAATCAGCAGCGCGCGCAGCGGCGTATCCGCCACCAGGGTGATATTCGCTTCATCACGAATAAACGCGCCGTCGCCGCAGGTGAGCGCCTCTTTCTCTTCCGCGTGCGTCACCGCATGCACCGTACCGTGAATGGACTGCAGATAGGCGCGCGGACCATGAAGCTGGAAGCTCGCCTGTTCAGCTTTCTTCAGCTCGATATGATGCAGCCAAACCTGCTGGCGCAGCTGCAGGCTCCCTTTGCTGCCATCAGGGGATGCAATCAGCTGTTGCTTATCGCCCGTTAAATCTAACTTCTGTACCAGCGGATTTTCCCGCTCAGGGCAGGCGTCGAGCCACAGCTGCATGCGGGTCAGCGTTTTGTCTTTGCTGAGGTTATGCTCGCTGTAGCTGATGCCCGGCTGCGTGGAAATTAACAGCGCTTCGCCAGCCTTTGCCTGGACATGATTGCCCTCGCTATCGCGGTATTCTGCCTCGCCTTCCAGGATCAGGTTCAGGATATCGACCTTTCGGGTACGTACGCGGCTGGAAGGAGGCGCCCGGGGCGAGCACTTCCTGGTTCAACACGCGCAGTGAAGCGTAACCGAGGAGTTTAGGGTCAAAGTAGTGTCCAAAGGAAAAGGTGTAGCGGGCCTGCAGCCAACCGAAATCGGCTTGTCCGCACTGTTTAGCTGTTCTTGTCGTAATCATAAACTTGACCTCTCTTTACACTAAAACAATGGTAAAGGTATGGACGCTTCATTGTTAGCCAGATATTCTGCCTGGTATGTTCAAATTTCCTGAATGAGAACGAGATGGCTAAAGAGAGAGCATTGACGCTTGAGGCGCTTCGCGTCATGGACGCGATTGACCGCCGCGGCAGTTTTGCGGCGGCGGCCGATGAACTGGGGCGCGTTCCGTCTGCGCTGAGCTACACCATGCAGAAGCTGGAGGAAGAGCTGGACGTGGTGCTGTTTGACCGCTCCGGTCATCGAACAAAATTCACCAATGTCGGCCGAATGCTGCTGGAGCGCGGCCGCGTGCTGCTGGAAGAGGCGGATAAGCTGACGACCGACGCCGAAGCGCTGGCGCGCGGTTGGGAAACGCATCTGACGTTAGTTACCGAAGCGCTGGTGCCGACCGAAGCGCTGTTCCCGCTGGTGGACCGCCTGGCGGCGAAGGCCAATACGCAGCTGTCGATCATCACCGAGGTGCTGGCAGGGGCGTGGGAACGTCTGGAGACGGGCAGGGCGGATATCGTTATTGCGCCGGACATGCACTTCCGTTCCTCATCGGAAATCAACTCGCGCAAGCTCTACAGCGTCATGAACGTCTACGTTGCCGCCCCCAACCATCCGATTCACCAGGAGCCGGAGCCGCTCTCCGAAGTGACGCGCGTGAAATATCGCGGCGTGGCGGTCGCGGATACCGCGCGCGAGCGTCCGGTGCTGACGGTGCAGCTGCTGGATAAACAGCCACGTCTGACGGTGACCTCACTGGAAGACAAACGGCAGGCGCTGCTGGCCGGTCTGGGCGTGGCGACGATGCCGTACCCGTTTGTGGAGAAAGATATTGCGGAAGGGCGGCTGCGGGTCGTGAGTCCGGAGTACACCAGCGAAGTGGATATCATTATGGCGTGGCGTCGCGACAGCATGGGCGAAGCCAAATCATGGTGCCTGCGCGAAATACCCAAACTCTTCGCCCACCACAATAAATAAACGAGTAGGCCCGGTAAGCGTAAGCGCCACCGGGCAGTAATTTACGCGACGATCTTAGGATCCGGACCAAAGCGGTTTTCGCCCGGCGTCCCGCTCTGACAATTGAAGATAAGAATCACGATCCAGCCCACGATCGGGATCAACAGCAGCAATAGCCACCACGCCGAACGATCGGTATCGTGCAGCCGACGGAACAATACCGCCCACGATGGCAGCAGGACTAACAGGCCATAAATGGTGGTCAGCACGCCTTCACCGCCAGCCCGCTCCCAGCCAAGAATTTTATCCACAATACCCAGCACCATGATGAGGATGAAGTTCACCAGAACGAACATCCAGTACTCTTTGCGGCGGGCGCGGCCACCAAATCCAATGTAGTTGCGCAGTACTTTTAAATACCAGTCCATTTTCCTTGCCTCATTAGTCAGTCAATCACTTGTTTTCTAAGCGATCGAGGTAAGAATAGATGGAGATTGTGAATTAAAAAAGGGCATCTGGTGATGCCCTTAATATTTATCCAAAACGGACGTCGCGCCCGTGTGGTTCATCCAGATCCTGCCACGGACCGATGGAGATAATACCCGTCGGGTTGATGGTCTTGTGGCTGCGGAAATAGTGGGTGCGAATATGGTCGAAGTCGACCGTCTCCCCGATGCCCGGCATCTGGTAGATGTCGCGCAGGAAACCATGCAGGTTCAGGTAGTCGCTGATACGGTGCTTGTCGCACTTAAAGTGGGTGACATAGACCGGATCAAAGCGAACCAGCGTGGTCCACAGGCGAATGTCCGCTTCCGTCAGGCGATCGCCCGTCAGGTAGCGATGCTGGCCCAGGATCTGTTCCAGGCGTTCCAGCGATTCAAACACCTTTCCGACCGCTTCGTCATACGCTTCCTGGCTGGTGGCGAAACCGGCCTTATAGACACCGTTATTGACGTTGTCGTAAATCCAGCCGTTCAGTTCATCAATTTTCTCGCGCAGCTCCACCGGATAGTAATCTCCGGCACGGGCGCCGTGCGCGTCAAACGCGGTATTGAACATGCGGATGATTTCCGCAGACTCATTGCTGACAATCGTCTGGTTTTTCTTGTCCCACAGCACCGGCACGGTCACGCGCCCGGTGTAGTGCGGATCGGCGCGCAGATAGAGCTGGTAGAGGAAATCGTGGTGATAAAGATCGTCGCCGGTCGCCGCTGGGAAATTACTGTCAAACGTCCAGCCGTTTTCCAGCATCAGCGGGTTGACCACGGAAACCGGAATGAAGGATTCGAGACCTTTAAGCTTGCGTACGATCAGCGTGCGGTGGGCCCACGGGCAGGCGAGGGAAACATAAAGATGATAACGATCTTTCTCAGCCGCGAAGCCGCCTTCGCCGCTCGGGCCTGGTGCGCCGTCGGCGGTCAGCCAGTTACGGAAGGCCGAAACAGAGCGCTTAAAGCGACCTCCGGTGGATTTGGTGTCATACCAGACATCCTGCCAGACGCCGTCTACGAGTTGTCCCATTTTTTCTCCTCCGTCAGATAGCAAAAGCGAGGAGATGTCTCCTCGCTTTGTGTTTATTCAGTATAGCGTGCTTACCATTTCTTATTCAGAACGCGGTCGATGCTGTATGCGCCCGGGCCAGTAACGGCCAGCAGCAGGAAGCCACCCGCGATGGTCAGGTTTTTCATGAACATCAGAGAGTTCACGCCTTCCGCAAAGTTACTGTGGAAGATGAACGCTGTCAGCACGGTGAAGCCTGCGGTAAACAGCGCGGTGGTGCGGGTCAGGAAGCCGAACAGCACTGCCAGGCCGCCGCCGAACTCAAGAAGAATGGTCAGTGGCAACAGGAACCCCGGAACGCCCATGGCTTCCATATACTGCTGGGTACCCGCATAACCGGTGATTTTTCCCCAACCTGCCACGATGAACAGAATTGGCATCAGAATACGCGCGACCAGTACACCAACATCTTCTAATTTTTTCATTTTACTCTCCAGGAAACCACATCAGCGGCTGAACGTTATTTGTCTGCAATTCCGGGTAGATACCGCGTCGTTGCTGTCGATGGAGAGAATCATAAACGTGACGGTGGGCGATTGTTAGCAAGGAAAACTGTCAATCTTCTTCAAAGATATTGAGTAAGAGAGGGGGAGGATTTTGCCGGGTGGCGCTGCGCTTACCCGGCCTACGCGTGTAAGTAGGTCCGGGTAAGGCGTAGCCGCCACCCGGCGAGAAGGCTAGCGTAATTGCTGCTGACGGATCGTGGCTTTCACCAGACGCCAGGCGCTCCAGGCACCAAAACCACGGCGCGCCCAGCGGATGAGCATATTTGGATGACGAACCGTCCAGATTGCCATCACGCTGCTGCCGACCAGCGCCCATGAACGCAGGCTCAGGAAGGTGTTCCAGCCCCGGTCAAACCGTCGCGTCGCGTCAATCCAGTCGCGACGGCTGGCCGACAGATCCAGCCGTTGCTGCTGGATCTGGCTTAGCAGGTACGCTTTTCGCTTTTGACGTTCGGCTTACCGCTCACGGCTTGTCATCCTCCAGCAGGGCGCGATCGTTAGCCAGCTCCTGACGCGTATGGCGCAGGAACGTGGACTTACGCGCTTTACGCAGCGTCCATATGCCGCCAATCAGCGCCGCGACCAGCAGAACGACGGTCGTGGCAATCATGGCGTTAAGACGATACTGCGGGTCAATGGCCCAGATGATTAACACCATCAGGCTCATCAGACCAAACGCGGCGAAGAGCATGGTCAGTCCAAGCATCAGCAGCATCTGGAAGAGGTTCGCTTTCTCCTCCTCCAGTTCGACCACTGCCAGCCGGACGCGCGTTTCGGCAATCCCGACCAGCGTCGTCAAAATACGCTGGCCGATGCCGAGGACGTTGTTAGCAGGCCCCTTGTGCGTGACGAGGATCTTCCATATCAACGACGCGTCAGCAGGACACCCAGTACCACACCGACTGCGGCACCAATCCCGACACCCGTCCATGGATTATCACGCACGTATTCGTCCGCACGCGCGGCCGCTTCGCGGGTCTGTTTTGCCAGCGCATCGCCGGTTTCACCCAGGCGATAGCGGCTCTCTTTCAGCGCCTGCTCCGCCTTGCTGCGCAGCTTGCTGACCTCTTCTTTTGACTTGTCAGCAGAGGAGTTCAGCACCTCTTCCAGGGTATCGGCCAGGGATTTCAGTTCAGCGCGCAGATGTTCAGACGTCGTATCTTTTGACATGATTCTCTCCTGTTGAGATTTCCGTTAACTCAATAATCGCGAGCTTCCAGCGCTTTCAGGTCGTCCTGCGCTTCTTTCAACTTCTTCTCGCGCTTAGCAATTTTTTCCGCATCCCCTTTCTCTTTCGCTTCCTGCAGGTCGCGACGGCGCTCGGCTATCTCGTCCTTCTGTTCAGCGATTTTCTTCTGGTGGTCGGCACGCAGCTTGCTGTCTGAACAGTTCGCTTTCACTTCGCTCAGCGCTTTTTTAAGACCATCAACACGGTGCTGATTGTTATGCTTTTCGGCATAACCGATCTCACGCTGAATATCCTGTTCTTTCTCCTGACAGAGAGAATTTGCGAAGGATGCTGTGCTTAAAGCAAAAAAGGGCCAGAGCCAGAGTCATGCGGAATTTCATTATCGAAACCTTCCATTGTGTTGCGGCGTAAGCCGCTATCCAAAGTTATGCGGAGTACAGTCGAGGGGTGCTCCGCGTACTTAAGCATAGTAAGTAAACGGGGGATTCACCAAAGTGAGTGAAAAGATTCGGAATCCTGGTAATTATCCAAACCGATGCGACGTATCGCGAATCAGCGACAGCCAGGCAGCAGGCTGGCTGTCATCTTCCTGCTGAGCGATGATATACCCGTGCGGCAGCGTACGGTCGAGAACCACTTTTGCGGCGGCACTTTGCGCACGGGAATCAAACTTGATCAGTAACACATCATCCTGCGGGGTGATGCTCTTAAAACGTATCCCGTTCGCATCCAGATGATGCCAGACAGAAAAACCGTCAGGCACGCTGGCACCCTGGTTCACCGGGCGAATGGCCAGCGTGGATTCCTGGTGCGAAAGCGCGCTCCATGCCAGCAGCATGGCGCTGAGCACCACCAGTGTTATCACGGCGCAGGCAAAACGGCGCAGGGCGAGCGGTGAGATAGCCATCGTTAGCCTCTGGCTCCGTATTTCTTTTTCCACAGGACGACCAGCGAGCCGATCAGACCGAAGACCAGCAGCACCACAGGCAGCAGCATCAGGCAGGACATCAGCTGGTCTTCATATTTCATAAAGACTGGCGTTTTCCCCAACGCATAGCCGAGCGTCGTCAGAATCAGTACCCACAGCAGGCCGCTCATCCAGTTAAAGAACTGGAAGCGCGCGCTGCTCAGCCCCGACAGACCGGCAATGGTCGGCAACAGGGTGCGTACAAAGGCGATAAAGCGGCCAATCAGCAGCGCAGAAAGCCCGTGCTTATGGAAAAGGTGGTGCGCCCGCTGGTGATAATGTGCAGGCAGGTGCGAGAGCCAGTTCTGGACGATCCGGGTATTGCCCAGCCATCTTCCCTGGATGTAGCTGACCCAGCAGCCGAGACTCGCGGCGACGGTCAGTAACAAAATAGTTTGCGGGAATGCCATCGCCCCTTTAGCGCACAGCACGCCGACAAGCACCAGTAAACTGTCACCGGGCAGGAAAGCAGCAGGCAGCAAGCCGTTCTCAAGGAACAGGATCATAAACAAGACGAAATAGAGCATGCCAATCATGGAAGGGTTGGCCAGCGTTTCAAAATCCTGCGCCCAGAGGGCATGCAGTAGTTGGGTCAAAAGTTCCATTCAGTGTTCCTGGAAATCGGTTAACGTCATGCCTGTTATCCGGGACAAACAGCACGGCGACATGGTTGTGATTTCATTATGGTCGCTCGCGGACACATTGCGGTGTGGCCAACACTGTTCCCTGTTAATTGGCTGGTTAGCAAGCACTAACTTACAAAATAACGAAGTGAATCCAATTGTAACAAAGCCCAACGTTCTGCGTCACAGAATTTGCAGGCGTGAGTTGATTTTGGCGTAAGCCCAGAAAGTGAGCGAGGGGATTTACAAAGGCTGACACTATATATGTTTTGCTTACCCACGTTCGCCGGAAGGCGCAGCGAAGCGCCTGCCAGCGGGAAGGTCATCTATTTTGCGGCACTGGGGACCGTATCGAGATGAACAACGGGATTATCGGCGAAAAGATAGCGGTCAGCGTTAAATTCGAAGTCGTCGCTGGTTTCATTGAACAGCATCTGCTTAGTGTTTTCCAGGTGCTGCCACATCGCCAGCTTAGCGGCGTGCGGATCTTTACGAATCAGCGCTTTAAGGATTTGATCGTGATCGTCACACCAGTTGTCGACGGTACGGGAATCGATATGGTCGTGCAGTTTTTTCCAGTACGGGTTGTGAACGCGCTGAGTCCACATTTTCTCAACGATTGCCGCCAGCGCCGTATTCTGGGTTGCCAGGGCGACCTGAACGTGGAACTGCAGATCCCACTCTGAATCGCGGAAACATTTTTCCTTGCGGGCATTCTCCTGGATTTCCATCAGCTTCATGATGTCCTGCTTGGTCACCTGCGTGGCCGCAAACTCAGCAATGTTGCTTTCGATCAGCTGGCGAGCCTGGAGCAGCTCAAACGGGCCATAGCTGGCGAATTCCAGACTTTCGTCCGCGACGGGAGAGTGTTTCGGCAGATTGGAAATGACGTGAATGCCGGAGCCTTTGCGTACCTCAACGTAGCCTTCGACTTCCAGCATGATGATCGCTTCACGCACCACGGTGCGGCTGACGCTTTTTTCATCCGCGATAAAGCGCTCGGCGGGCAGTTTATCACCGACAAGATAGACACCTTGCTCGATGCGATCTTTCAGCTCCGCAGCAAGTTGTTGATATAAACGACGTGGTTCGGTGATTTCCATATGCGCTCCAGACAGGGTACGGCAGATGATTTGTTATACCACTTTTGCGTGCCACTCTCCAGATTTTGCCATTAAAAAAGCCACTACTGAGTGGCCTTTAAATGCCCGGCGGCGCTTCGCTTGCACGGGCCTACGGGTTTTGTAGGCCGGGTAAGCGTAGCGCCACCCGGCACAGCAAGGCTAACTCTGCGTGGCCGGTTTTCCGAGTGACTCTTTTGCCAGCTCCTCTGCCGATTTGCTTTTCAGCACCGTCCAGATCACCACCGCGCCCAGCAGGTCGAAGACCGCCAGTACCGCAAACAGCGGGCTGAAGCCGATGGTATCCGCCAGTGCGCCGACGACCAGCGCGAACATCGTACTCGCGGTCCAGGCGGCCATCCCGGTCAGGCCGTTGGCGGTGGCCACTTCGTTGCGACCGAAGACGTCAGACGAGAGCGTAATCAGCGCGCCGGACAGGGACTGGTGCGCAAAACCACCGATGCACAGCAGGGCGATGGCCACGTACGGGCTGGTGAACAGGCCGATCATGCCCGGGCCAATCATCAGCAGTGCGCCCATGGTGACCACCATCTTACGGGAAACGATCAGGTTCACGCCAAACCAGCGCTGGAACAGCGGTGGCAGGTAGCCGCCCACGATACAGCCCAGGTCAGCGAACAGCATCGGCATCCAGGCGAACATCGCGATCTCTTTCAGGTTAAAGCCGTAGACTTTAAACATGAACAGTGGGATCCACGCGTTGAAGGTCCCCCAGGCCGGTTCCGCCAGGAAACGCGGCAGGGCGATACCCCAGAACTGACGGGTGCCCAGGATCTGCCAGACGGTCATTTTTTTGCCGTTGTTGGTCTGATGCTGCGCTTCCTGACCACCAATGATGTACTCGCGTTCTTCTTCGGAGAGTTTTTTCTGATCGCGCGGGTGCTTATAGAAAACCAGCCACGCGATTGCCCAGGCGAAGCTCAGCACGCCGGAAATGATGAAAGCCATCTGCCAGCTGTGCATCACGATAGCCCACACCACCAGCGGCGGCGCAATCATCGCCCCGATGGACGAACCCACGTTGAAGTAGCCGACAGCAATAGAGCGCTCTTTTGCCGGGAACCACTCGGAACTGGCCTTCAGTCCCGCCGGGATCATCGCGGCTTCTGCCGCACCGACCGCACCGCGCGCCAGCGCCAGGCCGCCCCAGCTGCCCGCCAGCGCGGTGGCTCCGCAGAACACCGCCCAGGCGATGGCGAAGAAGGCATAGCCGATTTTGGTACCGAGGATATCCAGCACGTAGCCTGCAACAGGCTGCATGATGGTGTACGCCGCGGAATAGGCAGCAATGATGTAGGAGTATTGCTGCGTGGAGATATGCAGCTCTTCCATTAACGTCGGCGCTGCGGCTGCGACGGTGTTACGCGTCAGGTAGCCCAGCACGGTGCCTAACGTCACCAGTGCGATCATGTACCAACGTAACCCTTTAATTTTACGCATGTAAAACCTCATCGTTATAGTATTGCCGTGCCGGGACACGGTAACCGCTCGACCGTTGCCGGGAGCCGTTCAGTAACGGGAGGGGCGTAACCGGGAAATGTCCCGGAACGGCCCGAACCTTGCCAAAAGTCATCTGCATAAGTCGGTTTCCGTACCGTTAAATCTGGTGTAACTGACACCAGGAATGCATTCCGTCGGCTTATAGTTTGCGACGGCGAAAAGATAACTTGTCATACAGCTTTAAAAGGTGAGTGACATCACAAATGTATGATTCTTTGTGGGGACATTATTCGTGTCGCTTCAAGCCAGTACTGGCGCGGCTTGTAGAAGGATTTACCCCAATTTGGGTAATGTATTTGTCTGCGTTTATTGATCTCACTCACGAAAAAAACGTCGGATGGTGGAAATTGGTGTGATAACTTTGCAGCATATGAACATACGCTTTCTGACGCTCCCGTAATGAGGAAGACGATAATGACGCCGTTTATGACCGACGATTTTCTGTTAGATACCGAATTTGCTCGCCGCCTGTACCACGACTATGCAAAAGATCAGCCGATTTTCGACTACCACTGCCATTTGCCGCCGCAGCAGGTTGCCGAAAATTACCGTTTCAAAAACCTGTATGACATCTGGCTGAAGGGTGACCATTACAAATGGCGTGCGATGCGCACCAACGGTGTGGCTGAGCGCCTGTGCACCGGCGATGCGACCGATCGCGAGAAGTTTGACGCCTGGGCGGCGACCGTCCCGCACACCATCGGTAACCCGCTCTATCACTGGACGCACCTTGAGCTGCGTCGCCCGTTTGGCATCACCGGCAAACTGCTCTCTCCAACGACCGCCGATGAAATCTGGGACCAGTGCAATGCGCTCCTGGCGCAGGAGAACTTCTCCGCGCGCGGCATCATGAAGCAGATGAACGTGAAGATGGTAGGCACCACCGACGATCCGATTGACTCCCTGGAGCATCATGCCGTTGTCGCCAAAGACACCTCTTTTGATATCAAAGTGCTGCCAAGCTGGCGCCCGGACAAAGCCTTCAACATTGAGCAGGCCACGTTCAACGACTACATGGCGAAGCTGGCGGAAGTGTCCGATACCGACATCCGTCGTTTCGCCGATCTGCAAACCGCGCTGACCAAACGTCTGGATCACTTCGCGGCGCACGGCTGTAAAGTCTCTGACCACGCGCTGGACGTGGTGCTGTTTGCGGAATCAAACGAGGCCGAGCTGGACGGTATTCTGGCGCGTCGCCTCTCCGGTGAATCGCTTAGCGAGCACGAAGTGGCGCAGTTCAAAACGGCGGTACTGGTGTTCCTCGGTGCCGAATATGCACGTCGCGGCTGGGTACAGCAGTACCACATCGGTGCGCTGCGCAATAACAACCAGCGCCAGTTTAAACTGCTGGGTGCGGACGTGGGCTTTGACTCGATCAACGACCGTCCGCTGGCGGAAGAGCTGTCAAAACTGCTGAGCAAACAGAACGAACAAAACCTGCTGCCTAAAACCATTCTCTACTGCCTGAACCCGCGCGATAACGAAGTGCTGGGCACGATGATCGGCAACTTCCAGGGCGAAGGGATGCCGGGCAAGATGCAGTTCGGTTCCGGCTGGTGGTTCAACGATCAGAAGGACGGCATGGAGCGTCAGATGACGCAGCTGGCGCAGCTTGGCCTGCTGAGCCGCTTTGTCGGCATGCTGACCGACAGCCGCAGCTTCCTGTCCTATACCCGTCATGAATACTTCCGCCGCATTCTGTGCCAGATGATTGGCCGCTGGGTGCACGCAGGCGAAGCGCCGGCGGATAT
>OIEO01000105.1_pt1 | contig 16702 bp, 16 predicted proteins | sample 1581851 | NCBI WGS metagenome assembly OIEO01 (sample SAMN03281010, study PRJEB24777) | human gut metagenome | isolation source: fecal sample PR157 from 1 month old male Malay infant, caesarean delivered... | reverse complement strand
GAAGCCCATGCGGTTGATCAGCCCTTCGGCTTCCACCAGTCGGAACAGGCGCGGTTTGTCATTTCCCGGCTGCGGACGCGGGGTGACGGTACCGATTTCAATGGAGCCAAAGCCCATCGCGCCCAGGGCATCAATGCACTCGCCAATTTTGTCCAGACCGGCCGCCAGACCCAGCGGATTTTTAAAAGTCAGTCCCCATGCACTGCACAGGGTTTTACCGGCACATGCTGGCGCACCAGCGCGGCCAAAGACGTGCCGTAATACGACGTAATTGCTGGAATGTCAATTCATGAGCGCGCTCAGGGTCGAGCTGGAAAAGGGCTTTACGAACGAAGGGGTAGTACATGAACTCTCCTGGATTCCCGGTGTGCAAACCGGGAGGGGATTATGGGCGATCCCATCGCGAAAGGGAATTGACCTGCGGCAAAAAAACCGCGTAAAACGCAATCGTTTACCTCCCCGTCCATTTCTTATGCACTTTTTCGCATTTTAATTGCAGATAAATCATTTAGTGGAATAAACGCGCGGTGTCACACTCCTTAAAATTGTTATGAATGTTAGATAAAAGCAAACAATTAGTTATAAGGAGAAAGTATGCGCGTCATTACCCTGGCCGGAAGTCCACGATTCCCTTCGCGCTCCAGCGCCCTGCTGGAATATGCCCGTGAAAAACTGAATGCTCTGGATGTGGAAGTGTGCCACTGGAACCTGCATAACTTCGAACCTGAAGATTTGCTCTACGCCCGTTTCGACAGCCCTGCGCTGAAAACCCTCATTGAGCAACTTAACGGCGCGGACGGCCTGATCGTCGCAACGCCCATCTATAAGGCCTCCTTTTCCGGGGCGCTGAAAACCCTGCTCGATCTGCTTCCGGAACGCGCGCTGGACGGCAAGGTGGTGCTGCCGCTGGCAACGGGCGGTACGGTTGCCCATTTACTGGCCGTGGATTATGCCCTGAAGCCGGTGCTGAACGCGTTGAAAGCGCAGGAGATCCTCCACGGCGTTTTCGCCGATGACTCGCAGGTCATCGACTATCAACACAAACCCCACTTTACGCCTAACCTGCAAACCCGCCTCGATAACGCTCTGGAAACGTTCTGGCATGCCCTTCACCGAAGAAATATCCAGGCCCCGGCGTTTGGTCAGCCTCAAGGAGTCGCACATGTTTAAAACGTTAACCCGCATCGGACTGGCAGGTTTGATGGCACTTACCTCGCTGGCCCATGCCGCAGAAACGGCTCCGGAAAGTTTACGTATCGGGTATCAGAAAGGCAGCGTCAGCATGGTGCTGGCAAAAAGCCACCAGCTTCTGGAAAAACGCTTCCCGGACACCAAATTCTCCTGGGTGGAGTTCCCGGCCGGCCCGCAGATGCTGGAGGCCCTGAACATGGGCAGTATCGATCTCGGCAGCACGGGCGATATCCCACCTATATTCGCCCAGGCCGCGGGAGCGGACCTCCTCTACGTTGGCGTTGAGCCGCCAAAGCCTAAGGCCGAAGTCATTCTGGTGCCAGAAAACAGCGACATTAAAAGCGTCGCCGATCTTAAAGGCCATAAGGTCGCTTTCCAGAAGGGATCCAGCTCACACAACCTTTTGCTGCGAGCTCTGCAAGAGGCCGGGCTTAAGTTCACCGACATTCAGCCCGTTTACCTTGACACCTGCCGACGCGCGCGCCGCGTTCCAGCAGAAGAACGTTGATGCCTGGGCCATCTGGGACCCGTACTACTCCGCCGCATTGCTGCAGGGTGGCGTTCGCGTGCTGAAAGACGGTACCACGCTGAAGCAGACCGGTTCATTTTATCTTGCCGCGCGCCCTTACGCTGAAAAGAACGGCGCATTTATTCAGGGCGTGCTGGATACCTTTACCCAGGCCGATGCTTTGACCCAGAGCCAGCGTCAGGAGAGCATTGCCCTGCTGGCGAAAACCATGGGCTTACCTGAGCCGGTGATCGCGAGCTATCTCAACCACCGTCCGCCGACCACCATTACGCCGGTGGACGCACACGTCGCCGCACTTCAGCAACAAACGGCTGACCTCTTCTATCAAAACCGCCTGGTTCCAAAACAGGTCACTATTCGCGAACGCATCTGGCAACCCGCAGGCAAAGAAGGAGCTAAATCATGAGCCTGAATCTTTTCTGGTTTTTACCCACCCACGGTGATGGACACTATCTTGGTACAGAAGAGGGTTCACGCCCGGTTGACCATGGCTACCTGCAGCAGATTGCACAGGCGGCGGACCGAATCGGTTTCACCGGGGTGCTGATCCCGACCGGACGATCATGTGAAGATGCCTGGCTGGTCGCCGCGTCGATGATCCCGGTCACCCAGCGCCTGAAGTTCCTTGTCGCGTTACGCCCGAGCGTCGTCTCCCCTACCGTGGCGGCACGTCAGGCGGCCACGCTGGACCGACTGTCCAACGGCCGCGCCCTGTTTAACCTGGTGACGGGCAGCGATCCACAGGAGCTGGCGGGCGACGGCGTGTTCCTCGACCATACCGAACGCTATGAGGCCTCCGCCGAATTCACCCGCGTCTGGCGACGCCTGCTGGAAGGGGAAACCGTCACCTTTAAAGGCAAGCATATTCACGTTCGCGACGCGAAGCTCTACTTCCCGCCGGTGCAGCAGCCGCGCCCGCCGCTCTATTTTGGCGGGTCGTCGGATGTGGCCCAGGATCTGGCGGCGGAGCAGGTCGACCTCTATCTGACCTGGGGCGAACCGCCTGAGCTGGTGAAAGAAAAAATCGCTCAGGTCCGCGCCAAAGCGGCCGCCCATGGCCGCAAAGGTGCGCTTCGGTATTCGCCTGCACGTGATTGTGCGTGAAACCAATGATGAGGCCTGGCGGGCGGCGGACCGTCTGATTTCCCATCTGGACGATGAGACCATCGCCAAAGCGCAGGCCGCGTTTGCCAAAACCGACTCTGTCGGGCAGCACCGGATGGCCTCCCTGCACAACGGCAAGCGCGAGAATCTGGAGATCAGCCCGAACCTGTGGGCGGGCGTCGGTCTGGTGCGCGGCGGTGCGGGTACGGCGCTGGTCGGCGACGGCCCGACCGTGGCCGCGCGCATCAATGAATACGCCGAACTGGGTATCGACAGCTTTATTCTCTCCGGTTATCCGCACCTGGAAGAGGCGTACAAGGTCGGCGAGCTGCTGTTCCCGCATCTTGATGTCGCCATTCCGGAGGTTCCGCAGCCGCAGCAGCTCCAGCTGCAGGGCGAAGCCGTGGCAAACGAATTTATTCCACGCAAAGCCGCACAGAGCTAAGGAAGGACCATGTCTGCCACCTCACAAAAATGGCTGCTGCGCGCCGCGCCGTGGTTTTTACCCGTCGGCATTGTGGCGCTCTGGCAGCTCGCATCGTCCACCGGCTGGCTGTCGAGCCGCATTCTGCCCTCTCCGGAGGGCGTTGTAGAAGCGTTCTGGTCGCTGAGCGTCAGCGGAGAGCTGTGGCAGCATCTGGCGATCAGCTCCTGGCGCGCCGCGATCGGGTTTTCCATCGGCGGCAGTATCGGGCTGGTTCTGGGTCTGGTGAGCGGCCTTTCACGCTGGGGCGAGCGGCTGCTGGATACCTCCATCCAGATGCTGCGCAACGTGCCGCATCTGGCGCTGATCCCGCTGGTCATTCTGTGGTTTGGGATTGATGAGAGCGCCAAGATCTTCCTCGTGGCGCTGGGCACGCTGTTCCCGATTTACATCAACACCTGGCACGGCATCCGCAATATCGATCGTGGTCTGGTGGAGATGGCGCGCAGCTACGGCTTATCGGGTTTTTCCCTCTTTGTTCACGTGATTCTGCCGGGCGCCCTGCCCTCCATTATGGTCGGGGTGCGTTTCGCGCTCGGCCTGATGTGGCTGACGCTGATCGTTGCCGAAACTATTTCTGCCAATTCCGGCATTGGTTATCTGGCGATGAATGCGCGGGAGTTTCTGCAAACGGACGTGGTGGTAGTAGCCATTATCCTTTACGCCCTGCTCGGCAAACTCGCCGACGTCAGCGCCCAGTGGCTGGAGCGCAGCTGGCTGCGCTGGAATCCGGCCTATACCCTTCAGGAGGCGAAAGCATGAATACTGCACGACTGAATCAGGGGACCCCGTTACTGCTGAACGGTGTCACCAAACGCTACGGCGATAACAGCATTCTTAACGGGCTGGATCTGCATATTCCCGCCGGACAGTTTGTGGCCGTAGTCGGGCGCAGCGGCGGCGGCAAGAGTACGCTGCTACGGCTGCTGGCCGGACTGGAAGCCCCCAACGGCGGCGACATTCTGGCAGGAACGACGCCGCTTTCGAATATTCAGGACGATACCCGCATGATGTTCCAGGATGCACGCCTGCTGCCGTGGAAATCGGTTATCGACAATGTCGGGCTCGGTCTTAAGGGTAACTGGCGGGATGAAGCCCGCCAGGCGCTGGCCGCCGTTGGGCTGGAAAATCGCGCCGATGAATGGCCTGCCGCACTCTCGGGTGGACAGAAGCAGCGCGTTGCGCTGGCGCGGGCGTTGATTCACCGTCCGGGCCTGCTCTTGCTCGATGAACCACTGGGCGCGCTCGACGCCCTGACGCGAATCGAAATGCAGGATTTGATTGGTTCCCTCTGGCAGACGCACGGCTTTACGGTACTGCTGGTGACGCATGACGTGAGCGAAGCCGTCGCAATGGCCGACCGGGTGCTGTTAATAGAGGAAGGAAAAATCGGTCTGGATTTGACGGTGGATCTTCCACGGCCTCGTCACGTGGGCTCGGCAAGACTGGCGGAGCTGGAGGCAGAAGTGCTGGATCGGGTGATGAAACGCGGGAGCACGGAGTTACAGCGAGCTAAGGCTAATGCCTGATGCCCTCACCCCGGCCCTCATCCCACAGGGAGAGGGAGGGTAAACTTTTATTACGCTAACGCTTTAGCAATCTTCTCGTACAGATCGCCAGACAGGTTTTCCAGCCCTTTCAGTTGCTCAAGCGCGGCACGCATCTTCGCCTGACGCTTCTCATCGTAGCGTTTCAGACGGATTAGCGGCTCTATCAGACGCGACGCCACCTGCGGGTTACGGCTGTTCAGCTCGGTCAGCATTTCCACCATGAACTGATAACCGCTGCCGTCTTCGGCGTGGAACGCGGCGGGGTTGCTGCTGGCAAACGCGCCAATCAGCGAGCGCACGCGGTTTGGATTGCTCAGGGTAAAGGAACGATGCTTCAGCAGGCTGCGCACCTTGCTGAGCGCATCGGCCGCCGGGCTGGTCGCCTGCAGGATGAACCACTTATCCATTACCAGACCATCCTGATGCCACTTGTCGTCATACTCCTGCATCAGCGCATCGCGGCACGGCAGTTCGGCGGCAACGCTTGCGCCCAGCGCGGCCAGCGCGTCGGTCATGTTATCCGCCTCGTGATACTGCTTGCTCACCAGGGTGTTCGCCAGCTCGGTTTCACCAAACGCCAGATAGCGCAGGCAGGTGTTACGCAGAGAACGTTTACCAATGTCCGCGTGCTCAACGCGATAAGCGTCAAGCTTGTTGGCGTTATAAATGGCGAGGAACTCGTCCGCCAGTTCAGCAGCCAGCGTACGGGTCAGCGCTTCACGCACCGCCACGATCGCGATCGGATCGATAATCTCGAACAACTCCGCGATTTCCGTTGCTGACGGCAGGGTCAGAATTTCAGCGGCCAGCGCCGGGTCAATCTTCTCATCCAGCAGGATCGCGCGGAACGCGTCAGCCACGTGAACAGGCAGCGACAGCGGCTGACCCTGCTGGTGACGGTTTACGTTGATCTTGATGTAGGTCGCCAGCAGGCTTTGCGCCGCATCCCAGCGGGAGAAGTCGTTGCGGGCGTGACGCATCAGGAACGTCAGCTGCTGATCGCTCCACTTGTACTCCAGCTTCACCGGCGCGGAGAATTCACACAGCAGCGCAGGCACCGGCTGGAAGTAGACGTTATCAAAGATAAAGGTCTGCTCGGCCTGGGTCACGTTCAGCACGTGGTGTACCGGGTGGCCGCCCTTCTGCAATGGAATGACTTTGCCCTCGTTATCGTACAGCTCGATGCTGAACGGAATATGCAGCGGGTATTTCTCTTCCTGCTCTGCCGTCGGCGGCGTGCGCTGGCTGATGGTCAGCGTGTACTGCTCGGTTTCCGGATTGTAGTCGTCTTTGACGGTAACAACTGGCGTACCGGCCTGGCTGTACCAGCGGCGGAAGTGGGAAAGATCGACATTAGAAGCATCTTCCATCGCCTGCACAAAATCGTCGCAGGTGGCCGCGCTGCCGTCATGACGCTCGAAGTAGAGCTGCATCCCTTTCTGGAAATTCTCTTCACCCAGCAGGGTGTGGATCATGCGGATAATTTCAGCGCCTTTCTCATACACCGTCAGGGTGTAGAAGTTGTTCATTTCGATGACTTTATCCGGACGGATCGGGTGCGCCATTGGGCTGGCATCTTCTGCAAACTGCAGGCCGCGCATGGTACGCACGTTATTGATGCGGTTCACCGCGCGTGAACCCAGATCAGAGCTGAACTCCTGGTCACGGAAGACGGTCAGGCCCTCTTTCAGGCTCAGCTGGAACCAGTCGCGGCAGGTGACGCGGTTACCGGTCCAGTTGTGGAAATATTCGTGGCCGATGACGCGTTCGATATCGAGGTAGTCTTTATCGGTGGCGGTATCGGTGCGCGCAAGCACGTATTTGGAGTTAAAGACGTTCAGGCCTTTGTTCTCCATTGCGCCCATGTTGAAGAAATCAACGGCAACGATCATATAGATGTCGAGGTCATATTCGAGGCCAAAGCGCTCTTCGTCCCACTTCATGGAGTTGATGAGCGAGGTCATCGCCCACGGCGCGCGGTCCAGGTTACCACGGTCAACAAACAGCTCCAGCGCCACTTCGCGGCCTGAGCGCGTTTTGAAGGTATCGCGCAGCACGTCGAAGTCCCCCGCCACCAGCGCAAACAGGTAGCACGGTTTCGGGAACGGATCCTGCCACTGAACCCAGTGACGGCCATTCTCCAGCTCGCCTTCGCCTACGCGGTTGCCGTTGGAGAGCAGGAAGGGGTACAGGGTTTTATCGGCGATGATTTTGGTGGTGAAGCGCGCGAGGACGTCCGGGCGGTCGAGATACCAGGTAATGTGGCGGAACCCTTCCGCTTCACACTGGGTACACAGCGCCACGCCTGACTGGTAAAGCCCTTCCAGCGCGGTGTTGGCGGCCGGGCTGATTTCATTCACGATGCGCAGCGTAAACTGTTCCGGCAGGTTGTCGATGACCAGCTGGTTGTTTTCTTCTTTATAGTCTGACCAGGCTTCATCATTAATATGCAGGGAGACCAGCGTCAGGTCTTCGCCATCCAGACGCAGCGGCACAGCAGTTGCGCTGTGGCGCGTCACCTGACTCACCGCCGTGACAACGGTTTTAGTGGCATCCAGGTCAAAAGTCAGATCGATTTCGCTAATCAGATAATCCGGCGCACGGTAGTCGTGGCGGTATTTGGCTTGTGGCTGTTGTGTCATAGAAAACCTTATGCATCGTTTGTCGAGTAACGTTTCAATATATTCCTGTTGCGCAAAACGCGCTATGCAGAATGTTCATCTTTTCAGGGTCAATACCTTTTTTTGGCTACATTGTATTAACACGGGGCACAAAATGCCCTCGACCATAAAACGCGCTTATGTTGTGATCGGGGTTCAATAAATCACTAAACAAGGTATACTCCGGAGTTGTTTATTGTACTAAACGCTCCTGTGAGAGGATGCTACTGCGCACCTATGACTCAATTCGCTTCTCCAGTTCTGCATACGTTGCTGGATACCGACGCGTATAAACTGCACATGCAGCAAGCCGTTTTCCACCATTACTATGACGTTCATGTCGCGGCGGAATTCCGCTGCCGTGGCGACGACTTGCTCGGTATCTACGCAGACGCCATTCGTGAACAGGTCAATGCTATGCAGCATCTGACGCTGCAGGACGAGGAATATCAGTGGCTTTCTGGCCTGCCTTTCTTCAAAGCCGACTACCTGAACTGGCTGCGCGACTTCCGCTATAAGCCGGAGCAGGTCACCGTGGTTAACGATAACGGCAAGCTGGATATTCGCCTTGCAGGTCCGTGGCGGGAAGTGATCATGTGGGAAGTGCCGCTTCTGGCGGTAATCAGTGAACTGGCTCACCGCTACCGTTCCCCAGGAAACGGGCGTAGCGCAGGCGGTGGCCTCGCTGGAAAAGAAACTCGCTGACTTCTCCACGCTGACCGCAGGGCTGGACATGTCCCGCTTCCGCCTGATGGACTTTGGCACCCGCCGCCGTTTTTCGCGCGACGTACAGGAGGCCATCGTTAAACGTCTGCAGCAGGAGCCGTGGTTCGTGGGCACCAGTAACTACGATCTGGCCCGTCGCCTCAATCTGACGCCCATGGGTACCCAGGCGCACGAATGGTTCCAGGCGCATCAGCAGATCAGCCCTGACCTCGCCAACAGCCAGCGCGCAGCGCTGGCCGCATGGCTTGCGGAGTACCCGAATCAACTCGGAATTGCCCTCACGGACTGTATTACGATGGATGCCTTCCTGCGCGACTTTGGACCTGAATTTGCGGAGCGTTATCAGGGGTTGCGCCACGATTCCGGAGATCCGGTTGAGTGGGGTGAGAAGGCGATTGCCCATTACGAGAAACTGGGCATTGACCCGATGAGCAAGGTGCTGGTCTTCTCCGATAATCTCGATCTGGCGAAAGCCGTCGAACTCTATCGCCATTTCAACGCCAGAGTGAACCTGAGCTTCGGGATCGGTACCCGGTTAACCTGCGACAATTCCTCAGGTAAAACCTCTGAATATCGTGATAAAGCTGGTGGAATGTAACGGCAAACCGGTGGCGAAACTCTCCGACAGCCCGGGCAAAACCATCTGCCATGACAAGGCGTTTGTCCGCGCGTTGCGCAAAGCCTTCGATCTTCCCCAGATCAAAAAAGCCAGTTAAGCGCTTAAGGGAGCCTTCATGGCTCCCCTCTTCTTATTTATTTCTCAATTCTTCCCTTTTGACCGCGAAATTTACTTGTCTGATAGCGGATGGCAGGTAACATAGATATCCCCCCATAAGGGTGGACAAGTGTTTAATTTTTTTCCGACTATTAACAGAGAGAATATTATGAGCGTTGTGCCTGTAGCCGACGTACTCCAGGGCCGTGTCGCCGTTGACCAGGAAGTCACCGTGCGCGGATGGGTGCGTACCCGCCGAGATTCAAAAGCTGGCATCTCCTTCCTTGCCGTCTATGACGGTTCCTGCTTTGATCCTGTACAGGCCGTTATTAATAATTCTCTGCCCAATTACAATGATGACGTTCTGCACCTGACGACGGGCTGTTCCGTTATTGTCACCGGCGTGGTCGTGGCATCCCCGGGCCAGGGTCAGAGTTTCGAAATTCAGGCTTCTGCGATTGAAGTCACCGGCTGGGTTGAAGATCCGGATACCTATCCGATGGCGGCTAAACGTCACAGCATTGAGTATCTGCGTGAAGTGGCGCACCTTCGTCCACGTACCAACCTGATTGGTGCGGTTGCTCGCGTACGTCATACGCTGGCGCAAGCGCTGCATCGTTTCTTCGATGAGCAGGGTTATTTCTGGGTGTCTACCCCGCTGATCACCGCGTCCGATACGGAAGGCGCCGGTGAGATGTTCCGCGTCTCAACGCTGGATCTCGAAAACCTGCCGCGCACCCCGGAAGGTAAAGTGGACTATGACAAAGACTTCTTTGGTAAAGAGGCCTTCCTGACCGTATCCGGCCAGCTCAACGGCGAAACGTACGCCTGCGCGCTGTCTAAAATCTACACCTTTGGCCCTACCTTCCGTGCCGAAAACTCCAACACCAGCCGTCACCTGGCGGAATTCTGGATGCTGGAGCCTGAAGTGGCGTTCGCCAACCTGGATGATGTTGCAGGTCTGGCGGAAGCGATGCTGAAATATGTCTTCAAAGCGGTGCTGGAAGAGCGTCCGGACGACATGAAATTCTTCGCCGAGCGCGTAGACAGCGACGCGGTAGCCCGTCTGGAGCGCTTCGTCTCTGCCGATTTTGCGCAGGTGGACTACACCGACGCGGTGGCGATCCTCGAGAAATGCGGTGAGAAGTTCGAGAACCCGGTTTACTGGGGCGTAGACCTGGCGTACTGAGCACGAGCGCTATCTGGCCGAGAAGCATTTCAAAGCGCCGGTTGTTGTTAAAAAACTACCCGAAAGACATTAAGGGCCTTCTATATGCGCCTTAACGAAGACGGTAAAACCGTGGCAGCGATGGACGTCCTGGCGCCGGGCATCGGTGAAATCATCGGTGGCTCTCAGCGTGAAGAGCGTCTCGACGTGCTGGACGCGCGTATGGAAGAGATGGGTCTTAACCCTGCGGACTACAGCTGGTACCGCGATCTGCGTCGTTACGGTACCGTACCGCACGCCGGTTTTGGTCTGGGCTTTGAGCGTCTGATTGCCTACGTGACCGGTGTGCAGAACGTTCGTGACGTGATTCCGTTCCCACGTACGCCACGTAACGCCAGCTTCTAATCGGTAAAAGACTAAAATGGCCAGCCTGTGCTGGCCACTATTTTATCCTGTATTGTCAGTTTTCGTCAGCGTAAAGTCAGCATCTTCAAACCTTCACCCCGTCACAACCACTACCTGTTACGTTTTGTTTCCGCGAAATATCCAGCCACAAAAAATAAACCCCATTCTTATTGCGCTTATTACATCCTCAAGCAATAGCACAAATTTCAACCAATTTTACAGCCATCCAGAAGGCTTTTCGGCGTCATAAGAAAAAACGAGTCGTTTATCGTCTGTTTATATGAATTGCCTTTATCCAAATTAATCATAAGGAATTCATATATATAGGATAGATACTGTCGCTTAATTCACCAAGGCGTTCTGAAGTTTGAGGTGGTTCACAAAGTTCCCAAAAATACACGTTTAGTTACATATATTTTCTTTTGGTTACTCAATCTTGAGATTTGTATCACTTTCAGGCTAGCGAAACGCTTCGGCGAATGGAAAGATGCCTGTCAGATACATAAAGACACCAAACTCTCATCAATAGTTCCGGAAATATTTATTGACAGAATTTATTGACGGCAGTGGCGAGTGTCATAAAAAAACCAATGAGGGTAATAAATAATGATGAAGCGCAATATTCTGGCAGTGGTGATCCCTGCCCTGCTGGTAGCCGGTGCAGCCAACGCTGCAGAAATCTATAACAAAGACTCTAATAAACTGGATCTTTACGGGAAAGCGGTTGGTCTGCATTACTTCTCTGACTATGCTGGCAACGATGGCGACCAGACTTACGCTCGTCTGGGCTTCAAAGGCGAAACGAAAATCAACGACCAGCTGACCGGTTATGGCCAGTGGGAATACAACTTCCAGGGTAACAACTCCGAAGGCGCCGATGCTCAGAGCGGTAATAAAACCCGTCTGGCGTTCGCAGGTCTGAAATTCGGTGATGCAGGCTCCTTCGACTACGGTCGTAACTATGGCCTGGTGTACGATGCAATCGGCATCACCGATATGCTGCCAGAATGGGGTGGCGACACTGGCAAGAGCGATAACTTCTTCTCCAGCCGTAATGGTGGTCTGGCGACTTACCGTAACAGCGGCTTCTTCGGCCTGGTTGACGGTCTGAACTTTGGCGTTCAGTACCTGGGCAAAAATGACCGTGATGATGCAGTACGTTCTAACGGTGACGGTTGGGCAACCTCAGTTAGCTATGATTTCGAAGGCTTTGGCGTTGTGGGTGCATACGGCGCAGCTGACCGTACCAACAGCCAGCAAAAACTGGACTGGGGTAAAGGCGATAAAGCTGAGCAGTGGGCAACTGGCCTGAAGTATGACGCAAACAACATCTACCTGGCAGCACTGTACGGCGAAATGCACAACGCCGCGCGTTTGAGCAGCAAAGGTTTCGCTAACAAATCTCAGGACTTCTCTGTTGTCGCTCAGTATCAGTTCGACTTCGGTCTGCGTCCATCCATCGCTTACTACAAATCTAAAGCGAAAGATGTTGAAGGCATTGGTGATGAAGATTTCATCAACTACATCGAAGTTGGCGCGACTTACTACTTCAACAAAAACATGTCCACCTATGTTGACTACCAGATCAACCAGCTGAAAGATGACAACAAACTGGGCATCAACAACGACGACACTGTAGCACTGGGTCTCGTCTACCAGTTCTAATCAGTACACCACTTTGTTATATGCTTAATGAACAGGGCTTCGGCCCTGTTTTTTTATGCCTGACAGAAAATAATGGCGACTTTTGAAAAGCCGCACGCTTTTCGTCGCAAACGGTTGGCATTTTGTAAATCTACCGTTAACCTGATAGCGGATTTCACTTCTGTAATCACAATGGAACTTCGTCATGTTTGAGAACATTACCGCCGCTCCTGCCGACCCGATTCTGGGCCTGGCCGATCTGTTTCGTGCCGACGACCGCCCTGGCAAAATCAACCTGGGTATTGGTGTATATAAAGATGAAACCGGCAAAACTCCGGTACTGACCAGCGTTAAGAAAGCTGAGCAGTATCTGCTGGAAAACGAAACCACCAAAAACTACCTCGGTATTGATGGTATCCCTGAATTTGGTCGCTGCACCCAGGAGCTGCTGTTCGGTAAAGGCAGTGCAATTGTGAGTGACAAACGTGCCCGTACGGCACAGACCCCGGGCGGTACCGGCGCGCTGCGCGTGGCGGCGGATTTCCTTGCGAAAAACACCTCTGTGAAGCGTGTCTGGGTAAGCAATCCAAGCTGGCCGAACCACAAGAGCGTATTTAACTCTGCGGGTCTGGAAGTGCGTGAATACGCCTACTACGACGCAGCAAACCACTCTCTGGACTTTGACGGCCTGCTGGCTAGCCTGAGTGAGGCGCAAGCAGGTGACGTGGTGCTGTTCCACGGCTGCTGCCACAACCCAACCGGTATCGATCCAACGCTTGAGCAGTGGGAACATCTGGCGAAGCTGTCCGTAGAAAAAGGCTGGCTGCCGCTGTTTGACTTTGCCTACCAGGGCTTCGCCCGTGGTCTGGAAGAAGATGCCGAAGGCCTGCGCGCGTTCGCCGCAGTGCATCAGGAGCTGATCGTTGCAAGCTCCTACTCCAAGAACTTTGGTCTGTACAATGAGCGTGTAGGTGCCTGTACGCTGGTTGCGGCTAACGATGAGACCGTCGATCGCGCGTTCAGCCAGATGAAATCCGTTATCCGCGCTAACTACTCTAACCCGCCGGCACACGGTGCCTCTGTTGTTGCGACTATCCTGAGCAACGATGCGCTGCGCGCCATCTGGGAACAAGAGCTGAACGATATGCGTCAGCGTATTCAGCGCATGCGCCTGCTGTTTGTGAACACCCTGGCGGAGAAAGGCGCGGATCGCGACTTCAGCTTTATCATCAAACAGAACGGCATGTTCTCGTTCAGCGGCCTTACCAAAGAGCAGGTTCTGCGTCTGCGTGAAGAGTTCGGCGTGTACGCTGTGGCATCTGGCCGCGTGAACGTTGCAGGCATGACGCCTGACAACATGGCGCCGCTGTGCGAAGCGATTGTCGCCGTACTGTAATTTGCGCCCACAAAAAAGCCTGCATTATGCAGGCTTTTTTTATTCGGGTTACCAGACAGGCATTTCATCCTGAAGGAACGGATTATGGAGCCGTTCATAGCCCAGTCGTCGACATCGGACCGTGCCCAGGGATAAACGTCACATCATCACCCAGCGGCAATAACTTCTGTTTAATCGACTGAATCAGCTGTCCGTGATCGCCGCGCGGAAAATCGCTGCGTCCTACGCCACCTTTGAAAATCACATCGCCGGAGATCAGCAGACGGACTGGTCATCAAAGAAGACGATATGGCCTGGCGTATGCCCAGGACAATGCAACACCTGTAAAGTCACATTCCCTATGCTAACGCGTGCTCCTTCATTCAGCCAGCGATCGGGCGTCAGGGGCTGACACTCATCCAGGCCAAACATGCGGCTTTGGGCAGGTAATCCCTGCAGCCAGAACTCATCTTCTTTTTCCGGACCGACAATCGGCACGCCGTAGTGTTCAGCCAGTTCAGCCGCTGCGCCCACATGGTCGAGGTGACCATGCGTCAGTAAAATCTGCATGAGCGTCACGCCGCTGTCGGCGACTTCCTGCTTGATCTTCTCAGCGTCACCGCCGGGATCGACAAGCGCGGCCAGTTTAGTCTGTTCGCACCAGATGAGTGAGCAATTCTGGGAGAACGCGGTAACCGGAATAATACGATAGTTCATACTGCTCCTGTGTTTTCGTTATTACCAGTGCCGAACCGGACCGGTATCAATATGCACAAAGTTGCTGCTGGGGTAATATCCTACACCACCTGCGCGCATAGATAACGCAGCTTTGCGAATATTGGCTAACGAAACGCCCTCAATATGGAAATCCATTGCCTGGCCCTTCGTGTGATAGCTTTTTTTCGCTACCCCGCGACTGTGGGCGCGCAGTTCATTATTGGTATCAACTGAGCGATAACCAGAAATAAGCTGCACCGGCTTGCTGGTGCCCAGCAGGCCCTGAAGGCGGTAAAGCTGATCAAACAGTCCTGGATCGATGGCTTTTATTTTATTCGCGCGGAAATCACGGAAAAAATGGTTAAGTCTTGCTAATTCATCCTGAATATAGCCTCTGCCATCGAAGAACTCCGCTTTTAGCGACTCACCGGTATGAAGATTGTTGAGCGTTAAAACTCGCGGACGAGGTGTCGAGAGGGTGGCAAATGCTGGCGTCGGCAAGATGGCCGCTGCGCCAAGCGCAACACCACCTAACGCCAGCAGTTTGCGGCGATTAGCGTCAAATTTGTCCATGATAATCAGGTCTACAGGTAAAAGAAATCGTAATATGCATAGCGCACGAAGGGCACCTTAACTGGCAAAACCGGGTACGTCAAGGCGCCCAACCCCAGTGAATACGCGGCTTGCAGCGATATAGCCCCTTATTCACCCTAACTTACGACAATCAATTTTCCCGAACTGCTTCATTTACCTGATTAATTGTTCCGCTTTTGGCAGAATTTGTGCGCTGGATCGCGCGGTGAGATCGTAATTGTAAATATCTGTACGGTACTGAGTCCGCCCGTCTTCGCCCACAAACGCCGTCAGATAGTAAAGATTGACCGGAATATTGTGTCGAATATTAACGTAACGCGTATCCCCTTGTTTCAGGGCATCCGAAATGCGCGTATCGTTCCAGCCCGCATCCTGCAGCAGCATATTGGCCAGCTCCGAGGCTTTGTTCACGCGCACGCAGCCAGAACTCAGCGCGCGCGTATCTTTCTGGAACAGGTTGTGGTTCGGCGTATCGTGCAGATAGATAGCGTCAGAACTCGGCATATTGAATTTGTAACGCCCTAAAGAGTTATGCGCCCCCGGTGCCTGCTGGAAACGGAACGGCAGATTAGAAGCCGTGATTGTCGACCAGTCGACCATATAAGGATCGATAGCCTCTTTACTGTTCCATCCACGCATCACCGTATAGCCATGACGTTCCAGATAACCCGGATCGTTCCAGACCTTCGGCAGAATGTCTTTACGCGCCAGCGTCGGCGGCACGTTCCACGGCGGGTTAACGACTACGTTATTGAGCGCGCTGCTCATCATCGGTGTTTTGCGGTCCGGACGCCCGACAATCACGCGCGACGCCAGTTTTTCGCTACCGTCCTGGTAATAGACCAGGGAATACGCCGGAATGTTAACCATAATGCCGGTAGAAAGGGTTCCCGGCAGCAGGCGCAAACGCTGGATATTGAGCGCCAGCACCCCTGCCCGCTGCGCAGGCGATACGTTCAGCCAGTCTCGCGTCGTCTGGCCAATGACGCCATCGGCTCCCAGTCCCTGAGCGGCCTGGAATTGCTTCACTGCCGCAACCAGCTCGCGATCGTATGCTGCGGGTTTATTGCTGACGGCAATCGCTTTTTTCTCTTTCACAGGCGCTGACGGGCTGACCGCCGCGTTTTGCGGATCGTCGCCTGGCAGGGCGATATGTGGCCCGCCTTCAAGAAGACCCGAGCGCGTCAGGATCTCGCGCAGAGCAGGCACATCGCTGCTCCACTGCCCCGGACGCAGCGTCGCGGTGCCGCGCATCTGCGGCCATGGGCGCGAGTCACCCACCAGCGTGAGGAGCGACTGGTGAAGCGTGGGGTATTGTGGATGCGCCGGTGCGAGGCTGGCAATAAAGCGCGGCAGTTCGCCATTATCGAGGGCTAACTGCCACTGGTTAATCACCGACAGCGCTGGCGTCGCGAGCTTATACGGCTTATCGCTGTACAGCCAGCGGTTGCCATTGACCGGAATACCCGCCACGAACTGCAGGTAACCCATCATGGCATCGGAAAGCACCACATCTCTCGCCTGCCCTGTTACGGCAGGATCGGTTAACAGCTCAACCCACTTTGTAAACTGCGGCTGAAACCCTGCAATTGCGACCTCCGCCAGCTGTTGCTGAAAGGCGCGCACGGCATCGCGGATTTTCCCACATCGGTTTCATATCGCGGGCGGCATAAAGCAGCGTGAGCTGATTGAGATAGACAGGCGTGTAGCCTGACGGCAGCCCCGACTGCAGCTGCTGGCTCAGCGATTCGGCGTCGATGCCTTCCGGCAGCGGCTTAATACCGGCCATGATCGCCGTCGCCGGAGATTGCTCCAGCGGCTGGGACAACGACGTAGGCTG
>OIEO01000104.1_pt1 | contig 16710 bp, 17 predicted proteins | sample 1581851 | NCBI WGS metagenome assembly OIEO01 (sample SAMN03281010, study PRJEB24777) | human gut metagenome | isolation source: fecal sample PR157 from 1 month old male Malay infant, caesarean delivered... | reverse complement strand
TGCAGGCGGGCTATCCGCGCACCGACGATCTCAACGGCTATCAGCGGGAGGGGCTTCGGCCCGATGGACCGCACGGTCACGCCGCAGGGCCGACGCGCCAGCACCGCGCGCGGCTATCTGGATCAGGCGAAAACCGCGTCCGAACCTGACCATCCGCACCCACGCCATGACCGATCGCATCCTCTTTGAGGGCAAGCGCGCGGTGGGCGTCGAGTGGCTGGAGGGTGAAAGCACCATCCCATCCAAAGCGACGGCGAAAAAAAGAAGTGCTGCTGAGCGCCGGGGCGATTGCCTCCCCGCAGATCCTCCAGCGCTCCGGCGTGGGCAACGCTGACCTGCTGAAGCAGTTCGATATCCCGCTGGTACACGATCTGCCCGGCGTGGGGGAAAACCTGCAGGATCACCTGGAGATGTACCTCCAGTACGAATGCAAAGAGCCGGTCTCCCTCTACCCTGCCCTGCAGTGGTGGAACCAGCCGAAGATTGGCGCGGAGTGGCTGTTTGGCGGCACCGGCGTGGGCGCGAGCAACCACTTCGAAGCGGGCGGGTTTATCCGCAGCCGTAAAGAGTTTGAGTGGCCAAACATTCAGTACCACTTCCTGCCGGTGGCGATTAACTACAACGGCTCGAACGCGGTGAAAGAGCACGGCTTCCAGTGCCACGTCGGCTCCATGCGCTCCCCGAGCCGCGGACACGTGCGCATCCAGTCGCGCGATCCGCACCAGCATCCGGCGATCCTGTTCAACTATATGTCCCACGAGCAGGACTGGCAGGAGTTCCGCGACGCGATCCGCATCACCCGCGAGATCATGCACCAGCCCGCTCTGGACAAGTACCGCGGCCGCGAAATCAGTCCGGGTATTGACTGCCAGACCGACGAGCAGCTGGACGAGTTCGTGCGCAACCACGCGGAAACCGCCTTCCACCCGTGCGGCACCTGCAAGATGGGCTATGACGAGATGGCGGTGGTCGACGGCGAAGGCCGCGTTCACGGGCTGGAAGGGCTGCGCGTGGTGGATGCGTCGATCATGCCGCAGATCATCACCGGCAACCTGAACGCCACCACCATTATGATTGGCGAGAAGATTGCCGATGCAATCCGCGGTCGCGAGCCGCTGGCGAAGAGCACGGCGGCGTATTATGTAGCGAACGGGGCACCGGTGAGACGCTAAGTCATTTGCCCTCTCCCCACCGGGGAGAGGGAATTCACTTCCCCGCCACAAATTTATTTTCATTTCCCTGCATCCAGTTTCCCCCCGCCCCTCGTATATGAGTATGTGAGCAACGCCTTTGCTCCTTAATCCGAGGATAAATGATGAAAAAGCTACTCAGTGTTGCATTCGTATCCAGCGCGATACTCTTCTGTGCAGGCGCATCAGCAGCCATGACGTCAGACACCGTGATGGTGGGCGGAGCGGCGATGTTCCCGAGCAAAAATATTGTTGAAAACGCCGTGAACTCGAAAGATCACACTACGCTGGTGGCCGCCGTCAAAGCGGCCGGGCTGGTGGATACGCTCCAGAGCAAAGGGCCCTTCACCGTGTTTGCCCCAACCAATGCGGCGTTTGCGAAATTGCCTGCCGGCACGGTCGAGAACCTGGTCAAACCCGAAAACAAAGCCACGCTCACCAGCATCCTGACCTATCACGTGGTCGCCGGTAATTACGATATGAAAGCGCTGGAGCAGAAAATTAAACAGGGCGGCGGCCACGCGGAGCTGAAGACCGTTAACGGTCAACCGCTGTGGATCATGAGTAACGGCCCGCACAATATTCAGCTTAAGGATGGTAAAGGTAACGTGGCGAACATCAGCACCTACGACGTCCATCAGAAAAATGGCGTGATCGATGTGATTGATACCGTCCTGATGCCTAAGTAGTTGTCTATACTTCGGAAGTGTGACGTTGCCTTCCGGAAAAAACATGGATAACGCGCTGGCTGAACAGCAGTTGAAATTAATGCAGGCGATCGCTAACGGCGATCGCCGCGCATTTGAACAACTTTACCGACTCACATCGCCTCACCTGTTTGCCGTTGCGCTGCGCATGCTGCGCGACCGCGCCTGGGCAGAAGAGATCCTGCACGACTGTTTTGTCACCGTCTGGAGTAAAGCCGAAACCTATAACGCTACCCTGAGCTCCCCGATGACCTGGCTTACGCATATTGTTCGCAACCGCTGTATTGACTGGCTGCGCAGCGGGCAAACCCGGGCTGCAGCCCGTGAAGAGTCGTATTCAGAAGATATTCTGCTGAGCGAAAGCGATGAGCAGAATAACTGGCACGACGATGCGCAGGCAGAGCGGCTCAGGCATTGTCTCGAACATTTGAGCAGCGAGCAGCGCCAGAGCATTACGCTCGCCTACTATCAGGGAATGTCCCACAGCGACATTGCCGACTGGCTCCAGCAGCCTGTAGGCTCGGTGAAAAGCTGGATACGTCGGGCAATGGATCATCTTCGGGAGTGCGTGGGGCTATGAATGACGCAGAAAAACGCGACGACATGCTGGCTGCGGAATATGCCCTCGGCACCCTGCGCGGAGGGGCGCGGCTTCAGTTCCAGAAAAGGGTCCTCCGTGAACCCGCTCTGGCCGCCCGCCTGGCGTACTGGCAGGACATGTTCAGCACGCTGGATAGTCATCTTGTGCCCGTCCCTCCACCCGAGACGGTGTGGAAAAGAATCACCCTCGACCTGCCGCCCAAAAAGCCTTTACGCCAAAGTCGGCCTTATCTCGGCTGGATGGTTGCGGCCTCACTCGCCGCCCTGACGGTCGTTGCCTGGTATGCCACCCGTACACCGGAACTCGTTCCGCTGATCGTCCTCAACGATGCCCAACAGCACGGGGAATGGGTCGTCAGCGCGGATGCCAGCCGCCAGCACTTGAGCATTGCCCCTCTTCGGCCGACGGCCGTCGCGGCGCAACACAGCCTCCAGCTTTGGCTGATCCCAGGCGGGCAGGCGCCGGTCTCCATGGGGCTGCTGCATAACGACATACCGACACGCGTCACCCTCAGGAACACAACGCTCTCTCCTGACGCCACGATAGCCATAAGCCTTGAACCAGCGGGCGGATCGCCCACTGGACTCCCCACAGGCCCGGTGCTTTACAGTGGCAAATTGTAATTCTCAGGCCCTGTTCGCAGGGCCGCTATCGTGACCCCATTTCATTTATATACTATTCTCGGTTACCTATAAGAATTAAATATTAAGCCTGTAATTAATGTAATTATTAAAAAATCGACATTGACAGACTCTTGCGTACTCCATTAAGTTTTAAACGAACATCATTTTATTCCCGATACACAATATATAAAAAACCGCATTAATGAATTTCTCATTATTCATTAATGCTTCTCTGCCTTTTATTTTTTGCATCACTCAATAGCGAGATAAGATCATGAATAATAGTGCAAACAAGGTTGTTGTCATTACCGGTGCCAGCAGCGGTATTGGTCAGGCGATTGCCCTCCATTTAGCGAATAACACGTTTTCGCTGGTGCTGGTGGCGCGCCGTCTGGACAGAATTAATGCCCTGGTGGATCAGATTATTCAGCAAGGCGGCAAGGCTATTGCCGTCAAGGCCGATGTCACCCGTCAGGAGGAGGTTCAGCGCGCCATTGACGCTGCCGTTGCCGCCTACCAGCGCGTGGATGTGCTAATCAATAACGCAGGCTTTATGGCTATCGCCCCGCTTAGCGAGCTGAAAACCGACGAATGGGACAAGATGATTGACACCAATCTGAAAGGGGTGCTGTACGGCATCGCGGCCGCGTGGCCGGTGTTCCAGCGTCAGGGCAGCGGACATTTTATTAACGTTGCCTCCGTCGCGGGCATCAAGGTGCTGGCACCTGGCGGCGTGGTGTACAGCGCCACAAAATTCGCCGTCCGCGCGCTGAGTGAAGGCTTACGTCAGGAGGCGGGTAAAACTATCCGCACGACGCTTATTTCGCCCGGCGCCGTCGAAAGCGAACTGAAATTCGGCAGCTCTGACGAAGAGAGTAAAAAATTTCTCCATGAGTTTTATAAGCAGGCTATTCCGGCTGACGCAATTGCCCGCGCGGTTTTATTTGCCATAGAACAGCCTGGCGACGTTGATATTAATGAAATTGTTGTGCGTCCAACGCAGGAAGAATTTTAGCCTGCGTTAAATAATGCTGAATGAGGTGTCAGTATGATTAAATCATTAACGTCCTTATCAGATCTCAATATGCGAACGGGTGCCGATATTCTTCTTGAAGTGCTGGAGAGTGAAGGCGTGGAATATATTTTTGGCAACCCCGGCACCACCGAACTTCCGCTCATTGATGCCCTGCTTCGCCATGAAAATATTCACTATATTCTGGCGCTTCAGGAGAGCACCGTGGTGGCGATTGCCGACGGCTATGCGAAAGCCTCCGGCAAAACGGGCTTTATCAATTTGCATACCGCGAGCGGCCTGGGGCACGGCATGGGGAATCTCATTAATTCGCGGATCATGAAAACCCCGCTGGTGGTGACCGTTGGACAGCAGGATACGCGGCACTACGTCCGCGACCCGCTGCTGTATGATGATATTGTGTCCATCGGCTCTCCGGTCATGAAGTGGGCGCAGGAGGTCACCAGCGCCGACCAGCTCCCGGTGCTGGTGCGCCGCGCGTTTCACGCTGCCAGCTATCCTCCTGGCGGCCCGGTGCTGCTCTCCCTGCCGATGAACGTGATGGAAGAGCTGAGCGACGCCGGAATACAGACGGCGTCGAGAGTAAACTACCACACCGTGGCGGGCTCGCTGGACGAGCTGGCGGAGGCGCTCAGCGAGATCGCGCCGGGCAGGATCATGATTGTGGCGGGCGATGAGGTGCACTCTAGCGGCTCGACGCAGGAGATTGTCGAGCTGGCGGAAGCGCTCAGCGCCCACGTCTACGGCTCCTCCTGGCCGCTGAATTTGCCTTTTCCCACTCAGCACGCGCTCTGGCGGGGCAATATGCCCACCACCGCCAGCGAAATCGCCAGCATCATCAATGCCTACGATGCCGTATTCATCATCGGCGGCAGAAGCCTGATCACCATTTTGTACAGCGAGGGCGAGGCCATTCCGGCGACCTGCGCGGTGTACCAGCTCTCGGCGGATATGCACGAGCTTGGCCGCACCTATGCCACTCGCCTTTCGGTGATGGGGGATATCAAACTGTCCCTGCACGAACTGCTGCCAAAGCTTAAGCAGCGCCTGATCGCCAGCACGCTGGCCCACCAGCGGCTGCTGGTGGCGGCCCGCGACGAACGAGAGAAGGAGTGGCAGCAGCAGGAAGAACGTCTCGCCGCCGAGCGGCTACGCCCGGCCCTTTCGCCGATGGTCGCAGCCTGGGAAGTCATCCGATCCATTCCGGCGGGTACCACCATCGTGGATGAGGCGATAGCGACCGCCAGGCATGTCCGCCGGTTCATCTCTGACCAGCAGCACCAGCGCTACTACTTTATGCGCGGCGGCGGACTGGGCTGGGGGATGCCCGCAGCAGTAGGTCACTCGCTGGGGCTGGGCCGCGAGCCGGTAGTGTGTTTAGTTGGAGACGGAGCCTCCCTCTACTCGCCGCAGGCGCTCTGGACGGCGGCACACGAAAATCTGCCGGTCACCTTTATCGTCATGAATAACAGGGAGTACAACATCCTGAAAAACTTTATGAAGAGCCAGGCTGACTACAGCTCAACGCGGCTGGGGCGTTTTATCGGGATGGACCTGGTGAACCCGCATATCGATTTTCAGTCGCTGGCCACCGCCATGGGCGTCCACTGCTGCCGGGTGACCGAGGCTGCGGATATCGCCGAAGCGGTAACGCGCGGCCTGCAGTCAGGAAAAACCAACCTGATTGAAATCGCGATTTCCGCGGATTAACCGCGCGTTTACGCTGTACCCTACATAAAAAACTTATAACCGAAACGCCTCAAGCCGCTTTATCTGCCGCCCTTCCTCGTCAAAATTCTCTGCCGCCAGCCAGGCGCGCAGCTCCGCGTCTCTTTGCGGCCATTCGCCGTCAATAATAGAAAGCATATCGCTGTCGCGGTTGCGCCCTTTACGCACCAGCTTCTGGCGCAGGCGTCCCTCCCAGACAAACCCCAGCCGCTCCGCCGCCCTGCGCGACGCCACGTTCATGGAATCGCACTTCCACTCGAGGCGCCGGTAGCCGTGCTCAAACGCATTTTTCAGCAGCAGCCACACCGTTTCGGTGCCGATGCGGGAACCTTTCATTTTGCGCGACCAGGTGACGTGACCAATTTCCACCGACCCCAGCAGCCGCTCGTTGGCCATATAGCTCACCAGCCCCACCGCTCGTTCGGTGCGTAAGTCAATGACGGCAAACGGCACCAGCTCATCGTCCATGACCTTCGCCATGATCCAGTGCGCGGTGGCTTCCACGCTCGTGGGCTGCGTGCTGGCAAGCCACGTCCAGTCGCTGTCGTCACCCAGCGCGTAGGCCTCAAAGAGATCGGCCGCGTGGCGATCGGCGTCCAGCGGCTCCAGGCGACAATACTGGCCGAACAGCGGCGTGCGGGTTAACGCGCGCGCGCCTTTCCAGTCGGGAACGATATCGTTAACGGTTTGACCATGTTGATTGATTTCGGGCACGGCGGTGACTCCCTGAAAGGTAAGGCATTTGTTATAGCAGGTTAAAAAGCAGGCGAAAAGCCGCGTGTTTTAATAGCCCGAGCGCATGCGATATTCCCGGAAGGCATAAGTAAAGCTGAATTTCGACTTTGTGGAATGTCACCGTCGCCCTAACGTAGCGGAGCATAAAACAATCACAATATATTCTTCTCAGGGATCGCTATGACAAAAAAACTGTTGCCGTTACTGGTGCTGGCTGCGCTCTCAGGCGCCGCTCACGCCGCTACGCCGCCCAACACGCTGGTGGTTGCCCAGGGGCTTGATGACATCGTGAGCCTCGACCCGGCCGAAGCCAACGAGCTCTCCAGCATCCAGACCGTGCCGAGCCTGTACCAGCGTCTGGTGCAGCCGGACCGCGATAATCCGGGAAAAAATCACGCCGGTTCTGGCAGAAAGCTGGACGCGGACGCGGCAGCAAAAACCCTGACCATCAAGCTTAAACCCGATGCGACATTCGCCTCCGGCAACCCGCTGCGCCCGGAAGACGTGATCTTCTCTTATACCCGCGCCGTGACGCTGAACAAATCCCCGGCCTTTATCCTCAACGTGCTGGGCTGGGACGCGAGCAACATCGCCAGCCAGCTGAAAAAGGTGGACGATCATACCCTCACGCTTCACTGGACGGCGGACGTCAGCCCGTCGGTGGCGCTGAATATTCTCTCCACGCCGATTGCCTCTATCGTCGATGAAAAAGAGGTCGCCGCGAACGTCAAGGATAATGACTTCGGTAACGCGTGGCTGAAAATGCACTCGGCGGGCAGCGGCGCGTTCAAAATGCGCGTCTATCAGCCGCATCAGGCCATCGTGCTGGAAGCTAACGACGCCGCGCCCGGCGGCGCGCCGAAGCTCAAAAGCATCATCATTAAAAACGTCCCCGATCCGGCTTCACGCCGCCTGCTGATCCAGCAGGGGGATGCGGACGTGGCGCGCGATCTGGGTGCAGACCAGATTAGCGCCCTGGACGGCAAGCCGGGCGTGAAGGTGCTGAGCATTCCGTCCGCCGAGCAGAATTACCTGGTGTTTAACACCGGCAACAGCGCCAATCCGCTGCTGAACAACCCGGCGTTCTGGGAAGCCTCACGCTGGCTGGTCGACTATGACGGCATCACGAAGAACCTGCTGAAAGGCCAGTATTTTGTTCACCAGAGCTTCCTGCCGGTCGGCCTGCCGGGCGCGCTGGAAGACAATCCGTTTAAATTTGACCCGGCAAAAGCGAAGGCAATCCTCGCCAAAGCGGGCATTAAGGACGCGCACTTCACGCTGGACGTGGAGAACAAGCCGCCGTTTATCACCATCGCCCAGTCGATGCAGGCGAGCTTTGCGCAGGGTGGCGTGAAGGTGGATCTGCTGCCTGCCGCCGGGAGCCAGGTCTATGCCCGCGTGCGCGCGAAGCAGCATCAGGCGGCGATCCGTCTGTGGATCCCGGACTACTTCGATGCGCACTCTAACGCCAGCGCCTTCGCGTGGAACGACGGGAAGTCCAGCACCGTGGCCGGTCTGAACGGCTGGAAAATTCCGGAGCTGAACAAGGCCACGCTGGCGGCGGTTGCCGAACCGGATCCGGCGAAACGTCTGGATCTGTACAAGAAGATGCAGGAACAGCTGCAGCAGAGCTCGCCGTACGTCTTCGTCGATCAGGGCAAAACCCAGATCGTGGTGCGCGATAACGTGAAGGGGTATCAGCAGGGGCTGAACGCGGATATGGTCTGGTACGATCGCGTCACGAAGTAGCCCTTGTTGCCGGGTGGCGCTGCGCTTACCCGGCCTGTGTTCTCGGTTTTTGTAGGCCGGGTAAGGCGAAGCCGCCACCCGGCATGAAGAGATTTTCCATGCCACATCTTTCCACCCGCGTGCTTCAGGGCCTGCTGACCCTGCTGCTCACGCTCTTCGGGCTGCTGCTCGTCACCTTTGCGCTCTCGGCGTTTTCACCGGTCGATCGCGTGCTGCAGATCGTCGGCGATCACGCCAGCCAGTCCACGTACGATCAGGTTCGCCACCCAGCTCGGGCTGGATCGTCCCCTGCCCGTGCAGTTCTGGCACTATCTGCAGAGCCTTGCCCACGGGGATTTAGGCACCGCCAGCGCCACCGGACAGCCGGTGCTGCAGGATCTGCTGCACGCCTTCCCCGCCACGCTGGAGCTGGCGACCCTGGCGTTAATCATCGGGTCCGTGCTCGGCGTGACGGCCGGGGTGCTGTGCGCCCGCTACGCCGGTTCGCCAGTGGACTTAGCGATCAGAACGCTAACCCTGCTCGGCAACTCGGTGCCGATTTTCTGGCTTGGCCTGCTGATGCTGGCCCTGTTCTACGCGAAGCTGCAGTGGAGCGCGGGCCCCGGCAGGCTGGACGACATCTGGCAGTTCACCGTCGAGCCGCGCACCGGCTTTGCGCTGATAGATACCTGGCTTTCCGGCGATCGCGAGGCGTTTCGCAACGCCATCAGCCACCTGGTGCTGCCGGTGGTGCTGCTGGCCTATTACTCGCTGGCGAGCATAACCCGCCTGACCCGCTCCGCCTGCCTCGGCGAAATGAACAAGGAGTACATCCTGCTCGCCCGCGCCAAGGGTGCCGGGGAGATGGCCATTCTGCTGCGCCACGTGCTGCCGAACATTCGCAGCACCCTGCTGACGGTGATCGCCCTGGCCTATACCAGCATGCTGGAAGGTGCGGTATTAACCGAAACCGTCTTCTCGTGGCCGGGCATCGGACGCTATCTCACACCGCCCTGTTCGCCGGAGACACGACCGCGGTCATGGGCGGCACGCTGCTGATTGGCGTCTGCTTTGTCCTGATCAATAACCTTACCGACCTGCTTGTGCGGGCGACCGATCCCAGAGTGCGCTGATGCCGTTTTATCTCTTCTTACGCCGCCTGCGCCGCTCCCCTGCCGCCGTTTGCGGGCTGATTGCCCTCGCGCTGCTGGTGTTTATTGCCCTATTCGCGCCCTGGCTGGCACCGGTTGATCCGAACTGGCAGGACGCCGCCGCGCGCCTGCAGGCACCGAACGACCAGCACTGGCTGGGCACCGACGGCTACGGGCGCGATCTGCTCTCGCGCCTGATTTACGGCACCCGTCCGGCGCTCGGGCTGGTGGCATTAGTCACCGTTATCACCCTGCCCGCCGGGCTGCTGGTGGGGATCCTGTCCGGCTACTACGGCGGCTGGCTGGAGCGTATCCTGATGCGCTTTACCGACGTGGTGATGTCGATGCCGCGCCTGATCCTCGCCTTCGCGTTTGTGGCGATGCTCGGCCCGGGGCTGGTCAACGGCGCGCTGGCGCTGGCCTTAACCACCTGGCCCGCCTACGCGCGTCAGGCCCGGAGCGAGATTCAACGCCTGTGCCACAGCGATTACCTGGCCGCCGCAGAGATGATGGGGATCCGCGGCCCGCGCCTGCTGGTCGGCCATATTCTGCCCCTGTGCCTGCCGTCCGCGATTGTGCGGCTGGCGCTGGATCTGCGGGGATTATCTGGCCGCCGCCGGTCTCGGCTTCCTCGGCCTTGGCGCGCGTCCGCCCATGGCCGAATGGGGCGCGATGATTGCTGACGGCATGCAGGTCATTTTCGACCAGTGGTGGATTGCCGCTATTCCGGGCGGAGCGATTCTGTTTGCCAGCCTGGCCTTTAACCGTGTTAGGCGATGGCCTGCGCGACGTACTGGAGCCACAGCATGACTGAACACCGCGTCATCGTCGATGCGCTGAATATCGACTACCCCGCCGCACGCGTGGTCAACAACCTGAGCTTTACGCTTGGCAACGAGCGGCTGGCGCTGGTAGGGGAATCCGGCTCCGGCAAGTCCATGTCCGCCCGCGCCCTGATGGGTCTGGTGCGTAAACCCGGTATCGTAAGCGCCAACCGGCTTAACGTGCTGGGCAACGATCTGCTGACCCTGAACGCCCGTCGCTGGCAGGCGCTGCGCGGCAACGGGATTGCGATGGTCCTGCAGGATCCGCGTTACGCCCTTAACCCCGTCAAAAGCGTCGCCGCCCAGCTTGATGAGGCGCTGACCCTGCATCAACGCCTGCCGCGTCCGGAACGTGCGGCGCGCATTCACGACATCCTCCCCGCCGTCGGGCTGAGCGAGAACGTGCTGTCACGCTATCCCGGCGAACTTTCCGGAGGCATGGGCCAGCGGGTGATGATTGCGATGGCGCTGATCAACAACCCGCAGGTGCTGATTGCCGACGAACCGACCTCCGCGCTGGACGCCCGCCTGCGCAACCAGATCCTCGAGCTGCTCGTGCAGCAGTGCGAAGAACGCCAGATGGCGATGCTGCTCATCAGCCACGATCTGCCGCTGGTGGCGGAGCACTGCGACCGCGTGCTGGTGATGTATCAGGGCGAAAAGGTCGATCAGATGGCGGCAAGCCGGCTCCCGCAGGCGACGCATCCGTACACGCGCACCCTGTGGACCTGTCGTCCAGACGCCGATACCTATGGGCAGGATGCTGCCGACGCTCGAGCCGTTCGCAGCCGTGGAAGGAGGCCAGCGATGGCGATCGTTGAGGTTAACCAGGTGCAGGTCGCCTTCGGGGAAAAAAACGGCGGTTTCGGCCGCCAGCTTTAGCATTGAGAAAGGCGAGACGTTCAGCCTGATCGGTGAATCCGGCTGCGGGAAATCGACTATTCTGCGCGTGCTGGCGGGGCTGCAGCGCGAGTGGCGCGGAAGTATTGCGATGCTGGGAGAAGCGTTAACGCCAGGGCGACGCTTTGAAGGCGAGCTTCGCCGCAACGTGCAGATGGTGTTTTCAGGATCCGTGGGCGTCGCTGCATCCCAACCACACGATTTCTCGCACGCTGTCGGAGCCGTTGAACATTCGCGGCGAGACGCAGGTCGCGGAGAAGGTGGCCAATGCGCTGCACGAGGTGGGGCTCTACGCCGACGCGGGCAGGCGCTATCCGCACCAGCTTTCCGGCGGCCAGCGTCAGCGCGTTGCGATTGCCCGGGCGCTGCTGCTGCGCCCGCAGCTACTGCTGCTGGACGAGCCGACCTCGGCGCTGGATATGTCGGTGCAGGCGGAAATCCTGAACTGCTTAACCGCCTGAAGGCCGAGCATGAGATGACGTATCTGCTGGTGAGCCACGACGCGGACGTGATTGCCCATATGTCCGACCGGGCGGCATTGATGGCGCACGGGAAGATCCAGAAGGTGTTTGACCGTGAGGCGATGTTACGGGGCGAGCACAGGATGGGTTAAGTGCGTGCGGCGGTGCCCGGTGGCGCTGCGCTACCGGGCCTACGTTTTGTGCCGCGTTGATGGTTTTTGCGTAGGCCGGGTAAGGCGTAGCCGCCACCCGGCAAACAATTGACTTGCAGCAGCTTCACCTGTGGCATCGATGTCGATCTCATCTCAGTGAAGATCAGCGTCGTATTCTGGAAGGTGGTGATCGCCAGCTTCTTCACCGTGCGCATTTCGCCCGGTTTTTTATCAGATTTCGGCTTGATGCTGTTCATCAGCAGCCCCCACCGACAGCACCGCATTCTCTTTGTCGATTTTGGTATCCGCGGGCTCTTCTTCGTTGAAGACCACGAAGGATTTGATCGAGGTGAGCTTCACGCGCTCGCCTGCGATATAGAGATGTTTGCTTTCGGGGATCACCTTCACCGCGTAGGCGGAAAGGCCTTTGTTGTTGGTGGTTGGCTCGAAGGTCACCGCGGCATCTTTCTTAATCAGATCGGGGTTCGCGACCTTAATCACATGAAAATAGCGGTTGTCGCCGTTTTCATCTTTGATAAATCCGAAACCTTTATCTTTAAACCACGTTGTGATTGTACCGTTCATCGCTGTTACCGCCTGTCAGATCGTAATGACTAAAGTTTTGCAGCGCGCAGTGTAATGCACAATGACGGAGGAGACAAAAAAAAGCCCCTGCACGGGGCAGGGGAAAACTCATGTCAGAGCTTATTAGAATTTAGTTGAACACCATCCCACCATCGATGAGCAGAGACTGGCCTGTCATGTAGTCAGAGTCCGGTCCTGCCAGGTATGAAACGCAGGCGGCGACATCTTCCGGCTCGGACAGGCGGCCAAGCGTAATGCGTTTGGCAAAAGTCTCGGTTCCGTAGCCGAGCGGTTTACCCGCCGCCTCAGAGACCTGACGGTCGATCTCCGCCCACATCGGCGTTTTCACGATGCCCGGGCAGTAGGCGTTAACGGTGATCCCCAGCGGAGCAAGATCCCGCGCGGCGGTCTGAGTTAGGCCGCGCACCGCGAATTTACTGGAACTGTAGACCGCCAGTTCCGGGTTACCGGTGTGGCCCGCCTGGGAACAAGCGTTGATGATTTTCCCGCCGTGCCCTTCTTTACGAAACGCGTCAATCGCGGCCTGAATGCCCCAGATCACCCCTTTCACGTTGATGTTGTAGACCTTGTCGACAATCTCCGGCGTGATGGATTCGATTGGCGTGGACGGCGCAACCCCGGCGTTATTGACGATCACGTGGAAACCGCCCAGCGCGGTGCGGGCTTTCTCCACCGCCGCAAATACCTGCTCGCGGTCAGAGACGTCCACCTTCACGGCGACGGCGTTACCGCCGTTGCGGATAATTTCATCGGCCACGGCTCTGGCCGTCTCCGCGTTATAGTCGGCGATGGCGACGGCAAAGCCATCCTTCACCAGGCGAAGCGCAATCGCTTTACCAATCCCCTGGCCTGAGCCTGTTACGAGAGCAACTTTTTGCATTTCTCTGTCCTTATGTTGAGTCACAAAATCTGGCTGAGATGGAGCTGGCCCATCAGCAGCGGGTTATCGCTGTAGTCGACGGAATGGCACCACGGCCGGGCCATCCACATCCATCGCCGCGCGCAGCGTGGGTTCGAGCGCGTCGGCGCTCTCCACGGCAAAGCCTTTCGCGCCAAAGGCGTCGGCATAGACTTTGAAATCGACCGGGCCGAACTCGACGCCGGAAAGACGCTGGTATTTTTTCTCTTCCTGAATGGCAACCATGTTGTAGCCGTTATCTACCCAGATGATGTGCAGCACGTTAGCGTTGAGGCGCACCGCGGTTTCCAGCTCCATGCTTGACTGCAGGAAGCCGCCGTCACCGGAGACCGACACCACCTTGCGGCCCGGGTTGACCAGCCACGCGCCAATGGCCCACGGCAGCGCGACGCCCATGGTCTGCTGACCGTTGGAGATCATCACCTGGCGCGCCCGGAAGCTGTAGAGGTAGCGGGCGATCCAGATGTGGAAACTGCCCATATCCACGGTGAGCGTCACGTCGTTATTCACGATGTCCTGCATGGCCCGCACGATGCGCAGCGGATGCAGGGCGAACTGATTAAGCGAGGCGCCGCGGCGATCGAGCAGATCGCGCTGATGCTGGCGGTCGACCAGAATTTCGGAGGCCCGCTGGCTCAGCTCAAGCTTGTGGTCGATACGGTTCGCGAGCTGATTCAGCGTTTCGGCGATGTCCCCCACCAGCTCCAGATCCGGCACGTAGTTACGTTCTTCATAGGCAGGCAGCACGTCGATGTGCACCAGCGTGGCGTCGCCGCTGTTCCACATGGACGGCTCGTACTCAACCGGGCTGTAGCCGATGCAGATAATCACATCCGCCAGATGGAGCAGCCTGTCGCCCGCCTGGTTATTGAACAGACCGACGCGTCCGGCGAAGCGGGTGAAGTGTTCCTGGTTCACCGCCCCGGCGGCCTGATAGGTGCTGGTGACCGGAATACGGCTTTTCTCCAGCAGCGTGCGCAGCGCCGCGCTGTTGGCGGGCTGGCTCGCCATCAGCCCCAGCAGGATGACCGGGTTTTTGGCCTTTTCGATAAGCTTCGCCACGTCATTGATAGCGGATTCCGGTGCCGGGCCCATCAGCGCGGGACCGCTGGCGGGTAAAATCGCCCCCGTGGCGGGCTGGTCGACAATATCCTGCGGCAGGCTGACGAATGCGCCCCCCGGCCTGCCGTGCTCGGCGGCGCGAAACGCATTCGATACCACTTCAGCAATCGCGTCCGGCGCACTCACCTCCACGGCGTATTTGGTGACCGGGCTGAACATGGCGACGGTGTCCATGCTCTGGTGCACCAGCTTGGCTTTATCCGCCCGCTTCACCGCCCCGCCCAGCGCCACCACCGGGTCGCCTTCGCTGTTGGCGGTAGCAATGCCGGTGATCAGGTTCGAGCAGCCCGGCCCGGAAGTGACCAGCGCCACCCCGGCCTTGCCGGTCAACCGCCCTACCGCCGCCGCCATAAACGCCGCGTTCGCCTCGTGGCGCACCGGGATGATCTCAATGGAGGAGTCCAGCAGAGAGTCAAAGACCTTGTCGATTTTCGCCCCCGGGATCCCGAACACCTGCTTCACGCCCTGCGCTTCCAGCTGGCCGACAACCAAATCGGCGCCGTGCGCCCACTGACGTGACTGTTTCTCACTGTTCACGGTAGTTCTCCTGTTAGTTTTCGACGGCACGGATAGCCGCATCCAGATTGCTGGGGTGAAGGTTGGCCTGTAAAAAGGCGCTGTCGGCGGGCAGGTCAATCATCAGCTTGTGAATTTCACCGAAGGTGAGCACGCCGCTCTCCAGCTGGTAGTCAAGCAGATGGCCCCCGCCCTGACGGTCGTCGGTGATGAAGTGTTCGTGGTAGCCCGCCACGTTGATCCCCTGCATATGCTGCGGCGTGCGGAACCCGACCAGCACCCCTTCGCGCTGGTTAAAGCGGAACACCGGCTGGTCGTCCAGCACGTCGGTCATCGCGCGGTACGGCGGCGTCTGGCGCGGTACGGTGCGGGTGTGGGCATGGCGGAAGTTGCCGTCAATGCGCAGCGCGCAGAACAGGTTATCGGAGGGGATCTGCTGGTCGATGACGTCGTGGATCTGCTGACGGCTGACCGGCGCGTCGAAGGTTTTACGGTACTGCGGCTGGAACCAGGTCATCACCGCGAACGGCGTTTTCTGCTCCGGCTTCGCGGCCCGGGCGCTGCCGTCGGCGCGCAGCTGGTACACCTGGCTGCTGAAGGCAATCATTTCGCCGTCCAGCTCGTTGAAGGTGCCCAGACCAAAATCACCGTGTGCCAGCAGATCGGCGATGGTGGTATCTCCTTCATACACGCCGCTTAGCAGGGCGCTCATTAGCGATGTCTGATAGATCACGCTGTCAGGATGCTGGGCGGAGAACCCGCGCAGGGTCTCGCACAAGCTGGCTTCACAGTCGCAGGCAGATGAATGCACCATCATGCTCGTCCTCTTCAACTTTATTTAGAAAGGTTAAATAAATGTTGACCCGATTCAGCAGAGAGTTCCAATATAGAAACCATGCTGGTTTGAGACGTTTTAGATATGGAACTTCGTTATCTGTGGTATTTTGTCGCGGTTGCACGCGAGCGACACTTCACCAGGGCGGCCGAAGCGCTGGGTATTTCGCAGCCTCCTCTGAGTCAGCAGATCAAACGGCTCGAAGAGGAAGTGGGCACGCCGCTGTTCAGACGCCTGACGCGGGGCGTGGAGCTGACCGAAGCGGGAGAAGCCTTCTACGAGGACGCCTGCAAAATCCTGGCGCTGAGCGACGCCGCGCTGGAGAAAGCCCGCGGCATCGCGCGCGGGCTGAACGGTAACCTGTCGATTGGCATCACCAGCTCCGATGCTTTTCATCCCAAAATTTTCGCGCTGATTCGCCAGTTTCAAGTGCAGAACATGGCGGTGCAGGTTCACCAGGTGGAAGCCAATATGTCGTCGCTGACGACGATGCTGGCAGAGGGCGAACTGGATATCGCCTTCGTGCGCCTGCCGTGCGAGAGCAGCAAGGCGTTCGAGTTAAAAATCCTCGACCGGGAGCCGATGGTGGTGGCGCTGCATCGCGATCATCCGCTGGCGACATGCGATTCGCTGGCGTTAGAGCAGCTTCGGGATACGCCGGTGGTGCTGTTCCCGCAGGAGGTCGCGCCGGGCCTGTACGACCGGGTTCACGGCTGCTGCGAGCGGGCCGGGATTGACGTGCAGCACGCGCTGCAGTCGTCACAGCTTTCATCCTCCCTGAGCATGGTTTCCGCCGGCGGCGGGTTTGCGCTGGTGCCGAAATCGATGGCGGCCATTTCTCCGCCAAATGTCACCTACCACGCGCTGAGCTCGCCGGAG
>OIEO01000102.1_pt1 | contig 17221 bp, 21 predicted proteins | sample 1581851 | NCBI WGS metagenome assembly OIEO01 (sample SAMN03281010, study PRJEB24777) | human gut metagenome | isolation source: fecal sample PR157 from 1 month old male Malay infant, caesarean delivered... | reverse complement strand
CATCAAGCCTCAATATCCGCCATATCGCCTTTCTCCTGCAGCCAGTTACGACGGTCTTCCGAACGTTTCTTGGCAAGGAGCATATCCATCATGGCGTTGGTCTGCTGTTCGTCTTCGTCGCTGATCGTCAGCTGCACCAGACGGCGCGTGTTCGGATCCAGCGTCGTTTCGCGCAGCTGCATCGGGTTCATCTCGCCCAGCCCCTTAAAGCGCTGCACGTTAGGCTTGCCCTTCTTACGCTTCAGCTGTTCAAGCACGCCCGCTTTCTCTTCTTCCGTCAGCGCATAGTATACCTCTTTGCCGAGGTCGATACGGTACATGCGGCGGCAGCGCCACGTAGACGTGACCGTTTTTCACCAGCGTACGGAAGTGCTTCACAAACAGCGCGCACAGCAGCGTGGCGATGTGCAGACCATCGGAGTCCGCATCCGCGAGAATGCAGATCTTGCCGTAGCGCAGCTGGCTCAGATCGTCGCTGTCCGGATCGATACCGATCGCAACTGAGATATCGTGGACTTCCTGCGAGGCCAGCACTTCGTCTGAAGACACTTCCCAGGTGTTCAGGATCTTACCCTTGAGCGGCATGATCGCCTGATATTCGCGATCGCGCGCCTGCTTGGCCGACCCGCCCGCCGAGTCCCCTTCCACCAGGAACAGTTCGGTGCGGTTGAGATCCTGCGCGGTACAGTCTGCCAGCTTGCCCGGCAGCGCAGGGCCGCTGGTCAACTTTTTACGCACCACTTTTTTCGCCGCACGCAGACGACGCTGGGCGCTGGAGATCGCCATTTCGGCCAGCATCTCCGCCGCCTGAACGTTCTGGTTCAGCCACAGGGTAAAGGCATCTTTCACCACGCCGGAGACGAACGCCGCGCACTGGCGTGACGACAGACGTTCTTTGGTCTGACCGGCAAACTGCGGATCCTGCATCTTCACGGAGAGCACGTAGGCGCAGCGGTCCCAGATATCTTCCGCCGACAGCTTCACGCCGCGCGGCAGGATATTGCGGTATTCGCAGAATTCGCGCATCGCGTCCAGCAGCCCCTGACGCAGGCCGTTGACGTGGGTCCCGCCGAGCATGGTGGGGATCAGGTTAACGTAGCTTTCGGTCAGCAGCTCGCCGCCTTCCGGCAGCCACAGCAGCGCCCAGTCCACCGCTTCGGTATCGCCGCTAAAGTTGCCGACGAACGGTTTTTTCCGGCAGCGTTGGCAGGCCGTTTACCGCTTCGCACAGGTAGTCGTTCAGGCCATCGGCGTAGCACCAGGTCTGCTCGGTATTATTAACGTGATCTTTAAAGGTGATTTCCACGCCCGGACACAGCACCGCTTTGGGCTTTCAGCAGGTGCGTCAGGCGGGATACGGAAAAGCGCGGGCTGTCGAAGAAACTCTCGTCAGGCCAGAAGTGGACGCTGGTGCCGGTGTTGCGTTTGCCGCACGTGCCGACAACCTGCAAATCCTGCACCTTCTCGCCGTTTTCAAACGCGATGTTGTAGACCTGACCATCGCGACGGACGTTCACTTCCACGCGTTTGGACAGGGCGTTGACGACGGAAATCCCCACGCCGTGCAGGCCGCCGGAGAACTGGTAGTTTTTGTTGGAGAACTTACCGCCCGCATGCAGACGACAGAGGATCAGCTCAACGGCCGGGACGCCCTCTTCCGGGTGGATATCCACCGGCATGCCGCGCCCGTCGTCAATAACTTCCAGCGACTGATCGGCATGCAGGATGACGTCAACGCGTTTGGCATGGCCCGCCAGCGCTTCGTCCACACTGTTATCAATAACTTCCTGGCCCAGATGGTTTGGGCGCGTCGTATCGGTGTACATCCCCGGGCGGCGGCGAACCGGCTCAAGCCCGGTGAGGACCTCAATGGCATCAGCGTTATAGGTTTGCGTCATGATTTAAACTAGCAATTCGCATTGATTGTCAGTGGCTGTGCAGTCCAAGAAAATCGACAATCTGGGTGAAATGATTCTCAAAGCCCGTGAAAGCATGGTTTCCGCCCTCTTCTATCGTCTGGCGGCAGGAGGCGTAATACGCCACTGCCTGGCGGTAATCCAGCACTTCATCACCCGTCTGCTGCAGCAGCCAGATGAGATCCGGCGCCTCGAGCGGGTCGACCTGCATAACTTTGAGATCGTAAATATGGCGTGACTCTAGCACATATTGCTGCCCGGTGTAGGGGTTCTCGTTTTCGCCAAGAAAGTCCCGCAGCAGCTCAAATGGCCGTACCGCCGGATTAACCACCACGGCGGGCAGCATAAAGCATTGCGAGAGCCAGGTGGCGTAATATCCCCCCAGCGATGAACCGACCACACCAAAGGTTTCGCCGCCGTGCGCAAGCACGATGGATTCCAGCATTTCCGCGGCTTCTGCCGGGTAAGGCGGCAGCTGTGGGATAATCATCTCAACGTCAGGGTGATGCGCGCTCAGCCACTGGCGAAACTGTGTCGCTTTTGCGGAGCGCGGCGAACTGTTAAATCCGTGCAGATAAAGGAGCGTAGACATCAATAGCCTTCTGAAGCGGTGTCCGGGCGGAACTGTGCGCCGGTCAAACGGCAGACTTCCGTGGTCAGCGTGCCGTCGGGATGCAGTTCCAGCCAGCGCCAGCCTGGCGCGATGGTATCCAGCGTAAAGTTGGCGCAGTGCGGCTTAAACTGAACGCAGGTCGACGGCGTCGCCAGCATGCGGCGTCCGTTCCAGTCGAGATCCTGTTCCTGGTGAATATGCCCACACAGCAGATTTTTCACCCGCGGGAACTTCGCCAGCACGCGATCCAGCGCCGCGGAGTTGCGCAGGCTGTGCTGATCGAGCCAGCTGCAGCCCGCCGGCAGAGGATGATGATGAAGCAACAGCAGCGTATGACGTTCAGGTTCAGCCGCCAGTTTGGTCTCCAGCCAGTCGAGCTGAAACTCACTGAGTTCACCGTGCGGGACGCCGAACACCTGGCTGTCCAGCAGGAGGATCTGCCACTGTTCACCCGCAAAAACACATTTCGCCGGAGAAATCCCCGCATCCTGGAGAGAACTGTACATTGCGGGCTGAAAATCGTGGTTACCCGGCAGCCAGACGCAGGGCGCGCTAAAGCTCGCGATGCCTTCAGCAAAATGCTGGTAGGCCGCGGAAGATTGGTCCTGCGCCAGATCGCCCGTTGCGACAATCAGATCGCATGCACGGTTTTCAGCGTGAATGGCGCTCAGTACCGCCTGATAACTCTCCCAGGTATTCACCCCCAGCAGCGTTTCATGCTTTTCGGCAAAAAGGTGGGTATCGGTGATTTGTAATATCCTGACTGGCGCCCCACCAGCAACAGTCAGGTTCAACAGGCTTTCCAAATGGTGTCCTTAGGTAGGTTTATGACGCTAACAAACCGGAATCGCCATTGCTCCATGTGCTAAACAATACCTTAGCCAGTCGGCTAAAAACTGGTTAATTTGATGCATTTTCGTCGCGTTGATGCAACGTTTTTATTCGGGTAATCATACCGCGTCTTGAAGCGAAAGATCTGCTGGCTTGAACACACTTCAGCGACCATCGCGTCGTGATAGAGGCGTACCGTCATCGACGGCAGGCTCCAGTAGCTAATGCTGGGTGCCGTTTGCTCAATCTCCACCAGCGTAGTGTAGCGCGTTGATTCTGTTATCGTTAATCGATACTGCGCGCTGCTCACCTGATAGCTTACCGTTTCGCCGGGTGCGTCGTTTCTCGGCAGCAGGCGGCGCAATTGTGCAAAATTCGTTTCGCACAGGCGCATCATTTCTGGGAAGTCAGGCGTATAGCGCTTCATTTTTTCCACTCGTTTCGTAATGTCTGATAATGCAGCTGCAGCCATTGCAGGGCGATGACAGACGCTGCGTTGTCGATTTTCCCCTCTTCTACCCACTGATAAGCCTGTTCCCGGCTCACCACATGAACCCGAATATCTTCGTTTTCATCAGCCAGACCGTGAATGCCTTCTGCGGTCGTGGCGTCCACTTCGCCCACCATAATGGATAAGCGTTCGCTGGTGCCACCCGGACTCGCCAGATAGCTCAACACCGGTTTGGTGCGGCCCACCACCAGCCCCGCCTCTTCCAGCGCCTCGCGCCGGGCGACGTCTTCAACCGTCTCGCCTTCTTCGATCATCCCGGCCACCATCTCCAGCAGCCACGGGCTCTCACTGACGTCATAAGCGGCGATGCGGATCTGCTCCACCAGCACGACTTCGTCACGCACTGGGTCAAAGGGTAGCAAGACTGCCGCATGCCCGCGCTCAAAAATTTCGCGTCTGATTTCGCCGCTCATTTCACCGTTAAACAGGCGATGCCTGAAACGGTAAAGATCCATTGAAAAAAACCGCTATAAAGCGTTTCTCGTGCAATAATTTCTACATCGTTTTTGGCGAATGTCACGGGCAACTTTTCTGGTTTTGCATGAGTCGAGTCCTGGTAGCAATGGTGATGAAATTGTGAATTTCAAGGCTGTTTGGCTGCCGTTTGTAAGGCTATATGATAGATTGGTGCAAATTACCGCCAGATGGCACGTAACGCCAACCTTTTGGTGTGGATGATTCTGTTAGAATCGGCAATTATTTTTTAATTAGATCAGCGCTAATACTGCTTCACAACAAGGAATGCAAATGAAGAAATTGCTCCCCATCCTTATCGGCCTGAGCCTGACGGGCTTCAGTGCAATGAGCCAGGCGGAAAACCTGTTACAGGTCTACCAGCAGGCACGTCTGGGCAACCCTGATTTACGTAAATCAGCGGCCGATCGTGATGCTGCGTTTGAAAAAGATTAACGAAGCGCGTAGCCCCTTGCTGCCACAGTTAGGGTTAGGTGCAGATTATACCTACAGCAACGGTTTTCGCGACGCTAACGGCGTAAACTCCAATGCTACCAGTGCCTCACTGCAATTAACACAGACGCTGTTTGATATGTCCAAATGGCGTGCCCTGACCCTGCAGGAAAAGAGCGCGGGCATCCAGGATGTGACCTATCAGACCGACCAGCAGACGCTGATCCTGAACACAGCTACGGCGTACTTCAACGTGCTGAGCGCCATTGACGCGCTCTCCTACACCGAAGCGCAGAAACAGGCCATTTACCGTCAGTTAGATCAAACCACCCAGCGCTTCAACGTGGGTCTGGTGGCGATCACCGACGTGCAAAACGCCCGTTCACAGTACGACACCGTGCTGGCCAACGAAGTGACCGCGCGTAATAACCTCGACAACGCGCTGGAATCCCTGCGCCAGGTGACCGGGAACTACTATCCTGAGCTGGCCTCCCTGAACGTCGACAGCTTCAAAACGGATAAGCCGGAGGCCGTTAACGCCCTGCTGAAAGAGGCGGAAAACCGCAACCTGACGTTGCTGCAGGCGCGTCTGAGCCAGGACCTGGCCCGCGAGCAGATTCGTCAGGCGCAGGACGGCCATTTGCCAACCCTGAGCCTGAGCGCCTCTACCGGCGTTTCTGACACCACCTACAGTGGCTCTAAAACCAATTCTGCCCAGTATGACGACAGCAATATGGGTCAGAACAAAGTGGGCCTGAGCTTCTCCTTGCCGCTGTATCAGGGCGGTCAGGTTAACTCCCAGGTGAAACAGGCGCAGTACAACTTTGTTGGCGCGAGCGAGCAGCTGGAAAGCGCCCATCGTAACGTGGTGCAGACCGTACGTTCATCCTTCAACAACGTGAACGCCTCAATCAGCAGCATCAACGCCTATAAACAGGCCGTTGTGTCTGCACAGAGCTCCCTGGACGCGATGGAAGCGGGGTTACTCGGTCGGTACACGTACTATCGTTGACGTGCTCGACGCCACCACCACGCTGTACAACGCGAAGCAGCAGCTCTCCAGCGCACGTTATCAGTACCTGATTAACCAGCTGAACATTAAGCAGGCTCTGGGTACGCTGAACGAGCAAGACCTGCAGATGCTGAACAGCGCACTGGGCAAGCCGGTCTCTACCTCACCGGACAGCGTTGCACCGGAGAACCCGGAGCAGGTTGCCGCGGTTGATAACTTCAACGCTAACGGCACTACCCCTGCTGCACAGCCTGCTGCCGCGCGCACCACAGCGCCTGCCAGCAAGGGCAACAATCCGTTCCGTAACTAAGCATTGCCCGATGGCGCTTCGTTTATCGGGCCTACTGAATCGTAGGCCGGGTAAGCGCAGCGCCACCCGGCGCAAAATCACATCCGAACGTAAGCCAACGTAAAGATCCCCCTGATTCCGCCCCTCTTCGCTTCATTTTCAACCACTCATCCTCTATCCTGAGCGTTATTACCACTGGGTCCTGGAAGACAAACATGAAACGGACAAAAACGATCAATCACGCGTCGTTCCGCAAGAGCTGGAACGCACGTCACCTCACCCCTGTTGCGCTGGCGGTTACCGCTGTCTTTATGCTGGCAGGCTGTGAGAAAAACGATGAAACGGTTTCGCTGTATCAAAACGCGGACGACTGCTCCGCCGCAACCGGCAAAGCGGCCGAATGTAAAACGGCCTACACCAACGCGCTGAAAGAAGCGGAACGCACCGCGCCGAAATATGCCTCACGCGAAGACTGCGTAGCGGAATTTGGTGAAGGTCAGTGCCAGCAGGCACCGGCTCAGGCAGGCACGGCACCTGAAAATCAGGCACAGGCGCAATCCAGCGGCAGCTTCTGGATGCCGCTGATGGCAGGCTACATGATGGGCCGTCTGATGGGCGGCGGTGCAGGCTACCAGCAGCAGCCGCTGTTTAGCTCGAAAAACCCGGCCAGCCCGGCTTACGGTCAATATACCGATGCCAGCGGTAAAGGCTACGGCGCAGCGACTCCGGGCCGCACCGTAACCGTACCGAAAACCGCGATGGCGCCGAAGCCTGCGACCACCAGCACCATCACCCGCGGCGGGTTCGGTGAGTCTGTGGCGAAACAGACCAGCATGCAGCGCAGTGCATCAGGCACCTCTACTCGCTCAATGGGCGGCTAATCATGGAACGAGTCAGTATTACCGAGCGCCCGGACTGGCGCGAAAAAGCCACCGAGTACGGCTTTAACTTCCACACCATGTACGGCGAGCCCTACTGGTGTGAAGACGCTTACTACAGGCTCACCCTGGCCCAGGTTGAGAAGCTGGAAGAGGTCACGGCTGAGCTGCACCAGATGTGCCTCAAGGTGGTGGAAAAAGTCATCGACAGCGACGAGCTGATGGCCAAGTTCCGCATTCCAAAGCACACCTGGAGCTTTGTCCGCCAGTCGTGGAAAACGAATCAGCCTTCGCTTTACTCTCGCCTGGATCTGGCGTGGGACGGCGTGGGTGAACCGAAGCTTTTAGAAAACAACGCCGATACGCCAACCTCCCTCTATGAAGCGGCATTCTTCCAGTGGATCTGGCTGGAAGACCAGATTAACGCCGGAAACCTGCCGGAAGGCAGCGACCAGTTCAACAGCCTGCAGGAGAAGCTGATCGAGCGCTTTGCCGAGCTGCGCGAGCAGTTTGGCTTCAACCTGCTGCATCTCGCCTGCTGCCGCGACACGGAAGAAGATCGTGGCACGGTTCAGTATCTGCAGGACTGCGCCGCCGAAGCGGAAGTGGCGACCGAGTTCCTCTATATCGAGGATATCGGCCTGGGTGAAAAAGGTCAGTTTACGGACATGCAGGATCAGGTCATCAGCAACCTGTTCAAGCTCTACCCGTGGGAGTACATGCTGCGCGAGATGTTCTCCACCAAGCTGGAAGATGCGGGCGTGCGCTGGCTGGAACCGGCCTGGAAGAGCATTATCTCCAACAAGGCCCTGCTGCCGATGCTGTGGGAGATGTTCCCGAATCACCCTAACCTGCTGCCAGCGTACTTTGCGGAAGATGATTACCCGCAGATGGAGAAATACGTCGTTAAGCCGATCTTCTCCCGCGAAGGCGCGAACGTGTCGATCATCGAAAACCGGTAAAACGCTGGAAGCGGTTGAAGGGCCTTACGGCGAGGAAGGGATGATCGTCCAGGCGTTCTATCAACTGCCGAAATTTGGCGACAGCTATACGCTTAACTTGGCAGCTGGCTCATTAACGATCAACCTGCCGGAATTGGCATTCGCGAAGATCGCGCGCTGATCACGCAGGATCTGTCGCGGTTCTACCCGCATATTTTTGTGGAGTAAGACTTGCCCGGTGGCGCTACGCTTACCGGGCCTACGCTCGACCTGTAGGCCGGGTAAGGCGAAGCCGCACCCGGCATGTTTTCACCCTACCTGCACCGACAGCATACTCAGACTTCCCATCTCTAATCCATCGACCGGGATCGTAACCGGCTCCTCACCGTCCCACGCGCCAAGCACGTACAGCAGCGGCAGGAAATGCTCCGGCGTCGGGTTAGAGAGCGAACCGGCCCTCGTGCTCCAGATAGTTCACCAGCCGGATGCGCCTCAGCCGGGCCTTGCCAGGTCAGGTTCGCTTTAACGTAGTCGTTAAAAGCGGTCGCCCACGGATATGGCGTGTTTTCGCCATGCCAGCGCGCCGTACGCAGGTTGTGCACCACGTTGCCGCTTGCCACCAGCATGATGCCTTCATCACGAAGCGTCGCCAGCTTGCGCCCCATCTCCAGATGCCAGGCAGCCGGTTTGGTGCTGTCGATGCTCAGCTGCACCATCAGGATATCCGCATCAGGATACATTTTGATCAGCACGCCCCATGAGCCATGGTCAAAGCCCCAGGCTTCTTTATCCAGCGCAACCGGAACAGGCGCCAGCAGTTCCACCAGCCTTTGTGCCAGCTCAGGCGAGCCGGGGGCCGGATAGTGCGTGTCATACAGCGCCTGCGGGAAGCCACCAAAATCATGAATGGTTTTTGGCGCTTCCATGGCGGTCACGCCCGTGCCGCGGGTGAACCAGTGCGCAGATACCACCACAATCGCTTTTGGACGCGGCAGCGTCTCGCCCAGATGACGCCATGCGCGGGTATATACGTTATCTTCCAGAACGTTCATTGGGCTGCCGTGGCCTAAAAACAGGGCTGGCATACGGGAAGAAGTCATGATGATATCCTTACAGAAGGTGTCAATTTAATGGTGCTACATTACGCGCAATCGGACAAAGATGAACGCTGATAAGCGTGAAGATCATCATCAGGAATTTTGAATGTAAGGAATGTGTAAAGCCGGGGGTCGCCCCATCGCTTTGCCAGAAATGAATCATTTATATTAATGATAATCATTATCATAAGGAGCAATCCATGTCAGTCCCTCTGATCCTGACCATACTGGCGGGCGCCGCGACCCTTTATCGGCGCAATCCTCGGCGTGCTTGGTCAGAAGCCGTCAAACCGCGTGCTGGCCTTCTCGCTGGGCTTTGCTGCCGGGATCATGCTGCTTATCTCCCTGATGGAGATGCTCCCTGCTGCGCTGGGCACCGACGGGATGTCTCCCCTGCTGGGCTACGGCATGTTTGTCGTTGGCCTGCTGGGTTACTTTGCCCTCGACCGGATGCTACCCCACGCGCATCCGCAGGATTTAATGCAGAAAAACGTAACGCCTGTGCCGCGGAATATTAAGCGAACGGCGGTTCTGCTCACGCTGGGGATTAGCCTGCATAACTTCCCGGAAGGGGTCGCGACCTACGTGACGGCCAGCAGCAATCTGGAAATGGGCTTTGGCATCGCGCTGGCGGTGGCCTTACACAATATTCCTGAAGGACTGGCGGTCGCCGGACCGGTGTATGCCGCCACGGGCTCGAAACGTACCGCGGTATTCTGGGCAGGAATTTCCGGGATGGCTGAAATCCTCGGCGGTGTCCTGGCCTGGTTGATTCTCGGAAGCCTGGTCTCCCCTGTCGTGATGGCCGCCATTATGGCCACAGTTGCCGGGATTATGGTGGCGCTTTCCGTCGATGAATTAATGCCGCTGGCGAAAGAGATCGATCCCAATAACAACCCCAGCTATGGCGTGCTGTGCGGAATGTCGGTCATGGGCTTAAGCCTGGTGTTATTGCAATCTGCAGGTATCGGTTAGGATTAGTCTGCCTCCGTATAATACGGAGGCAGACTTTCGAAACGTTAAGATATAGATAGAAATAATACGTTATTTTGTTGCCAACAAAGCCCTTGCAAAATATATAGCTTATAGAAATAGAATGATGAAATTTTATCAGTCTATTATCTGAGTTACTGCATATATTATGAATGTTAGCCGATGCTTACAATCAACATCAATTATATATTAATATAATCTAAAAATAGCTTTAAGATGCAGTAATCGCATCTCCCCTTCGTCCTCCCATATACTCCATTTGCGTTTTGAAACTTATATTCAGAGTATGAATTCGTTTGAAAAAGGATATTTTCATGTATATGGGTAAAAAAATTTTATTAGCTGTAACTATCGCTGCCGCAGTATCGGGTTCCGCCTTTGCTGCCGAGCAGGGGTCGGGAAAAATCAAATTCAAAGGCGTTGTTATTGATGCGCCTTGCAGCATTGCACCAGACAGCGTTGATAAAGAAGTCGATCTCGGTGAAGTGACCACAGCCGTGATCAATGCCAACAAGAAGTCTTCCGCAGTTCCGGTTGATATCAATCTGGAAAACTGCCAGCTTGACGATCCGGCCGACGAGACTGACACACCAGTGACCAAAGTCGATGTCACGTTTACCAGCTCAGCGACAGACGCGACCGACACCAGTCTGATGACCAATACCTATGCAAGTGGTGCACAGAACGTGGGCGTTCGTCTTCTGAATAACGCCGAAGCCAACATTACGCTGGGTGCTGCTAATGAGGTTGCTCTGCTGGCAGGTTCAACGACTCAAACGCTGCACTTCAAAGCATTAATGGAAGTGGTAACGGGTAAAACGGCGACTGCTGGCCAGGTGGAAGCTACAGCCAACTATATTCTGGCGTATAAATAACTACGCCATGTTTCAAATTAAACCGGCTGGCATTTAATGTCAGCCGGCGTTGAATGTATTTATTTGAGTAACAGGGCGATGACATATAAATTACAATGCATAATTATTATGACGTCCCTGTTTATGGCGGAACTTGCCTCCGCCACTGAATTTAACATCAATGCCATCGATAAAGATCAGCGTGGCAGCGTTGATTTATCTCTTTTTAAAGATCAAATATCGATCACACCAGGCGACTATTTTGTTACCGTTTCAATTAATGATATCCCGCTGGCAAATGGCTGGCAGCTCCGCTGGCAGGAGATAGACAAGAGCGTACAAGTCTGTATTCCACCTGAACTGGCCGATACATTTGCTCTGCAGGACAATATCCGTAGCGCATTGGCGGAAAAAAGACGGGTGCGTCGACTTTTGCATCAAAAACCCGGATATTAAATTTAATTTTTGAGCAATCCAGCCAGACGCTGAAGGTCACGATACCTCAGGCCTGGTTACAGTACCGTGCCGCAGACTGGATGCCCCCTTCAACCTGGGACAACGGCGTGCCGGGCGTACTACTAGATTACAATCTTTTTGCCAGTCATTACCAGCCGAACGATGGCAGCAGCACGGATAACGTCAACACTTATGGCACTGCCGGCGCGAATATGGGCGCGTGGCGACTGCGCGGTGATTATCAGTATACTCAAACCCATACCGACGCAGGTTCAGAGAATGACGGGCGCTTTTCACGCCTCTATATGTTCCGTCCTCTCCCCTCGCTCGGAGCCAAACTCACACTGGGTGAAACGGATTTCCAGTCCGCTATTTTTGATGCCTTCACCTATACCGGAGCCTCCCTGATTAGCGATGAGCGCATGCTGCCATGGTCGCTGCGCGGCTACGCGCCACAAATTACCGGCATCGCGCAAACTAACGCCACGGGTAACGGTTAGCCTGGCTGACCGTGTCATTTACCAAAGCAACGTTCCGCCAAGGGCCGTTTGTTATTCAGGATCTAAACCAGTCTGTACAGGGTACGCTGGACGTCAAAGTGACAGAAGAAGATGGGCGCGTAAGCACCTTCCAGGTTTCTGCGGAATCGGTGCCGTTTTTTTAACCCGCAAAGGTCAGGTTCGCTATAAGCTGGCGGCAGGAAAAGCACGCAAAGACGCCTCGCATGACGTTGAAGATAACGCGTTTATGAGCGGCTAATTCTCCTGGGGGATGCTGTCACAAACCTCCCTCTACGGCGGTACGCTCGCCGATGGCGATCGCTACCGGTCCGTTGCCGCCGGAATAGGTCAAAACATGGAGTACCTGGGCGCGCTCTCTTTTGACGTGACGCAGGCAACCAGCCAGTTGCCCAATCAGAATAGCCAGACAGGTTACAGCTACCGTTTCAACTACAGTAAGCGTTTCGATACCACCGGCAGCCAGCTTACGCTCGCCAGTTATCGCTATTCCGATCCGCAGTTTCTCAGCTACGCCCGTTTTCTGGATGATGACAATAACGATCGGCAGTCAGAAAAACAGACGCTCAGCGTGACGGCAAGCCAGTACATTTCGGCGCTATCGCTCAACCTCTATGTGAACATGCTGCGTCAAACCTGGTGGAACGATTCCTCCTCCACGACGGGCAGCGTGACCGCAGGCTATAACTTTGATATCGGTCGCTGGAAAAATCTGGGCCTCACCGTGTCATGGAGTAAAACCCACTATGAAGACGAAGACGACGATACGCAGTTCTATCTCTCACTGAGCGTACCGCTCGATCCCGATCATCGTCTGAATTACGACCTGCGCAACAGCGACAGTCTGAGTCAGAACGTATCGTGGTATGACACATCAGACCGCAACAACACCTGGGGCGTTTCGGCAGGTACCGAAAGCGAGAAGTCAGATGCCGGCGCGCAGGTGAGCGGCAACTATCAACATTATTCTCCTTATGGCGACCTGAATCTCTCCGGGAGTTTTAAGGCTAACGAATACAATTCCCTGAGTGCCAGTTGGACCGGTTCATTCACCTCGACGGCTAAAGGCGCTGCGCTGCACCGCCGCAGCTACGGTAACGAGCCGCGCGTGATGGTCAGTACCGATGGCGTAGGCAACATCCCGCTGAACATGTCGCGGGATGAAACCAATCGCTTCGGGATTGGCGTTTTACCGTCCATCTCCAGCTATTCGCCTTCCAGCGTGCAGGTCAATATGAACAACCTGCCCGATGGCGTAGACGTTGACACCCGCGTCGTCACCTCAACCTGGACGGAAGGTGCCATCGGGTACCGTCAGATCGCGACGCGTGCAGGCAATGATATCGCAGGCATCTTACGAACTGCCTCTGGCACGCCGCCGCTGGGCGCCATTGTTCGCCAGCTTGAAGACGATCGGCAGATTGCTATGGTCGCCGATGACGGCCACGTCTGGCTCGGCGCCGTAGAGCCAGAACAACAGTTTCGCGTGACGTGGGGAGACAATCAGCAGTGCCGCTTCACGTTACCTTCACACCTTGAAAACAGTATGCAGTTGATACTGCCATGTCAGTAAGAAATCATGATGAAATTAACCTTACTCAAAAGCCTGTGCCTGATGCTGGTCGGCACAGCATTCACCACTCACGCGGCCGTAAACCTGGACCGCACGCGCATTGTCTTTCCGGAAAGCGACAAGGCCAGCAGCCTGAAGATTGAAAACCAGAGTAAAGCGCTGCCCTATCTGGCGCTCTCCTGGATTGAAGATGAGAAAGGCCGTAAAGAAGACAGGCATTTCATGGCGCTGCCTCCGATTCAACGCATTGAAGCGGGTTCCGCATCGCAGGTCAGGATCGTTAAGCAAGCGGCCACCAGTCAGTTACCGAAAGACAGAGAATCCCTGTTTTATTTCAACCTGCGCGAAGTGCCGCCGAAAAGCACCAGCGCCAGCGATGAACGCAGCGTCATGCAGGTGGCGATGCAGAGCAGGATCAAGCTGTTCTGGCGCCCTAAAGCGATTACCAAAAAACCCGGCGAGCAGGCGGAAATGCGGATGGAAGTTTCAGCCACTGCGAAAGGGCTGACCATACATAACCCGACGCCGTACTACATCACGCTGGCGTGGCTCAGTAAGAATGCCAAAACCATGCTGCCGGGCTTCGACAGCCTGATGCTTGCGCCTTTCGCGACAGCAACAACCTCTACCGGTGACTACCACGGTAACTATTACAGCATCGGTTATATCGACGATTACGGCGCGCTGAAAAAGGTCGACGTACAGTGCGCGGGAACGGCGCAGTGCTCGCTCACCGAACGGAAGATCGAAAAAGATGCGCAATCTCGCTAACGTATTGTTCATAGTGCTGCTCTCAGTGCTGCCTTTAAGAGAAGCGCTGGCGCTCGACTGCTACCTGGGCGGTTCGAGCGGCCCCGTAGAAGAAACTAAAACGATCTCGCCGTTTGCTATCCCCAGTAATGCACAGGCAGGTGAGAAAATTTGGGAATCGGATGACATCAAAATCCCGGTGACATGCAACCACAATGTCACAAGCAGCTTTCAACCGGAGGATATTTTTGGCTGGGTGAATCCTTATCCTTCAACCTCCGATCCCTATTATGAACTGGGCGTAACCTATGAAGGGATAGACTACGATGCAAAAGGCCAGCCTAACGGCGTCGATACCCGACAATGTCTGGACAACCAAAACATCACGATTTATACCCCCGAGCAGATCCGACAAATGGGATGGGAAAATCGTATCTGTTCCGGTAACCCGGATGATATCCACACTTCACGAACCTTCATTGCTCGTCTGCGCTTATACGTAAAAATTAAAGCCATGCCGCCTCACGGCTACGTCAGCTCGCTGAGCGATTACATCGTTGTCCAGTTTGACGGAAAAGGCGGCGTGAACCAGATGTCGGATGCGAAAAACCTCAAATATCACATCAACGGGCTGCAAAATATTACCGTTCTGGACTGCGGGGCAACGTTCAGTATTTACCCTGAGAACCAGGAGATTGATTTCGGCACCTTTAGCGCACGCGATATTGTGAATCAACAGACGCGTAAACGGACCTTTTCGGTGAAGACGACGAAAGTGCAGGATGCCCAATGTTCAGATGGCTTCAAAATGGACTCGTCGTTCTATACAAATGAAGCGCTTACGGCCAACGATACCGCACTGCTGATAGGCAATGGCCTGAAGCTGAGGATCCTTAACGGAACCGAGCCCTACACCTTTAACCACTACAACGAATACGTGGATTTTACGGGCAGCACGCTTGAGCATGAGCAGCAATACACCGCAGAGCTGTCGCCGATCGAAGGAAAAGCGATCCAGTCCGGGCCGTTCGAAACGGTGGTGCTGTTCAAAATTAACTACCACTAGAGACAAAAAAGCCGGGTTTCCCCGGCTTTTTCACATCAGCCATTTCAGCTGGCTTTGCGCTCGTGCGCCTGGCGATACTCGATCAGATCTTCAATCGTTACCACCGGCATGTTGTGCAGACGTGCGAAGGTGATGCACTCTGGCGCACGCGCCATGGTGCCGTCGTCGTTGGTCAGTTCACACAGCACGCCCGCAGGTTTGAAGCCTGCCAGCGTCACCAGGTCGATCGTCGCTTCGGTGTGACCGCCGCGGGTCAGCACGCCACCCGCCTGCGCGCGCAGTGGGAAGACGTGGCCTGGACGATGCAGATCGGATGGCTTCGCATCATCAGCAATCGCGGCACGTACGGTGGTCAGACGGTCAGCCGCAGACACACCGGTGGTCACGCCATGCGCCGCTTCAATGGTCACGGTAAATCCGGTACCAAAGGCGCTGGTGTTGTTTTCGACCATCATCGGCAGCTCGAGCTGCTTACGACGATCTTCGGTAATACACAGGCATACGATGCCGCTGCCGTGACGGATGGTCAGCGCCATCTGTTCAACGGTCATGTTTTCGGCGGCGAAAATCATGTCGCCTTCGTTTTCACGGTTTTCATCGTCAAGCACCATCACACCGCGGCCTTCGCGCAGTGCATCCAGTGCATGTTCAACACGTTGAGTTGAAGTGCCAAAAGAGGAAAGTAGCGTCTGATTCATGGTAAAAAAACCTCATTAACATTATGGTTACCAGAATCAGGGCAGTCTTAGGAGCGCCGTATAAGCGGCAAAAAGATAACGTGAGCGGGCCCATGCCCGACTGGATCGTTACTCTCTCCCATCCGGACTCTAACCGTCGGCCCCGGAATTACACCGGATCTGCTGACCTTTGAGAATTCACCCAAAGCGCTCGCGGGCTTTCAGCGTTAAGCTGATTTACCGCCGGTGGGGAATTTCGCCCCGCCCTGAGAATAAGCGAGATAACTATAACGCTATTGATTATCCTGGGCAATGCATAAGCATCAAACAATTTTGTTTACCCCGGGGCATGACGCGCTACAATGGACACTAACACCTTTTCATCAAGGGAAACGACAATGATTGACCCGAAGAAAATTGAGCAAATTGCAGCGTCAGGTTCACGAGTCTATGCCAAAGGCATCGTGAATTTGGTGATGACGTTGAGAAGAAAATCCGCCAGACGCTGCAGGCGCAGTTGGTTCGCCTTGATCTCGTCAGCCGCGAAGAGTTTGACGTGCAGACCCAGGTTCTGCTGCGCACCCGCGAGAAGCTGGCACTGCTGGAACAGCGTCTGACCGAGCTGGAAAACCGCAATGCGCCGGAAGAAGTGAAGCCAGCGCCAGCCATTCCGCCGGTGGATAACCAGGAGTAAGTGCGGCCTGTTGAGCCCGGTGGCGGCTACGCCTTACCGGGCCTGAATGAACGCGTAGGTCGGGTAAGGCGCAGCCGCCACCCGACATGAAAAAAACGGGCCAATAGGCCCGATTTTTTACTGACTGTCTTTCTGGATCTTCTTGATGATGTTGGTGGTGGAACACCCATCCTCGAAGTTGAGCACCATCACCTCGCCGCCATTGGCCCAGACCTCTTCGCTGCCCGCGATTTGCTCCGGCTTGTAATCCCCACCCTTCACCAGCAGGTCCGGCAGAATACCGGCAATCAGGCGCTGCGGCGTGTCCTCTTCAAACGACACCACCCAGTCCACGGCTTCCAGCGCGCCGAGCACGATCATACGCTGCTCAAGCGGGTTCACCGGACGCGTTTCACCCTTCAGGCGCTTCGTGGACGCATCGCTGTTCACCGCCACAATCAGGCGATCGCCCAGCTTTCGCGCATTCGCCAGATAAGAGACATGGCCCGCGTGCAGGATGTCGAACACGCCGTTAGTCATCACCACTTTTTCACCGCGCTTGCGCGCAGCGGCGACAGCCACTTTCAGCTCGTCTTCGGTCATCACACCGAAACCGGTGTCCGCACGGCCGCGCACCGCGTTTTCCAGCTCGATTGGGGAAACGGTT
>OIEO01000101.1_pt1 | contig 17405 bp, 19 predicted proteins | sample 1581851 | NCBI WGS metagenome assembly OIEO01 (sample SAMN03281010, study PRJEB24777) | human gut metagenome | isolation source: fecal sample PR157 from 1 month old male Malay infant, caesarean delivered... | reverse complement strand
GCACTCTTCGACGTACACACCCTGCAGCTCCGGCGCGAAGCCCGGCAGCAGGTTGATGCCTTCTTCCAGCGCGGCGAAGTAGCGCAGCACGGAGCCGCCCCAGACCTCCCCTGGAACCACGCACAATACCCCCGGTGGATAAGGGAGGGCGCCTTCGGCGGCGATGCGGCCTTCCGCGTCGCGCAGGGAGACCAGTTCCACTTCTCCGCGCAGATAGGCGTAGTTCGCGTCCTGCGGGTTCATCATCACGCGCGGGAAGTGAGACTTGCGGAACATCTCTTTCTGCAGCTGTTTGACATTGTGACGGGCGTACAGGTCATGCATCTCCTGGCAGATCTGGCGCAGGGTGTAATCCGCGTAACGTTCCGGATGTTGTCTGCAGATGGAAGGCAGCACCTCTTTTAATGGAGCATCGCTCTCGAGCAGTTTTTCGAAACGCACCAGCTGCGCCACCAGCTGCTGCAGCTTGCCCATATCTTCCGCAGGCGTGAGCAGGAACAGGATCGAGTTGAGATCGCACTTCTCCGGCACGATGCCGTTTTCACGCAGGAAGTTGGCGAGGATGGTGGCGGGCACGCCGAAGCGTCATACTCCCCGGTGCGGGCGTTAATGCCCGGCGTGGTCAGCAGGAGCTTGCACGGGTCGATAAAATACTGATGCTCGGCGTAGCCTTCAAAAGCGTGCCAGTTTTCACCCGGTACGAAGTGGAAGAAGCGCAGATCGGTCGCAATCTCCGCCGTGTCCCAGCTTTCCCACGGACGGCCATCCACCGTCTCCGGCACGAAGGGGCGCAGATACCGGCAGTTCTCCAGAATCAGCTTGCGCGCTTCGATACCGTTCACCACGCAGTCCATCCACATGTTGCGGCCGCTCTGGCCTTCATGCATACGGGCGTTGATGTCCAGTGCGGCAAACAGCGGATAGAACGGGCTGGTGGAGGCGTGCATCATAAAGGCGTTATTCAGCCGCTTATGCGGGACATAGCGCTGCTGACCTTTGATGTGGCTGTCTTTCTTGTGAATTTGCGAGGTCTGGGAGAAGCCGGCCTGCTGTTTATGCACGGACTGGGTAACCAAAATCCCCGGGTCGTTTTCGTTCAGCTCCAGCAGCAGCGGCGAACAATCAGCCATCATCGGAATGAACTGCTCGTAACCCACCCAGGCCGAGTCAAACAGGATGTAATCACACAGGTGCCCAATCTTATCCACCACCTGGCGGGCGTTGTAGATGGTGCCATCGTAGGTGCCCAGCTGGATCACCGCCAGACGGAACGGACGCGCATCGCGTGCACGGCCGGGTGCGACTTCTGCCACCAGCTCGCGAAGATAGCTTTCTTCAAAACAGTGGGCGTCAATGCCGCCGATAAAGCCGTACGGGTTGCGCGCGGTTTCCAGATAGACCGGCGTTGCGCCTGCCTGAAGGAGGGCACCGTGATGGTTGGATTTGTGGTTATTACGATCGAACAGCACCAGGTCGCCCGGGGTGAGCAGGGCGTTAAGCACCACTTTGTTGGATGACGAGGTGCCGTTGAGCACGAAATAGGTCTTATCGGCATTAAAGACCTTCGCCGCATGCTGCTGTGCGATGCACGGCGCGCCTTCGTGGATCAGCAGATCGCCCATTGCCACGTCGGCGTTGCACAGATCGGCGCGGAAAAGCGTCTCGCCAAAGAAATCAACGAACTGATTGCCGGCAGGATGGCGGCGGAAGAACTGGCCGCCCTGATGCCCCGGACAGTCAAACGCGCTGTTGCCCTGTTTTACATAGTCGACCAGGGCGCGGAAAAACGGCGGGCGCAGCTGGGTTTCATACTTCAGGGCAGCCGCCTCCAGCTGTCGTCCATAAAAGTCGTTACTGGTGTCTGAATACTCAAATACGCCATGAATGCGCGATAAATAATCTGCCGGAATGAATTCTTCTTTATGCGTCGCGACAAAAACAGGAATGTCAAATCCGGTGGCTTCTATTTCTTCCAGTATGCCATCGGTAATATCACTGACCGCCAGCACAATAGCGGCAACGTCGATATAATCCGAGGCCCGGACATCCACCAGTTCACGCTGGGTGGTAAAGCAATCCGGACATGCGCGGCTGGCTGCGATTTTTAAACTTTTCATCTTTCTCTCTTTATTTTAGGTAATAAGCGTCCCTTCGATTTCTTTGTAAAAAAGAAATCGATAATTTTCCGGAAAAAAAGCAAAGGGTGGCTGCTGAATTAAAATCAGTACATTGCATTTTTTGATGATTGAAATTCAGTCCGCCCGGTGCGGAATGGGTCTGAATCAAAATGAATGAGCGCACGCGTTCACAGGCAAATGGCCTGTAAAATAAGATGTTTCAGGGTAACCTGTAAGCGAATGCGCCAGAAGTCGAAGGACTACCGGGCATTAAAGAGATGAAAGTCAAAAGCAGTTTCGGTGGGCAAACATCATGATATGTGTTGTCCGCCTTATATGGGGCATTAAACGATTGTTGTTTTCCATGATTTATTTCCTTTCAGTAATTGAAAGCACGGTCATTTTATCCAGGAAAAACGCGATTAACTGTGAAGGAGATCACCGTTAACCGATCATTTTAGAAATAAATAGTCGTTTTTGATGAATATCGCAGATCAAAATTCTGATTTGTTGATATCGGGTTAACAGAATGTATTGCAAATGTTTTTTAATGGGCATAAATAACCAAAAAAATATCGAGTGGATTATTTATGAAATATTTTCTGAGAGGTTTTTATTTTATTTAAAAATAAACTGAATAGTTATTCAGAGCATAAACCGATAACCGATACCGGTTTCAGTTAATAAATGGCGAGGGCGAGCGGGGTCGACTTCGAGTTTCTGACGAAGGTGCCCCATATATATGCGTAAATAGTGACTATGTTCCACGGCGTTGGGCCCCCACACCTGACTTAACAGCTGGCGCTGGGTGAGAACCTTGCCGTGATTGTTGAGCAGCACGGCGAGCAGGCGAAATTCGATGGGCGTGAGGTGAATTTCCTCTTCGCCGCGCACAATGCGCCGCGCGGCCAGGTCAACCCGGATATCCCCAAACGTGTAGGTTGGATCGGCAGGCGTGGTGGCGCTGTGGCGACGCAGCGCCACGCGCAGGCGAGCCTGTAGCTCGCCGATGCCAAACGGTTTAATCAGGTAGTCATCCGCCCCGGCATCCAGCGCGGCGATTTTATCCGTCTCTTCAGTACGGGCGGAGAGCACGAGGATCGGCATCTGGCTCCACTGACGGACTTCACGAATAAAATCGATGCCGTCACCGTCCGGGAGACCCAGATCGAGGATCACCAGGTCCGGCTTGCGGGTGGCGGCTTCAATTAACCCCCGCTGAAGCGTACCTGCATCATGGACGCGCAGACCGTCTCCTTCCAGCGCAGCGCGCAGAAAACGGCTAATGGCGATCTCATCTTCAACAATCAGAACGTTGATCACAAATCCTCTGGTAATTCATTAAGTTCTGGCGGGGTTTCCAGAGGAAGTGTAACACAAAAACGCGCACCGCCTTCCGGACGATTCTCCGCGGAAATGGAGCCGCCATGCACGTCAATGATCGCCTGGCAAATGGCCAGCCCCAGCCCCACGCCCGGAATGGCCGACTCCTTATTGCCGCGCGCGAATTTCTCGAAAATAGCCAACTCCTGCCCGGCAGGAATGCCCGGGCCGGTATCCCAGGCGTTAAGGCGAAGCGCGCCGTCGTCCACCGTCGCATCCACGCCAATCTGCGCGCTGGCGCCCGCATATTTGGCGGCATTTTCAAGCAGGTTGATCAGCACCCGTTCAAACAGCGGACCATCAACGTGAATTAAGGTCAGGGGTTCGGGCATGTTCAGCGCAATATGTCGCCCGCCCAGGCCGGGTTCGAGCATTTTCAGCGCGCTGCCCACCACCTCTTCCAGCGTGAGCCACTCTTTTTTGAGGTTAAATCCGCCCGACTGGATACGCGCCATGTCGAGCAGGTTATTCACCAGGCGCGTGGTATTCAGCACGTGCTGGCGGATCTCGCTGGCCTGAAGGGCATGTTTAGAGCCTTCCGCCGCCAGGTCCAGCGTCAGAATTTCTGACTGACCAAACAGGACGGTGAGCGGGGTACGCAGATCGTGAGACAGCGCCGCCAGCAGCGAGTTACGAATGCTTTCACGCTCGCTCGCCAGCCGGGCCTGTTCCTCGCTGGCGGTGAGGGCCAGTCGTTCCAGCGCGCTGGCAACCAGCAGCGTAAACGTCTCCAGTAAACGCTGCTGTTCGGGGATCATCAGCTGGCGCAGGTTGGAAGGCTCCACGATGACCAGCCCCTGATTTTTATCGGCGCTGCGCAGAGGCAGAATTTGGTAGGGCACGCCGGGGAGGGTGTCGGTCCCTGCGCCCGCCGGTAAGCCTTTGTCAAAGCTCCAGCGCGCGATGGCTTCGTCCCAGGGCGTCATGCCTGTGGCGGAGGTCAGCGGGCGCAGCTTGCCGTGTTCGTCCGGGAGTAAAATCAGGTTGCTGGCATGAAACGTCGAGCGGATAAACTGCTCGCTGGTCTGCACGATATCCAGCGGCGTGCGGCCCACCGCCAGCGATTTCGACATCTCATAGAGATGGCGCGTGCGCTGTTCGCGATAGCGGGCGATGCGCGCCTGATAGCGCACGCCCGCCGTCAAATTGCCGATCACCAGCCCGACGGTGAGCATGACGGCAAAGGTGAGGATGTACTGCACGTCCGAGACGGCGAGCGTCCCGCGGGGGGCAATAAAGAACAGATCGAAGCTGATGACGTTGATCACCGTCGCCAGGACCGACGGCCAGCGCCCGTAGAAGAGCGCCACCACCACCACGCCTAAAAGGTAGATCATCACCAGGTTGGCGGCATCAAACGCGATCAGCCACTGGCTGGCAATCACGGTAATCAGGGCGCAGAGCACGACGGCGACGAGACAGCCGCGAAGCTGAATGCGCCATTTATCGCTGAAGGTACGGCTGTCCGGCGCGCGATTGGGTAAGGGGGTAGGTTTGTCATCCAGCGCCACGATCACCAGATCCAGATCCGGCGCGCGACGGGCCAGCTTGTCGGCAAAGGATTCGCGGCTAAACCAGCGGCGATGCTGGCGACGGCCGATGACGATTTTCCCCAGGTTATGCTCGCGCGCGTAGCGCAGAATGGCTTTATCTTCCTGCGGATCGGAAAGGGTGGCGGTTTCCGCGCCCAGCTCCTGCGCCAGGCGCAGCGAACTCAGGATCGCGCGGCGCTGGTTTTCGGGCAGCGCGTGCAGCTGCGGCGTTTCGACATACACCGCATGCCAGACGCTGCCAAATTTGGCCGCCAGGCGCGCGGCGGTGCGGACAAGCTTTTCATTGCCGCTGCCGTGGCCCACGCACAGCAGGATGGCGTCCCGCGTGTGCCAGACGCGTTCCTGTCCCTGTAAATCGCGCCAGGCGCGCATCTGATCGTCCACACGGTCGGCGGTTCGGCGCAGGGCCAGCTCGCGCAGGGCAATCAGGTTGCCTTTACGGAAGAAATGTTCGATGGCGCGCTCTGCCTGGCCGGCAATATAAACCTTGCCTTCATGCAGGCGCTGGCGTAAATCATCGGGCGGCAGGTCGACCAGCACCACCTCATCGGCGGAATCGAAGAAGGGATCGGGCACCGTCTCGCGTACCTGAATGCCGGTCACGCCGCTGACCACATCGTTCAGGCTTTCCAGATGCTGAACGTTAACCGTGGTGAACACATCGATACCGGCTTCAAGTAATTCTTCAACGTCCTGCCAGCGTTTGGGGTGGCGCGAGCCTGGCGCATTGCTGTGCGCCAGCTCGTCCATCAGGATAAGCGCGGGGCGGCGGGCGAGGGCGGCATCGAGATCGAATTCGGTGACTAACCGACCGCGGTGGCTGATGCGGCGGGGCGGCTGGGTAGCCAGCCCCTTCAGCAGTGATGCCGTCTCTTTACGTCCATGGGTTTCAACCACGCCGATCAGAATATCGAGCCCCTGCGCCCGAAGCCGCTGGGCTTCCGTCAGCATGGCGAAGGTTTTCCCGACGCCCGCGCAGGCGCCGAAGAAAATTTTCAGTTTGCCGCGATGGGCCTCAGCTGTTTGTTCGAGCAGCCTGTCCGGATCCGGGCGCATGGGCTCGTCGGTCATTTAGTTTTTCCTTAGCGCGTCCAGCGCCAGATTCAGCTCAACAATATTAACCACGGGCATGCCGATGAAGCTGACCAGCGGCTTTTGCGTGTGCTCTGCCACCAACTGGCTCACCTGTTCGACGGTCAGCTGACGGGCAGCGGCGACGCGCGGGATCTGCCATGCCACGGCTGCTGGCGTCAGGCTGTAGTCCAGCCCGCTGGCCGAGGCGGTTACCAGCTCCACGGGAATGTCACGGCTGGCCTGCGGATTCGCGGCGCGCAGGGCTGCCACGCGCTCAGCGACGGCTTTGTCCAGCTCGGGGTTGCTGCCCGCCAGGTTGCTGCCGCCGGATGCCATCGGATTATACGGGCTTTCGGCAGTGGCGGAAGGGCGTCCCTGGAAGTAGCGGGCATCCGTAAAGTTCTGACCAATCAGGCGAGAGCCGCGGTTTTCACCGTTTTGCAGTAACAGCGAGCCGTTAGCCTGATCCTTAAACCACCACTGGCCCAGCGCGGTGGTCACCAGCGGGTACAGCCCGCCGGTAATGAGAGACAACAGTATGAACAGAAGTATAGCGGGGCGTAACATTGTCATTTGATTCACCTTTTAAACCAGGCCGAACAGCGTCAACAGCAGGTCGATAACCTTGATACCGACGAAGGGCACCACCAGCCCGCCCAGGCCGTAAATCCACAGGTTACGGCGCAGCATGGCGGCCGCCGTGAGCGGCTTATAGCTCACGCCCTTCAGCGCCAGCGGGATCAGGAAGACAATAATCAGGGCGTTAAAAATCACTGCGCTCAGAATGGCCGAGGCCGGAGAGTGCAGGTGCATCACGTTCAGGGCGTTTAATTGCGGATAGGTCGCAGCAAACGCGGCCGGAATGATGGTGAAATACTTCGCCACGTCGTTGGCGATACTGAACGTGGTCAGCGAACCGCGCGTCATCAGCATCTGCTTGCCGATGTGCACCACTTCAATCAGCTTGGTCGGGTTAGAGTCGAGGTCGACCATGTTGCCCGCCTCTTTTGCGGCCTGGGTACCGGAGTTCATCGCCACCGCCACGTCGGCCTGCGCGAGGGCAGGAGCATCGTTGGTCCCGTCGCCGGTCATCGCCACCAGACGGCCTTCCGCCTGATACTGACGAATCAGTGCCAGCTTGGCTTCCGGTGTGGCTTCGGAAAGGAAATCATCCACGCCCGCTTCGGCGGCAATCGCCGCGGCGGTAAGACGGTTATCCCCGGTGATCATCACCGTTTTGATCCCTATTTTACGCAGCTGGGCAAAGGCGCTCTTTGATGCCGCCTTTGACGATGTCCTTCAGGGCAATGACCCCGAGCACGCGCGCGCCTTCGGCCACCACCAGCGGCGTCGCCCCCGTGACGGGCCACGCTTTCGACCAGGCTGTCCACTTCCGGCGGGAAGTGGCCGTTATTGGCCTCAATGTGGCGGCGGATGGCGTCAACCGAGCCTTTACGGATCATGCGATCCTGAATGTTAATGCCGCTCATGCGGGTTTGCGCCGTGAAGGGCACGAACGTGGCGTGCAGGTTCTGCACGTCGCGCTGGCGCAGGTTAAAGCGCTGCTTGGCGAGGATCACAATGCTGCGGCCTTCCGGGGTTTCATCGGCAAGGGATGAGAGCTGCGCGGCATCCGCCAGCGATTTTTTTCATCCAGCCCCCGGGGCGGGTAAGAAATCCGACGCCTGACGGTTGCCGAGGGTGATGGTGCCGGTTTTATCCAGCAGCAAGACGTCCACGTCACCGGCGGCTTCTACCGCACGCCCGCTGGTGGCGATGACGTTGGCACCGAGCATACGGCTCATGCCGGCCACGCCGATGGCCGACAGCAGGCCGCCGATGGTGGTGGGGATCAGACAAACCAGCAGCGCCACCAGCACCGTGACGGTGACCGCGGTACCGCCATAGGCAGAGAACGGCCACAGCGTCGCGGTTGCCAGCAGGAAGACGATGGTCAGGGCCACCAGCAGGATGGTCAGGGCAATCTCGTTTGGCGTTTTACGGCGCTGTGCGCCTTCCACCATGGCGATCATCCGGTCGAGGAAGGTTTCACCCGGGTTAACGCTGCACTGGATCACCAGCCAGTCGGAGAGAATGCGCGTCCCGCCCGTCACTGAGGCGAAATCGCCGCCGGACTCGCGGATCACCGGCGCGGATTCGCCGGTAATAGCGCTCTCATCCACCGATGCGCCCCCTTCAATAACTTCGCCGTCGCAAGGGATGATGTCACCGGCTTCCACCAGCACCACATCGCCTTTACGCAGTTCATCTGCCGGAACGTGGTCCATCTGCGCGCCGTACTTCGGCTCACGTAGCTTGCGTGCGAAGGCGGTCTTTTTCACCCCTTTCAGGCTGTTGGCCTGGGCTTTACTCCGGCCTTCCGCCAGCGCTTCCGCAAAGTTGGCGAACAGCACGGTAAACCACAGCCACAGGCTGATGGCGCCGGTAAACATCGCATTTCCCGGCATATGGCCCGTTCCCATGGCAATCGCCAGGGCGGTGGTCAGGACGCTTCCCGCCCAGACGATAAACATCACCGGGTTGTGCCACTGCACGCGCGGGCTCAGCTTTTTCACCGCATCCATGAGCGCCTGGCGAACTAATGACGGTTCGAACAGGGCCAGTTGTTTACGACTCATGACAATTTCTCCGCAAAATCAGCGTAAAGAGAGGTATTCCGCGACCGGGCCTAACGCGAGGGCGGGGATAAAGGTCAGGGCGCCGACCAGCAACACGGTGCCCGTCAGCAGGCCGATAAACAGCGCGCCGTGGGTCGGTAACGTTCCGGTGGTGGTCGGTTGGATTTTTTTGTTCACCAGCGATCCGGCAATCGCCATGACCGGCACAATGATCCCGAAGCGGCCCACGAACATGCAGAACGCCAGCAGACAGTTCCAGAATGGAGAGTTGGCGCTTAGGCCTGCAAAGGCGCTGCCGTTGTTGTTGGCGGCAGAGGAGACGGCATACAGCACTTCGCTAAAACCGTGAATGCCAGGGTTAAAGATGCCGCTGCGTCCGGCCTCGGTCATCAGCGCCAGCGCGGTGCCGAGCAGCACGAGAGCCGGGGTGACCAGAATTGCCAGTGCGGTTAACTTCATCTCGCGAACGTCGATCTTTTTACCCAGATACTCCGGGGTGCGGCCAATCATCAGACCGGCAATAAACACCGCCAGCAGCACGAACAGCAGCATGCCGTAAAGACCGGAGCCCACGCCGCCAAAACACCACCTCACCAATCTGCATCAGCCACATTGGGATCATGCCGCCCAGCGCCGTAAAGGAATCATGCATGGCATTGACGGCCCCCGCACGACGCTGCCGTGGTGACGACTGCATAGAGGCTGCTGGCGAGAATGCCAAAGCGGCTCTCTTTACCTTCCATGTTGATTGCGCTATCTGCACCCAGTGAGAGGAAGTGCGGATTACCCTGCCATTCGGCCCACATCACCAGCGCAACACAGACCACGAAAATAAGCGACATGGTCCAGAGCAGGGTACGCCCCTGACGGCGATCGTTGACCACGTCGCCAAAGGCAAAGCAGAGCGCGGCGGGGATCAGGAAAATCGCCAGCATCTGCACAAAATTGGTCAGGGCGGTCGGGTTTTTCGAACGGGTGCGACGAGTTGGCATTGAAGAAGCCGCCACCGTTCGTTCCGAGCATTTTGATGGCTTCCTGCGACGCCACTGGCCCCATCGGCAGGAGCTGTTTTGCCCCTTCCAGCGAGGTATAAGGTGCGTAAGACAGCAGGTTTTGCAGGCTGCCCTGCTGTATGAAGAACAGCGCGATCAGCAGCGCAATCGGCAGCAGGATCCACAGCGTAATGCGCGTCAGGTCTACCCATGCGTTACCCAGCGTGCTCACTTTCTGGCGCGCAAACGCCCGCGTTAGCGCGAAGATCACCGCAATACCGCTGGCGGCAGAGAGGAAGTTCTGCACGGTTAGCCCGACCATCTGGCTGAAGTAGCTGAGCGTGGTTTCACCGGCATAGGACTGCCAGTTGGTGTTGGTGACAAAACTGACCGCCGTGTTTAGCGCGAGATGCCAGGACAGGCCCGGTAACTGCTGCGGATTCAAAGGCAGGACACCCTGCAACATCAGCATGGCAAAAAAGCGCGATGAGGCCAACGATATTCAGCAGCAGAATAGCGATCAGATAGTCACGCCAGTTCATCTCCCGATCGTCTATACCCAGTACGCGCCAGATCCCATTTTTCAACGCTTCCCGTGCCGGGCAGGGGAACGTTATTGATGAGCCGTGCCAGCCCCGAGCCCAGTGGCCTTGCCAGGACGAACAACACCACTAAGAAACTGGCAATAAGCAAAAACGCCTGAGCAGCCATCAGAATGCCTCCGCATTAATCAGGGCATAAACCAGATAACCCAATAACAGGAACACCAGCACGATGCCGGCAATAAGACCTGCACTCACAATCCACCTCCGGGTGACTTTTGTTGTTGTGCTAACGGTAGGATTTATGGCGCAAAGATTTCGCAAAAAGTGAGAAGGGCGGGTGTAAAAAAATGTATAAAAATGGCAAAGCCCACAATTTAACTACTGATAAGTAAATCGTTAACTTTTTTGTAACTTAATTACGGCGTGAATGTAAATTTTGGCTAAACGGACGAAAATAAGTGGTCGGATGAGTAGTAAAATTACAAACAAAGCGATATTATTTTAGCCAGGTCACAGATTTTGAATTTTCCGGATGACGTTTCCGGCCAACTATAGGGGAGAAAAATATGGATCTTTATAAAGAGTTTCCGGCTCATATCGTGTTCATGCGCCGCGCTTTCGCCGTAGTGGCTGGCGTGCTGGCTCTGCCGGTGATGCTGTTCTGGAAAGATCGTGCACGTTTTTATAGCTATCTGCACCGCGTCTGGGCGAAAACCAGCGAGAAGCCGGTGTGGATGGATCAGGCCGAGAAAGCGACCTGCGATTTTTACTGATACTAAGACGACACCCAGAAAAAAACGCCGTGGGAGCGATAGCCCCTCGTCAGGGTTTACAGGCACATAATAGTCGTCTTTCTTGCCGGGTGACGCTGCGCTTACCCGGCCTACACAGGGCAAAGAGATCAATGCATTGCATGTTTCATTGTAGGCCCTTGCAAGCGTAGCGCCGCCGGGCGAAATGCACAGCATGCACCTTGTCATCAGTCCGTAAGGCCGCCTTGGGCGGCCTTTTTTATTTCATCCCGTCTACACTTCATGGCAAAGTAGTTCAATGCATGCTTTTTCCTTTTACGGCATGCCCTTACGGACATAATGGATATTTGCCTGGAGTTTTATGCCCACCCATCTGGTTTGGTTTCGCGCGGACCTGCGCGTACATGACAACTTCGCACTCGCGGCAGCCTGCCGTTCCGATGACGCCAGCGTGCTGGCGCTGTTTATCGCTACGCCTGAACAGTGGCAGCAGCATGATATGGCCCCGCGGCAGGCGGCTTACCTCAAATCGCATCTGAACGATCTGCAACACTCACTGGCTGAAAAAGGTATCCCGCTGATCTACAAAGAGGTCAGTGACTTTGCCGCGCAGCTTAAGATGTTGCGGGAGGTATGTCAGCAGAACGGCGTCACGCATCTTTTTTTATAACTACCAGTACGAGCTGAACGAACGGCTGCGGGATCGCCAACTGGAGAACATTCTGGGCGAGGTGGTTTGTGAAGGATTTGATGACAGCGTAATGCTGGCACCGGGCAGCGTCATGACCGGCGGCCATGAAATGTATAAAGTGTTCACGCCGTTTAAAAATGCTTTTGTTAAACGTCTGAAAGAGGCGCTGCCGGAGTGCGTACCCGCACCCGCAGCCAGAGGGGAAGCTATAACCACGCTGCCTGAATTAACGTTTAACTATCCCCAACAGACATTCGATGAGCTTCTGTTCCCCGCAAACGAGAAGGCAGCAATTGCGAAGCTGCGCCAGTTTTGCAAACAGGGCGCGGGAGAGTACGACGCGCGCAGGGATTTCCCGGCGATTGAAGGGACAAGCCGCTTATCGGCAAGCCTGGCGCTGGGCGTACTCTCTCCTCGCCAGTGTTTACATCGTCTTCTGGCCGAGCAGCCGCAGGCGATGGACGGCGGGGCGGGTTCGGTGTGGCTGAACGAACTCATCTGGCGTGAATTCTATCGCCATCTGATGACGTATCATCCCGATCTCTGTAAGCATCGTCCGTTCATCCCCTGGACCGACAACGTAAAATGGCAGCACGATGAGGCACGTTTACAGGCCTGGCAAAAAGGGGAAACGGGCTATCCGATTGTTGATGCTGCCATGCGCCAGCTGAATGAAACCGGGTGGATGCACAACCGCCTGCGAATGATTACCGCCAGCTTTCTGGTGAAGGATCTGCTTATCGACTGGCGTATCGGAGAGCGCTATTTTATCTCTCAGCTGATCGACGGCGATCTCGCTGCGAATAACGGCGGCTGGCAGTGGGCGGCCTCTACCGGCACCGATGCGGCTCCCTATTTCAGGATTTTTAATCCGACCACTCAGGGGCAAAAATTTGATGCCAACGGCGACTTTATCCGCCGCTGGTTGCCCGCGCTCAGGAACGTTCCTGCGAAAGCAATCCACGACCCGTGGGCATGGGCGGATAAACAGGGCGTAAAGCTCGATTATCCCCGCCCGATTGTTGACCATAAACAGGCGCGCACCGCCACGCTGGCGGCGTACGAAGCCGCCCGAAAAGTTTGAGAGCATAAAGATGAAAAACAGTGAACTGGAACGCCTGATTAACGAAAAACTCAATACCGCCTCCTTTAGCGACTACGGCCCAAATGGCCTGCAGGTAGAAGGGCGCGAAACGGTGCAGAAAATTATCACCGGCGTCACGGCAAGCCAGGCGCTGCTGGACGAGGCTGTCCGTCAGGAAGCCGATGCGGTGATTGTCCATCACGGCTACTTCTGGAAAAACGAATCACCGATTATTCGCGGCATGAAGCGCAACCGCCTGAAAACGTTGCTGGCAAATGACATCAACCTGTACGGTTACCACCTGCCGCTGGACGCACACCCGGAACTGGGCAACAACGTTCAGCTTGCGCAGCTGTTGGGGATAACCGTAATGGGCGAAATCGAGCCGCTGGTGCCGTGGGGCGAGCTGGCGATGCCGGTTCCCGGACTGGAGCTGGCCTCGTGGATTGAAGCGCGCCTGGGGCGTCGCCCGCTGTGGTGCGGCGATACGGGCGCGGACCTGGTAAAACGCGTTGCCTGGTGCACCGGGGGCGGGCAGGGCTTTATCGACAGCGCCGCGCGCTTCGGTGTTGATGCCTTTATCACCGGCGAGGTTTCCGAGCAGACCATTCACTCGGCGCGTGAACAGGGGCTGCATTTCTACGCGGCCGGCCATCATGCCACCGAGCGCGGCGGCATTCGGGCCCTCAGCGAGTGGCTGACGGAAAATACCGATCTGGATGTAACCTTTATTGATATCCCTAACCCGGCCTGATGAGAGGTGCCTGAGTGCAGCGAGCGCGTTGTTATCTTCTGGGAGAAACGGCAGTGGTTCTGGAGCTCGAGCCGCCGGTGACCCTTGCCACGCAAAAGCGTATCTGGCGGCTAACCCAGCGTCTGGTCGATCTGCCGGACGTGGTTGAAGCCATTCCGGGGATGAATAACATCACGGTGGTGCTGCGTAGTCCGCATACGCTGGCGCTGGATGCCATCGAGCGTTTACAGCGCTGGTGGGAAGAGAGCGAGGCGCTGGAGCCGGAATCGCGTGCCATTGAGATCCCGGTCGTTTATGGCGGTACGGGGGGACCGGATCTTGGTGTGGTCGCAGACCATTGCGGACTCACCGAAAAGCAGGTTGTTGAGCTGCACAGTTCGGTGGATTACGTCGTCTGGTTCCTGGGATTCCAGCCCGGATTCCCGTATCTGGGGGGATTATCTCCCCGGCTGCATACGCCGCGCCGCGCTGAACCGCGCCTGAGCGTACCGGCGGGGACGGTCGCGATTGGTGGCGAGCAGACCGGCGTCTATCCGCTGGCTTCGCCCGGTGGATGGCAGCTGATTGGGCATACCGCCACCCCGTTATTTGACCCGCGCTGGCGTCGCCAATACTCCTGCGCCCGGGCGACACCCTTCGCTTTATCCCGCAGAAGGAGGGGGCTATGTTAACGCTTATTCGCGCCGGGCTTTACACCTCCGTGACAGGATGCCGGGTCGCTTTGGCATGCGCCAGTCCGGCGTGAGCTATTGTGGCGCGCTGGACCGTCCAGCGCTGGAATCGCTAACGTGCTGGTGGGCAACCCCGGCAGCACGGCGGCGCTCGAAATTACGCTCGGCCAGTGTGTCATTGAGTTTGGTCAGGAGACCTGGTTCGCACTTACCGGTCGCAGGCTGTGATGCCACGCTGGACGGCAAAGCGGTGTGGACCGGCTGGCGTCTGCGGGCGAAAGCCGGGCAGCGTCTGACCTTAAAGCGTCCTCTGCACGGCGTGCGTAGCTATCTCGCGGTGGCTGGCGGCATTGATGTGCCTGAGGTGCTGGGCTCATCCAGTACCGATCAGAAAGCCGGGATAGGCGGTCACGAAGGACGTCTGTTGCGCGACGGCGATCGCCTGGCGATTAAGCCCTCTTCGCGTCACTTCTCGACGGCGCAGGGGGTGAAACAACTTCTCTGGGGAAACCAGATCCGCGCCTTACCTGGGCCGGAATATCATGAGTTCGACGAGGCCTCAAAAGAGTCTTTCTGGCGCGCGCCGTGGAAGCTCAGTCCGCAGAGTAACCGTATGGGCTATCGCCTGCAGGGGCAGCCGCTGATCCGGACGACCGACCGGGAACTGCTCTCCCACGGTTTGTTGCCCGGCGTTATTCAGGTTCCAGGCAACGGGCAACCGATCGTCTTAATGAACGACGCGCAGACGACGGGGGGCTATCCGCGAATTGCCTGCATTATTGAAGCCGATCGCTACCATCTGGCGCAAATTCCCCTCGGTCAGCCGATTCACTTCGTGCAGTGTTCGCTGGAGGAAGCGCTAAAGGCGCGGCAGGATCAGCAGCGCTATCTCGAACAGCTGGCGTGGAGGCTCGATGGTAAAGATTGATTTAAACGCCGATCTGGGCGAGGGCGGCAGCGCCGACGCGGCGCTAATGACGCTGGTCTCTTCGGTCAATATTGCCTGCGGCTTTCACGCGGGCGATGCGCAAACCATGCTGGAGAGCGTGCGTCATGCCATCAAAAATGGCGTGGCGATTGGCGCTCACCCGAGCTTCCCTGACCGGGAGAACTTTGGTCGCACCGCGATGGACCTGCCGCCTGAGACGGTCTACGCGCAGGTGCTCTACCAGACTGGCGCGCTGGAGGCGATGGTTCGCGCCGGGAAGGGCGTACTGCGTCACGTGAAGCCGCACGGTATGCTCTATAACCAGGCGGCAAAAGACCCGGTACTGGCGGCGGCGATTGCCCGTGCGGTGCGGGACTGTAATCCGCAGCTGATTCTGGTCGGCCTGGCGGGCAGTGAGCTTATTCGTGCCGGAGAACGGCTGGGGCTGACCACGCGGCAGGAGGTGTTTGCCGATCGGGGATACATGCCGGACGGCAGTCTGGTTCCGCGCACGCAAGCCGGTGCGCTGATTACCGATGAAGCGAAAGCGCTGGCGCAGACGCTGGAGATGGTGCGCTACGGGCGAGTGACCGCCGTGGATGGCACAACGGCGCACGTTCAGGCTGATAGCGGTATGTTTACACGGCGATGGCGAGCATGCGCTCCAGTTCGCGCGTCCGCTTGCGGGCCGCGTTCGCTGAAGAGGGCATTCTTGTCAGCGCAGATTAATCATAAAAGGACAGAACTATGCCTGAAGGCCCGGAGATCCGCCGCGCGGCGGATAGCCTCGAGGCGGCGATAAAGGGCAAACCGCTGACGGAGGTCTGGTTTGCTTTTCCTCAACTGAAACCGTTGAATCACAGCTGGTGGGGCAGTCGGTAACGCATATTGAAACGCGCGGCAAAGCGTTGCTCACGCACTTTTCCCATAACCTGACGTTATATAGCCACAACCAGCTTTACGGCGTGTGGCGCGTGGTGGAGGCGGGTGAACAGCCGCAAACGACCCGCGTGCTGCGCGCCAGGCTGCAAACGGCGGATAAGGCGATCCTGCTCTATAGTGCTTCTGATATCGAAATGTTGACGCCTGAGCAGTTGCTCACGCACCCGTTCTTACAGCGGGTTGGGCCGGACGTGCTGGATATGCGCCTGACGGCGAGCGACGTGAAGGCCCGACTGCTATCGCCCACATTCCGCAACCGGCAGTTTTCCGGCCTGTTCCTTGACCAGGCCTTTCTCGCCGGGCTTGGCAACTACCTGCGGGTGGAGATCCTCTGGGAAGTCGGGCTGGCACCGCAGCACAAAGCTTCTCAGCTGAGCGATGAACAGCTGGAGGCGCTGTCCCACGCGCTGCTGGACATCCCGCGGCTGTCGTACAACACGCGTGGCATCGTAGATGAAAACAAGCACCACGGGGCGCTGTTCCGGTTCAAGGTGTTTCATCGGGCGGGGAATAAGTGCGAGCGGTGCGGCGGGATTATCGACAGGATTATGCTCTCTTCGAGACCCTTTTACTGGTGTCCACATTGTCAAAAATAAACAAGCCGGGTGGCGGCTACGCCTTACCCGGCCTACGTTTCGCATTTGTAGGCCCGGTAAGCGGTAGCGCCACCGGGCTTAACTTTTAGCGCTTCAGGTCAGACTTAAAATCACGCTGCTCGTAGCCGGTATACAGCTGACGAGGACGGGCGATCTTCATGCCTTCGCTGTGCATTTCGTTCCAGTGCGCAATCCAGCCTACGGTACGCGCCATGGCGAAGATCACGGTGAACATGGAAGACGGAATGCCCATCGCTTTCAGAATAATGCCAGAGTAGAAATCGACGTTCGGGTAGAGTTTCTTCTCGATGAAGTACGGGTCGTTCAGCGCGATGTGTTCCAGCTCCATCGCCACTTCCAGCAGGTCATCTTTGGTACCCAGCTCTTTCAGCACTTCGTGGCAGGTTTCACGCATCACGGTGGCGCGCGGGTCATAGTTTTTGTAAACACGGTGACCGAAGCCCATCAGGCGGAAGGAGTCATTCTTGTCTTTCGCGCGACGCACGAACTCAGGAATGTGCTCAACGGTGCTGATCTCTTCCAGCATTTTCAGCGCCGCTTCGTTGGCGCCGCCGTGCGCCGGCCCCCACAGGGAGGCGATACCCGCAGCGATGCAGGCGAACGGGTTAGCGCCGGAAGAGCCAGCGGTACGCACGGTAGAGGTTGAGGCGTTCTGTTCGTGGT
>OIEO01000100.1_pt1 | contig 17504 bp, 17 predicted proteins | sample 1581851 | NCBI WGS metagenome assembly OIEO01 (sample SAMN03281010, study PRJEB24777) | human gut metagenome | isolation source: fecal sample PR157 from 1 month old male Malay infant, caesarean delivered... | reverse complement strand
TGACCGGTAAGAAACTGACCAACATGCGTGCGTCCGGTACTGACGAAGCAACGGTTCTGGTTCCGCCGGTTAAGATGACCCTGGAGCAGGCTCTGGAGTTCATCGATGACGACGAACTGGTAGAAGTGACTCCGCTGTCTATCCGTATCCGTAAACGTCACCTGACCGAGAACGATCGTAAACGTGCTATGCGCGGTGCGAAAGAAGAGTAATTCGGTTATGCCGTAGGCCGGGTATGCGCATGCGCCACCCGGCAACGAAAAAGCCGCTGAGCGATCAGCGGCTTTTTTTTATTAGAACGAATACCGTAGCCCTAAACGGATCCGGTACTGCTCCCGGTTGTAATCATTCCATCTGTCCAGCCACTGCAGTTCGAGGTACGGCAGCCAGTTTCTGTCGATCTTATAGCTAAACTTATTGGTAATTTCCCAGTGATGGTCTTTGCCATTTTTGCTGTGGTAGTCCATTCACCCGCTGGAAAAAGTGCTGGTTCAAAGGTGTAGAAAAATGCATCCGTTACTTTGAAATTCCAGTAGTTGGCAAATTCGTGCGTGTCGTTCTTATCCATCTGCCCGTTATAGTCCGGCGTATCGTAGTTGTTATGGTTATAGCGATAGCGGAACGTCAGATTAAACCAGTCTGTAAATTTGTAGTTGGTATCTAAATGAAACCGCGCCACCCGAACCTGCGCTGCTGTCGTTAATCAACCCGCCGGGCTGGAAGGTGAGTTTTATCGGTCGGCTTAAAGAGCGGATACCACCCCTCGATTTCGTTATAGCTTGTGCTTAAGTTCATCCCATTTACCCACGTTATAGGCGTTGGTGAACATCAGTCCCGCGCCCTATATCGAAGTTATAACCCGCACGCATGGATCACCTCGTGCATCTCTGAGGCCGTATTGTAGGCTTCACGCGTTTCGACATAGGCCCCGGCAAATACCGGGCAGGACACAGACGACACGATCAGTACAGTGATGATTCTTTTCATAATTTGTCCATGTATCAGGTACAGAAAGGCCTCCCTCCTGATAAACAGGAAGGACATAGTGGCCGGATTTATTGTTATAAAGTGACTGCTGACGCTTTATTGTTGGTGGTTATCTCAGGGGTATTCGCGGTTTGTTTCTTCCGTTTTCCAATCTCCTCGATAATAAAGGCGAAGCGCGCTTCGTTGAGTTTATAAAACAGCCCCATGGTCACGGCAGCAACAATCGCCAGGCCGCACGGCCAGAGGAAAATCAGCTGACGCAACCCAAGCAGCGTGCCCGCGCTTTGCACGGCATGGGGAACGTAGCCAATCTGGGTCAGCATAATGCCAGGCAGGAAACCGGCGAGCGCGGCGGAGATTTTGCGCGAGAAGGTATAGCCGGTATACACCGACCCTTCGGCGCGAATGCCGGTTTTCCACTCGCCGTAATCGACGGTATCCGGCACCAGCGCCCAGTTCAGGCTGTTCACAAACGCCGTGCCGAAGAAGGCCATGCAGGAAAACAGCACGAACAGCAGGGAGCTGGTCCCCCAGAAGAAATTCAGCACGTCGCCCACCGCCCACAGCGCCAGCCCGCCCAGATAGACCGGTTTCTTGCCAAAGCGCTTTACCGCGCCGGGCACCAGAAACACGCCAATCAGAATGCAGCCCATGCTGAAAAAGCCCATCCACGACAGCAGATGCAGATCGTTCAGCACGTACTGGGTGTAATAGACCTGAATCGCCAGCTTGATGTTGAAGGCGGCGAGGGTACACAGGTTGGCGATGCACAGCACCAGCAGCGGTGGATTGCGGAAAATCGCGCAGAATGATTTCAGAATGCCGGGCTTATGGTGATCGGGCGTAAGCTCGACGTAGCGTTCTTTCACCCCGCTGTAGCACCACCACATGCAGAACAGGCCGCCGGTAACGAACACCAGCGCGGCCACCAGATAGCCGAGTGAGGGCTGGTGGACGAACAGCGCCTGAATGGGCATAAAGCCGACGGTGCAGAGCAACAGTCCTACCGTTGCGCCGCCCTGACGCCACGCCGCAAGCTGCGCGCGCTCGTTCGGGTTTTTGGTGATGGCCGGGACCATCGCACCGTAGGCGCAGTTCATCAGGCTATAGCAGAGGCCAAACATCATGAAGAGCACGGTGGCGAGGGCCGTTTTCACCGTCAGGCTAAAGTCGTTGGCCATAAACTGCGCCGTCGCCACCAGCGCCACCGGAACGGAGGCGTAAAGAATGAACGGCCTGAATTTTCCCCGCGCGCCGATGTTACGTCGGGAGTCGAGCAGCACCCCGGTCAGCATGTCGGTAAAGGCGGTGAAAAACTTTGCCACCAGGAAAATAATGCCGCCGTAGAACGCCGGCATGCCCAGTTCATCGGTGTAGAACTTCAGCAGATACAGCGTGCCAATACACAGCATCAGGTTCGAGCCAAAATCGCCCATCCCGTAGGCGCACTTCTCTCGCAGGCTCAATTTGAGGGTTAACGGATCAGTATTATGTGTCATGGTCGATCCTCAAAGCGCCCCGCAGGGCGCTCTATCACGTCATTATGCCGTACGTTTGCGCAGTTCGATCTCTTCGACGATGCGCACATACATCTTCTCGTTGAGGTTGTAGAAGCAGCCCATCGCCACGATGGTGATAACTGCCAGCAGGCTCGGGTAGATAAATATCAGCTGCCGCAGCCCTTCAACCGTGCCACTGGATTGCACCACGTTGGGCACATAGCCGATCTGCGTGAGCATGATCCCCGGGAAGAAGCCCGCCAGCGCCTGGGAGACCTTCCTGAAGAAGGTAAAACCGGTATAGACCGTCCCCTCTGAGCGCACGCCGGTGCGCCACTCGCCGTACTCCACGGTATCGGACACCAGCGCCCAGTTCAGGCTGTTCACGAACGCGGAGCCGAAAAAGGCCAGGCAGGAGAACGCCACAAAGCTCACCGAGCCGCCGCCGAAGAAGTAGTTGAGCAGATCGCCCGCCACCCAAATCATCAGCCCGCTGATGTAGACCTTTTTCTTGCCGAAGCGCCGCACCGCGCCGGGCATCATAAAGACGCCGATAAAAATGCAGCCCATGCTGAAGAAGCCCATGTACGACAGCAGGATCGGGTCGTTCAGCACGTACTGCGTGTAGTAGACCTGAATGGCGAGTTTGACGTTAAAGGCGCCCAGCGTGCACAGGTTGGCGATGCACAGGATAAACAGCGGACGGTTCCCGGCGATGGCGCGAAACGACTGCAGCAGCCCCGGTTTTTGCGCCGGGTTAGCGGGCTGCGCCTCGACGTAGCGTTCGGTCACCCCCTTGTAGCACCACCACATAAAAAACAGTCCGAACAGCGAGAAGAGGGTGGCGGCAAAGATATAGCCAAGCTGGTCATTGCCTTCAATCAGGTTCATCACCGGAACAAAACCCACGGTACAGAGCAGCAGGCCCAGCGTAGCGCCGCCCTGACGCCAGGCGGCCAGCGAGGCGCGCTCGTCCGGGTTTTTGGTAATGGCGGGCACCATCGCGCCGTAGGAGCAGTTCATCATGCTGAAGAACAGGCCGTACAGCATGAACAGCACCGTCGCCATCACCGTTTTACCGGTGATTTCAAACGGCGTGCCAACGAAGTTGGCAATCGCCAGTAAGGTCACCGGGAACGCCGCATAGAGTACGAACGGGCGGAATTTCCCTTTCGGGCCAATCTTGCGCCGGGAGTCGAGCATGATCCCGGTGCCCATATCGGTGAAGGCGGTAAAGAACTTCGCAATCAGGAAGATAATTCCGCCGTAGGTGCCCGGCAGGCCCAGCACGTCGGTGTAAAACTTCAGCAGATACAGCGTGCCGATATCCAGCAGGATGTTTGAGCCGAGATCGCCCATCCCGTAGGCGAGTTTTTCTTTAAACGGCAGGCGTAGGGTTGCCGGATCGGAAGTATGTTGACTCATTATTGTTCTCCGTCTGCCCGCAGGTGGCCCCGCGGGCGAGCCTTATCAGATATGACGTAAGGTGCTAAACAGATCTGCCCATTCGCTGTGCTGGCGGTAGAAGACCGGCGGCTTGCCGAGCGGGGCATCTACGGTCACGTCACCGCCCCGGCAGATTTCCCCGGTCCACGCATTCACCCAGCTGTCCTGCGGCAGATAGAGCGACCAGTCGCGGCGCCCCTCTTCATGAACCGGCGCCACCAGCAGGTCGCGGCCAAACAGGTACTGGTATTTCAGCGTGTAGGCGCGCGCGTCGTCCTCGTAGTGCAGGAACAGCGGACGCATCACCGGCAGGCCGCTTTTCGCGTTCTGCGCGACCGCAGCTTTGATGTACGGCTTTAGGGTGGTGAAGACGGTTGTCATGCGCGCGAAGTGCGCGATGGTTTCCGCGTCGCCGTCGAACTGCCAGTTGTCGCCGGGACGGTTGCCCTCATGGGTACGCATCATCGGCGTAAAGGCGCTGAAGTCGCACCAGCGCAGCAGCAGCTCCTTGCTGCGCTTCATCTCGAACAGGGTCGTATAGCCGCCGATGTCGCTGTGGTGCAGGCCGTGCCCGGTCATCGCCAGCGACAGCGCCGCAGGGATGACGGACGCTAGACCGTCGTCCAGGCTCCAGTCGACGTTCTGATCCCCCGCCCACATCATCACCGAGTGCTTCTGGCTGCCGGTATAGCCCGCGCGCATGAAGAACAGGATCTCGCCGAGCTTGCCGGTCTCCTGAAGCGCTTCGTAGTTACATTTGGCCCACAGGGCAGGCCAGGCGTTATGCATGATCTCCGCGCTCACGCCGTTATGCAGGAAGGTGTCGGTCGGCAGGTACTCCCCGAAATCGGCCATCCAGCCGCCGCAGCCCAGTTCGATCAGGTTCTTTTTAATGACCTCTTTGTACCAGTCGTAGGCTGCCGGGTTGGTCAGGTCGATAACGCCCGCGTAGAACTCGCCGAACTCGACGTGGTAGTCCTCGCCGTTGGCGTTTTTGGTCAGATAGCCGCGTTTCGCGGCCTCTTCGCAGAGATCTTTATCGCTGGCGACGTACGGGTTGATATAGGAGAGGAACTGCACGCCTTCCTCTTTCCACTTCGCAATACGCGCATCAAGCTGCGGATAGAGCGCGCTGTTCCACTTCCAGTTCCACATTACGCGTTTGCCAAATGGAGGTCATGCGAATGCCGGACCAGTCCTGCGCCCAGATGCCGTTGACCTTCACGCCGCCCTCGCGCATGGCGTCGAGCTTCTGCTGGCACACCTCGGTGCCGCCCTTGAATGCCCAGCGTCACGCCGTCGTACACCCAGTCCGGCAGCTCCGGCTGACGCCCCAGCAGGCCGGTCAGTTTTTCCAGCAGATCGACGTACGTTTCCGCACATTCGAAGCGCAGCGTGGCGTTATCTTCCCAGAACGCCAGCTCGTGGAAGTCCGGGGCGCTGAAGTCAAAGTTCATGTAGCAGCTGTTATCCACGTGGCAGTAGTACTTCTGGGTGCTCACGAAGGTAGGCTGCGGGAAGAAGGTCCAGTAGTAGTCGCCGCCCGCGTTCTCTTTGCAGTCGGCCTGCCAGGTGACGTAGGTCTGCTTATTGCGGCCAACGCCCTGCTCGCTGGTCCACAGCGGGAACGGCTTGCCGCGCAGGTCGAAATACGAGAACTGCTCGCCGCAGCCGTAAATATGATCTTCCGGCTGAGCTGCCAGCCGCAGCCAGATGCGGTTATGGCTGGCGGCGTCATTTTTCAGCTTCAGCTCCAGACGGCCTTCCACATCCACGCCCACCAGCAGCGTCGCGCTTACCGCATCGCCGCGGGTAAAACGGATCGCCCAGCCCGCGCTTTGCTGCGTGACGGTCGCGTCCGTCAGGGCAATCTTTTCGTTGAGCTTGTCTTTGATGCTGAAGTTGCCGCGAAACATCTCGATATCCGCCTCGCCTGCGCCAATCCACAGGCAAGGGGCATCCGCGGTGTGGGATAAAATCAGACGGTCCTGCCAGCGCAGGGTGAAGCCACTTTCGTTATTTTTCAGGTCAATATTGTGTAGGGTACGCATAAACACTCCGTCTTAATTATTTGGCCTGGCTATCCAGTAATCCGGCGGCGACGGCAGGGGCTAAGCCCGGGGCCAGCGGCAGGCGGGGGATTACCAGGCAGTGCAGCAGGTGGTAAATATCCTGCTTGCCGTCCCAGACTTTGGTGGTCACTTCGTTGTTGGTGTCCAGCTCCTGCCACCACGAACCGTTTTTGTAGTCCATCAGGTATTTGATGCAGTAATCCCACCACTTCTGATACCAGGCTTCGTACTGCGCTTCGCCGGTCACGGTATAGAGGGCATAGGCCGTACCCATCGCCTCGACGATTGGCCAGCGCACGCGTTCGCGGACGATTGGCTTGCCGTCCCAGCCCACGGAATAGACAAACCCGTCGGCGCCGTCGGGTGCCCAGGCGTCGCGGATGGTGGCGTGGAACAGGCCTTTTGCATCTTCCAGCAGCCACTCCGGCGGGGTTTCAAAGCGCGCTTCCAGCGCGGCGCGCAGGTGCAGCATCAGGCGGCCCCACTCAATCCAGTGCCCCGGCGTGCCGCCGTAGGCGCGGAAGCGGTGGGCGGGATTATCAATGTTGTAATCGCGGATCGGATTCCAGTCGGTGTCGAAATGCTCGTTAACGCGGTACTCCCCTTTGCGCGCCACGTCGTGAATAATCACCGAGGCGATGCGCAGGGCGCGGTCGAGCCATTTACGGTCGTGGGTCACGTCATAGACGATGAGGAAGGCTTCCACGGCGTGCATGTTGGCGTTACCGCCGCGATAGTCTTCCGTTTTGCTGAAGGCCTCATCCCAGGACTCCAGACACATCTGCTCCTGTTCGCTCCAGAAGTAACGCTCAATCACCTCGATGGCATCGTCCAGCAACTTACGTGCCTGCGGGTGACCCGTGGTCACGGCGCTCGCCGCGCCCAGCAGGACGAAGAAGTGCTGATAGCCCTGCTTGGAGGTATCAATGACGCCTTCATCGTTTACGCAGGCGTACCAGCCGCCGTGCTGCTTGTCGCGCAGCGGGCCGTTGAGGGCATTAATGCCGTGCTCAACCAGCGCGAACGCGCCGGGGCGCCCCATGTTCGCCGCCACCGCGTAAACGTGCAGCATACGCGCGGTGATCCACAGATGCGTGCCCATATCGCTGCGCACCTGGCCGTTATTGCCCAGCCAGCCAAAGCCGGTCGGCACGGCGGCATTTTTGCCGAAATCAAGAATGCGGTCGGTCTCTTGTTCGAGCCAGCGGTTATGGCTCAGGGTGTTAAACCATTTCATGTTCGGGTCCTTTCTTAACGGCGAGCCATCATTTCGTCGACGATCTCACCCAGACGCTGAAGTTTGGGGACGGAGATATCACGCAGCATCAGCTCGGTGTCCGGCAGGCCAATCACAGAGGACCAGACGGCGCGACCGGCTAAAAAGCCCGATGCCCCCGCCTGCATGGCGACGCTTACGGCGCGCGGGAAGAGCTTATCGTCCACGCCGGAGGAGAGGATCACCCACGGCATGGCGATGTTCTCGTTCAGCTTTTGCGAGGCCGCCAGCAGCGCCTGCTGCGTGCCCTTGCCAAACAGCGGCATCTCCACTTTGTAGAGGTCGGCACCGCTGTCGCCCAGCTCTTTGGCCGCGTCGATAATCGCCTGTTCGCGGTTAAACGCGGCACCGCGACGTGGCGGACGCACCACCGGCTCGATAATGCTCAGCAGCCCGTTGTCGTGGCAGAGCGTATTGAACGCTTTCACCATCTCCAGGCGCTGCTGCGGATCTTCATCGCTGCGCCACAGCACCAGCAGCTTCAGAGCCTTGCCGCCGTCGCGTTTGACCGCCTGCGCGTCGATGCTTTTGTCGATCACCACGCTGTCGACCGGAATACCGTTCCCAGGAATAAACTCGTCGGCGGCCACAATCATCGCGCAGCTGTTGGCTACGGCCTGCTGCTCCACAATCTGGCGATAGCAGAACTTCTGGTCGACGAGAATGGCCGAGGCGTACGGCGACAGAATCTTCGCCGCGTTGACCTTAAAATCCGTCGGTGCTGGTCGGTTACCGGCACCGGCGCGCCTGCGGCGGCAAAACATCAGGCGCATCGCTTCGCGCTGGTCCACGGCCAGCATCGCAAAACCGCCGGAAGGTCGGGTGATATCTTTCAGGGTGTACATCGTCATTCCTCAGTCCTTTCGTATCAGTGTGTTTTTTTCAGCCCGGCAGATGCGCGAACCTGTTCAAGAATGGCCGTCCAGTCTTCGCGCCCGCGCCCGGCGGCGCGTGCCTGGTTGTAAACTTCGCGGGAGGCCGCGCCCAGCGGCATCGGAACGTGGAGTTGGTTGGCCACGTCGAGGGCGATCCCAGATCCTTGTGCGCAAGGTCGATCATGAAGGCGGGAGAAAGATCCCCTTTCAGCACCTTGTTCGGCCAGGATGTTGTGAAGTGGCCATTTACCCGCAGGCGTACCGCTCATGACCCTGAGCGCCACGTCAAAGGAGAGGGCCAAGCGCTTCGCATCAGCACGGCGGCCTCGGCGGAAAGGGCGTTCAGGGCGATGCTCATGTAGTTATTGATAAGCTTCACGCGGATGCCCATGCCTGGCCCGCCGGCGTTAATCAGCTCATTGCCCATCGCCATTAAGACCGGGGTGGCGCGCTCAACCTGCTGCGCCGTGCCGCCTGCCAGCAGGAGCAGCGTGCCGGCGATGGCATGGTCAGAGGTGCGCCCGACAGGCACGTCCATCAGGCTGAAGCCACGCTCAGCCATGTCGCGGATCAGCGCGTCGGTTTGCAGCGGGTGAATGGTGGACATATCAATGACCAGTGCGTCGCGGGATAACCCTTCGCACACGCCGTGCTCGCCGAACAGGACGCTGCGTACCAGGTCGCCGTTTGGCAGCATGGTGATCACGAATTCGGCGTCCGTTGCTGCCTGCGCGGGCGTTGCCGCCGCCCGAGCGCCGCTTTCAACCAGCGCCTGAATCGCCTGCGGGTTTACGTCAAAGACGTTAAGCTGGTGACCTTGTTTCAACAGATTCTTCGCCATTGGCGCGCCCATCTGCCCTAAGCCGATAAATGCGATTGCTGACATGCCTTTCTCCTGTCACATCGTGTCAATTTTTGCGCGTTTATGTTGTCTGATTTTTGATCGTAATTTGTAATTTATAGTCAAAAAATTGACACGGGTCACTTTTTAAACATTTGATGAAATTAAAATGAAGGCATCAGAAATCGCAGAAGGAATCACCATGACTCGCATCGTTTGTGTCGGCATTACCGTGCTGGATCGCATCTGGTATCTCGATGATTTACCAAAGGAAGGTGGGAAATATGTCGCAAAGGACTATACGGAGGTGGGCGGCGGCCCGGCGGCAACGGCGGCAGTTGGCGGCGGCGGAAACTGGGCGCGGAAGTGGATTTTATTGCCGGGTGGGTGATGACGATACCGGCAGACGGCTGCTGGCGGAGCTGGAATCCCTGGGGGTGAAGACCCGCTACACGCGCGAGTTTAAGGGTGCCCGATCGTCACAATCGGCGGTGCTGGTGGACGCAGGCGGAGAGCGCGTGATTGCCAACTACCCCAGCCCCGATCTCCCTGCGGCGGCAGACTGGCTGCATGAAATCGACTTCTCTCAGTGGGATATTGTCTTAGCCGATGTGCGCTGGCATGACGGGGCAAAACAGGCATTTACCCTGGCCCGTCAGCAGGGCGTTCCGACGTTGCTGGATGCAGATGTTACCCCGCAGGACATCGCGGAGCTGATCGCCTTAAGCGACCACGCGGCCTTCTCCGCGCCGGGGCTGCGGCGCCTTACGCAGCGGGACGAAACAGAAAATTCCCTGAGAAAAGCACAAACGCTCACAAATGGACATGTGTATGTTACGCAGGGGCGAGACGGGTGCTTCTGGCTGGAAAACGGCGCATTGTGCCATCAGCCCGGCTTTGAGGTGAACGTGGTGGATACCACGGGGGCGGGCGACGTGTTCCACGGGTGCGCTGGCGGTCAGCCTGGGCAGCATGGCCGCCGCAGACGCCGTGCGTTTGCCAGCGCCGTCGCAGCGCTGAAATGCACGAAGCCCGGCGGGCGCGCAGGTATACCTGACTGTGATCAAACCCGCTCTTTTTTGTCACTTTTTGTATAAAATGCGGGGCGTGATGGTTTTCAGAGGACATGCCCATGAGCCTTTACCGAACTGACCGGCAACCCGCGTCACGATCAGCTGCTGACGCTGATTGCCGATCGCGGCTATATGAACATTGATGAACTGGCGCAGCTGCTGGATGTCTCCACGCAAACCGTGCGCCGGGATATCCGTAAGCTCAGCGAGCAGGGGCTGATCACGCGTCATCATGGCGGGGCGGGCAGGGCATCCAGCGTGGTGAACACGGCGTTCGAGCAGCGTGAAGTCTCGCTTACCGAAGAGAAGCGGGCGATTGCCGAAGCCATTGCGGACTATATTCCCGATGGCTCGACTATTTTCATCACCATCGGCACGACCGTGGAGCACGTTGCCCGGGCGCTGCTCAACCATAACCACCTGCGCATTATCACCAACAGCCTGCGGGTGGCGCATATTCTATATAAAAACCCGCGCTTTGAAGTGATGGTGCCGGGCGGCACGCTGCGCCCGCACAATGGCGGGATTATCGGGCCTGCGGCGACGGCGTTTGTGTCTGGTTTTCGGGCGGATTATCTCGTGACCAGCGTGGGGGGCAATTGAGCACGACGGCGCGATGATGGAGTTTGACGTGAATGAAGCCAGCGTGGTGAAAACCATGATCGCCCACGCTCGCCACATTCTGCTCGCAGCCGATCATACGAAATTTACCGCATCCGCGGCGGTAGAGATTGGCAACGTGGCGCAGGCCACGGCACTCTTCACCGATGAGATGCCTGGCTCGGCTCTGCAAACTCACCTGAAATCCAGTAAGGTTGAAATCATCCTGGCCAGTACCAGCGATGATATTGCCTGAAGCTAAAAAAAGCCGCTGAGCAAACAGCGGCTTAAATATTGTTATTTTAAAGCTGTATTTCATCCCTAACATCCCCTGCGTATCGCTGTAGCCTTTATCGCCTATCTGCTGAGCCACGTTGCCCCATACGCTAAGCTGCGGCGTAATCTGCCCCTCTACGCCGGTCTTGAGTTCACCGATATTGCGCGAACCACGCATGTCATTGCTGACGTCATCCATGCGGATACGCGTGGGCTGGGTGTTGTGGATCCAGTTCGCTTCGATAAACGGCTGGAAGGTCCGTGATTTACCGTCGTCAATCGCGTTATGTCCGCTGATGTAGGCCTTCACGCCGAGACGTGTCATCAGGTTGCCCTGAGTCTCGTCTTTCACCCGCGTGCCGTTGCGCTCGCGATGATCGTCAGCCTGCACGTCCATCCAAACGGCCTGCGCTTTCGGCTGGATCCAGTAGCTGTTGCGGCTGCTTTCGCCCACCTTAACGCTATAGCCCGCTTCGACAGAGGCGGTCACGCCGCTGGAACGATAACTCTCAGTGGCCTGATCCTGTCCCATTACCTTATTGTCGAACCAGTTATACAGCACCCAGCTATCAACGTAGGTGCCACTTTTATCCGCCTCGTTTGCGTACCAGGTACCATACAGACCGACGCTATAGCCATTCACTTCACCGCGTGAGCGGTAGCCGGTCAGGCTGGAAGCGCTCCGGCTCTGGCTGTTGCCGTAGCCCGCCATCAGGCCGAGATGCCAACGGTCCAGGCCATCGGTGCTCCACTGGGCGACATCGCCACCCAGCTGCAGCACGTAGCGATTGGCGGTGGTTTTTAGCTGGCCGCTGCCGTCTCTGAAACGCGTATGACCGCCGACGTTACGCATCCACAGGCTCGTCACTTTCTGCTCGCCAGTGAGCATGTCGGTGTACTGCGTTTCACCCAGACGATCGTGCAGGCGGGTCATAAACAGCGTATTTGCCGCATAGCTGTTTGCCAGATAGCTACCAAATTCCGGGCGATACTGATGCTCGCTTTTCGGTGGTGCAGGCGGTGGGACCGGCTCTTGCGGCGGAATCACCGGGTCAACGGGCGGATCTACCGGGTCGACTGGTGGGTCCACGGGGTCAACAGGCGGGTCTACGGGGTCGACCGGTGGGTCAACTGGATCAACGGGCTCCGCCAGGCTGGTCAGAAACCAGTTTTTACCTTTTTGCACAACGTTATAGTCATAACCGCCCGCCACGATACGGCTGGCCTTCTCAAACGTCCCGTCAGAGTTGCCACCAACGCTGACAATTTCAATCCCTTCTACGGTTTGCGCGCCAGTACCGCCAATGTTGTTCACTTCCACCCCGGTATGACCGGACGTGTTGCCTTCAACAATCAGTTTGTCCGTTTCCGAAGTGTCGTCAAACAGCACGGTATTGAAAACCAGCTTGCCGCCGTTGCCGATAAAATCATCCTTGATGGTCAGCGTTTGCCACGCCGCGTCCTCTGCATGCTGAAAATTAATCGTGCCGCCCGCATTCAGCGTCAGGCTGGTCAGCGTGGAGTTGTCGCGCAGATTCCAGACGGCATCATTCATCGTCAGTGCGATAGTACCGGTACCCGCGGCGTTGCCCTCAATGAAGGACGCCCCATTCCACAGGGAGTTGTCATCCATCGTCAACGTAATGGTACTGTTTTGTGCCGGAAGCGTGCTGGTGGCCGCGACGCCGCCCGCTGAAAGGACATCGCCGTTGAGGATGAATTTGCCTCCAGCGGACGCGTCAATTACCCCGCCGTTACTGGCGTTCAGGGCATAGCTACCGTTGTCGCGATGGCCTGCGGTGGTAATGGTTGCACCACCCGCGAGGGCTATCACGCCGCGTGACCAGGCATACATCCCGTGCGGCGCTTGCGCAGAGCTGCTGGTTTTCTCGCTGCTGTTTACCGCAATGGTGACGTTATCTCCCAGATTCACCGCACCGGTGTAAGCATAGACGCCATGCGCGCTGGCACCGTTGGTCGTGATGGTGGCACCTTCATCAAGGGTGATAGTTGACGAGCCGGTAGAATAAACCCCGGAGGCACTGGCCGCGTCGGTGGTAATCGTCGCGCTTTTGCCTAGCTCAATTTTTGACGCAGAGCCCGCATACAGGCCATAGGCCGATGTGCCGTACGCTTTCGATGGTTCGCCTCATTTCCCAGACGAACGTAAGAGCCGCTCTGGTTGGTGCGGATCCCTTCGGCGTAGGTACCACGCGTCACAATATGGGCACGATCGCCGACGATAACGTTATTTTTTGCCTTCGACGCATCATTCAGTGCATAGGCGCTAATCCCGCGTCCTGTGCTGCCCGTGGTTTCGATATAGAGATCGTCCCCCACATAAATATTGGCGGAGCCAAGCGATCCCTGGCTGAAGGAGCTGTAGCCGGCATTGATGCCGTCACCGCTTTGGCCATTAACGTAAATATGGGTGCGGTCGCCGGTAATGATAAATACCGGGTTGTCCGGCGTGTTCATACCGTGAGTACGAATACCGTCGACGTCTTTACCATTATTGGCAGCCACTTTTGACTGGGTGCGAATAGTCAGATCGTCACCAAATATCACCCCCGGGCTGCCGGACGTGGAGTTCTGAATAACGGTAACGGAATGCTCAAAGGCTTCCGCCCCAGGCCCTTCGAGGGTGATCCCATCTCCGTAAATCGGGATATTCCCCGGGCTGTACTGGTAGACATAGTTAGGATCGCCGGTATTTTTGCTAAAGTTCGCGTTTGCCGTTGCGGGTATCAGCGCCTGTATTTCTGCAGGCAAATCCGTTACCGCTCCGGAGGCAGGTAAATTAGCAAAATCTATTACCGCTGCATGTGCGGTAAATAGCGCTGACGTTAACGCCAGCGAAATCGCAGCGGCGACTGGTGAGTGTTTCATTAAATATGGCATGACTGCCCCCTTTCTTTCAGGCGTAGAACATCCTCCACACCATTAAATGTGGGTAGGTAAACAGGTTGAAATTACAAAATAGAACGAGAATTTTATGAATACTGATGCCTAACTTCCTCTCAAGTCGTATTTTATGAACATAAAATTTTTTTAACATCAATGCCGTCTGATTTTATAATCTCCTGGAGGCACGCACCTGACAAAAATCTGTTCAGTAACGTAAATTCAACAGCGTTCAACATGCTGCCGCGTCTGCTATTTAACCGTCTCCCGGAGAAAAGATGGCTGATTTTTTCCTTTAATATAATGTCGTTGTCATTCGAATAAATAATTCCCTTTATTTCACTGCGCTGCATGAAAAAATTAATTGGCCAATGCTTCCAGCTTGCGGTCTGTGATAATCACGATGTTCATGTTAGTTCTCACCAGACGTTCAATCCATTGCGGATCGGCAAGTACGCGCAGGTTGCAAAACGAAAAGTCTACAAATATAAAGCCGCGTAATAAGTGATTCTTGTTTCCTTGCAATATTTTATTTTCTACTGCAATCTGCAGGAAATGGTTACCACCAGGCCAAACTGCGAATGAGGCATTTCCACAATATTGTGAACGTACTGCGTTATCTGGAAATAACTGACAGGACAATTCACAGCTCATACAGCGGACAACCTTATGCGACGATGTCATCATCCAGTCCACTCCTGTCTTATTTTCACTGTCAATATTTCACTGCCATCCAAATGTGTCAATCTTGAAACATATCTCGTGCCCCTCTCTTGTTTATGATAAATAGTGGTGAAGAATATAAATTCCTGGTGATGTCTATTTTGTCAGGCCGTAGCCATAGCGAAAGGACATACTTTGGCCATCGTATTCCAGGACTATTCTTCAGCCCCTTAAGATTAATTCGACAAAAAAATCCCGGAGGACGATTTACGAAATAGCACTAATAGCTAAAGATTCGTTTCTTAAATCGGCCGTAACGACAGTCTTTTCGCGACTTGGGGCTCAATATAATGAGTGGGCCGGGCGAAGTGTAATGAAATCTCATTATGTCGTTTTAGATGAGAGAAACCTAAGAAAACTGCCTTTTAACTGATTGAAAAACAATGTGTTATTCTTAATCTTAGTTGGGGTGGTATCGCGTCCTGATCCTTCTGACCTATACTGTTGTTAAATATACGTATATCTTTCTGGTGTATATAGTTAAGGGTTGTTATTGCTGAGGAAAGGAAAATTGTATCTTATTAACAAAGTGGTCGAGTATGATCCAGAAAACAAAAACCTGGTAAATCATATTACCGGGCGCTCGATACAATTGCAGCTTCCTGCCAACCTCTGTTTTCTTTATCTCATCACCCATCCCGGAGAAATAATTTCGCAAAACCAGTTAATGGTGGTGGGATGGGGGGAGCGCAATGACGTCACTACGCCGAATACCTTTTACCAGGCTATTTTGACATTACGCAATGCCCTCGCTGAGGTGGGCTTACCGCGCGATACGGTAAAAACGATTTCGCGTCGCGGGCTTATGCTTTCCGAGGCTACCGAGGTTGAATTATTTGTCCCAACCGCTGAGCCAGTCATAGCCAATAAAGACGTGGTCGTTGCCAATGGCGCCGCAAGGCAGAGGCCAGCCTGGCTGATAATAACGACCGCAACGCTTTTGTTGATCGCGCTTATCAACGGGGGAATATTATATAAAAAGCACCAGAACATGCCGTTTAGTCACTACATTCCCCTTTCAACGGGCAGCACGACCCAGGCCTGCCAACTTTTTTATGCACCTAACGAACATATTCAGGATCATTACGTGCGCCTGCTAAACAATAATCCCGGTCTGTGTGCCGAAAAACGATACGTTTTTCTCGTCGGCTATAGTAAAACGGAGCGAATCGCGGCGTTTGTCTGTAATAACGATGCGCGAAGGGACGCGACGGCGTTATGTACCACCCATTATTTTTGGGCGCACGAAAAATGATGACTCTCCGGAACCGTATCATTTTGCTGGCGGCATTTCTGGCGGCCGCTATCACCAGTGGCTGGTTAGCTTATTCGCATTTATCGAGTACGCCGATACGCTGTACGGGAGATGTGGAATGGACGATTGGTAAAAACCGATTTGTGGGTACGGTTTCCTGGCGGATGCAGCATCGGGAGGGGTCTACGGTTATTAACGGTAAATTATTTGGTCAGACGGTTACTGAAGTTAATCGTACAATCTATTTTCACTACAGTGACCATGAGAACGCGCGCGTGTTAAATAACAATCGTATTGTTAAAACCTTTGCCGATAATGCGGATGAGGCTGATATCAACGCAACGCTACCGGGTTTTTACCGCACGCCGGGTAGAGAGCTGAGCCTGATGATCGATGAGTATCGGGGGGCCTGGATTTTTGCCGCGTCAAACGTCCCTTCGCTTTACTGTCGTAAAAACGCGCCGTAAAAATCGATCGCACACCTTAAGACCGCTGCATAGTCAAATCTCTTTATTCCCGCTACAGTTACCTCTCCACGGCGAGCAGGAGATAAACATGCTTTATATCTTTGATTTAGGAAACGTCATCGTCGATATCGATTTTAATCGCGTGTTGGGTGCATGGAGCGATTTTAGCCGCGTGCCGCTGGCGACCTTTAAAAGCAGAATTTTCGCGATGGGCGAGACCTTCCACCAGCATGAGCGCGGTGAAATCAGCGATGAAGCATTCGCTGAACGTTTCTGCCAGGAGATGGGGCTTTCGTTAAGCTATGAACAGTTTTCCCACGGCTGGCAGGCGGTATTTGTGGCGGTTCGCCCTGAGGTGATCGACATCATGCACAAACTGCGCGAGCAGGGACATCGGGTCGTTGTGCTGTCAAATACCAACCGTCTGCACACCACGTTCTGGCCTGAAGAATACCCTGAAGTTAAGGCGGCGGCGGATAAGATCTACCTCTCGCAGGAGATGGGGATGCGTAAGCCTGAAGCGCGAATCTATCAGGCTGTTCTGCAGGCAGAGGGATTCACCGCGGCCGATGCGGTCTTTTTCGACGATAACGCCGATAATATAGAGGGAGCTAACCAGTTAGGTATTACGTCAATTCTGGTGACCGGAAAAAGAGACGATACCAGACTACTTTGCGAAGCAGCTATGCTAAAAACCGTTCATCAAAAAGCCACGCACCATACTCGCCCGCTGCGGGCCTGGCTGAAACTGCTCTGGCACCGGATTGATGAGGACAATATGACCACGCTGGCGGGTAACCTCGCCTACGTGTCGTTGCTCTCATTAGTGCCTCTGGTGGCAGTCATCTTTGCCCTGTTTTCCGCCTTTCCGATGTTTGCGGACGTCAGCCTGCAGCTTCGTCATTTTGTCTTCGCGAATTTCATTCCGGCAACCGGGGATGTCATCCAGAACTACATTGAGCAGTTTGTTGCTAACTCCAGCAAGATGACGGCAGTGGGGGCATGCGGTCTTATTGTCACCGCGCTGCTGTTGATGTACGCCATCGATAACGCGCTGAACACGATCTGGCGGAGTTAAAAAAGCGCGGCCAAAGGTTTATTCCTTTGCCGTAGTACTGGATGATCCTCACGCTGGGGCCGCTGCTGGCCGGGGCGAGCCTCGCGATGCAGTTCGTATCTGCTCTCCCTGCGCTGGGCGAGCGATTTAAAC
>OIEO01000098.1_pt1 | contig 18089 bp, 18 predicted proteins | sample 1581851 | NCBI WGS metagenome assembly OIEO01 (sample SAMN03281010, study PRJEB24777) | human gut metagenome | isolation source: fecal sample PR157 from 1 month old male Malay infant, caesarean delivered... | reverse complement strand
GAGCGTCTGGATGCGCTGCGTGAAGAGCAGATGGCGAACGGTGAAAGCCGCGTTATGACGGCCGCTGCCGCCACGACCACAGCGAGCATGCTGCAGATGAAACCTTGCGTTGTGCGATTTTGCTAACCCGCAAGAGGGGTCTGTGATCTTTGACGATCAGATCCGTGGCCCGATCGAATTCAGCAACCAGGAGCTCGACGATCTGATCATCCGTCGTACCGATGGTTCTCCAACCTACAACTTCTGCGTGGTGGTGGACGACTGGGATATGGAAATTACCCACGTTGTGCGCGGTGAAGACCATATCAACAACACGCCACGTCAGATCAACATCCTGAAGGCGCTGAACGCCCCTGTGCCTGTTTATGCGCACGTCTCCATGATCAACGGCGACGACGGGAAAAAGCTGTCTAAACGTCACGGTGCGGTGAGCGTGATGCAGTATCGCGACGACGGCTATCTGCCAGAAGCGCTGCTGAACTATCTGGTGCGTCTGGGCTGGGCTCACGGTGACCAGGAGATCTTCAGCCGCGAAGAGATGATCGAACTGTTCTCTCTGAGCTCTGTCAGCAAATCCGCCAGCGCGTTCAACACCGACAAGCTGCTGTGGCTGAACCATCACTACATCAATACCATGCCGCCAGAATATGTGGCGACGTATCTGCAGTGGCACATTGAGCAGGCAAATATTGATACCCGCACAGGCCCTGAGCTGGCGGATCTGGTGAAACTGCTCGGCGAGCGCTGCAAAACGCTGAAAGAGATTGCTGAAAGCTGCCGCTACTTCTATGAAGAGTTTGATGCGTTTGATGCGGACGCCGCGAAGAAACACCTTCGCCCGGTTGCGCGTCAGCCGCTGGAAGTGGTGCGTGACAAGCTGGCTGCCATTACCGAGTGGACCGCAGAGAATGTGCATCACGCCATTCAGGCGACGGCGGACGAGCTGGAAGTCGGCATGGGTAAAGTCGGTATGCCACTGCGCGTTGCGGTGACCGGTGCGGGTCAGTCTCCGGCGCTGGACGTAACGGTTCATGCTATCGGCAAATCACGCAGCGTAGCGCGCATTAACAAGGCTCTGGACTTTATCGCTGAACGAGAAAATCAGCAGTAATAACGTCTCAGATAAAACAAACGGCAGGGGAACCTGCCGTTTTTTTTATGCTTCTTCTTCTGCAATACCCAGACGCTTAAGAAAGCCGTGAATGCCTTCGCGCTTCAGGAAGGTGTCCAGACGCTTCTGCTCTGCTGCAGTCATATTCTCCAGCGTCTCAATTATGCCCGGAAACAGGTTTGCAGAGGGGGCATTGTAGGCGGAGGTGGCCTCCGCGAGATGGTAAACCGCCTGACGGTTGCGAATCGCCGGGAGACTCATAATGTGTTCCTTCACGCGCGCATCGATATGAATGAGCCGCGCGCGGCCGCCTTTCACGCCGTTGAGTCCTTCTGTTTTCCAGCCCTGCTGGCGAATCCAGCGATTAACCGTTTGCCTGGCAACGCCCAAACTCTCCGCCAGCTCTTCCGTGCTCATTTTGCTCCGTAATTTTTTCATATCAGTCCCGATCGCGAATCCCTAAACGTTGCAACAATTCCGGTGATCCCTTCCCGCAGTAACAGCGATGTCATCTGTTTCTGCTCTTCCGGTGTCATTTCATCAGCCAGCGTCAGGAGTAGGGTGTGAAGCGAACTGTTATGGCTGGTACCTTCTGCCATATCGGACGTTTCGCTTGCCCGACGTGCGCTGCGGATAAAGTCGCGGACTTTTTCGTTCACATGTACCAGTCGCGCTTTCCCGCCCTGAACGCCAGGTTTTGGTGACGTAATCCAACCCTCTTTGCGTACCCATTTATTGATGGTCTGTCGGCTATAGCCAGTGAGCAGGGCTAACTCTTCTGGCGTCATTCGTTCCTTGATCATGCAATTTCCTGAATATCAGTGGGGTTAATTAACGGCTCATTTTATAGCACCGTTTTACATGAAAACGTGACAGGCTTAACTCCTGATTACGAGCACGCTCGCAAAGTGATTCATTTGCATGATTTTTCGGCGATCGAACGGCGGTCATTGATTTTGCCGTTGACACTCCGCAGCGGAATTCATATTATGCCGCCCGTCAACATGACAGCTTTACGATGGGGCTATAGCTCAGCTGGGAGAGCGCTTGCATGGCATGCAAGAGGTCAGCGGTTCGATCCCGCTTAGCTCCACCAAACTCTGAACCCAACAGAGTGCGGTCAGTAAAGTCACATGTGGGGCTATAGCTCAGCTGGGAGAGCGCTTGCATGGCATGCAAGAGGTCAGCGGTTCGATCCCGCTTAGCTCCACCAAAATTGTAAACCCTCGTCAAATGACGAGGTTTTTTTTATCTGTTTGTAACGCCCGCCACTGGTTTTTGTTATCAAAAAGAAGGTATTCCCATACCTCACCTCAATCGAAATCAATAAACGTGTCTATAAATAGACTTGAACTTGATTCGTGCAATTAATAAACCTATTATCCATCCGGTCAATGATTCAGACGGATAATATACTCATCAGCTTAATGAATAGAAAAACGTACAATAATGTAAAGATATTTATAATTGCCCTGACACTTTGTCTGATTGCGGTACCTGTCTCCCGTTATCTCTCTCCACGCGCAATTGTTAATGGTCATGACGTTTATTTAGCATGGCTGCCGCTCAGCGTGATGCTGGCGGTAATTCTGCTGTTTGGGCGCAGGGCTATTCTTCCCATTTTGTTAGGTTTTACTGTCACTAATTTATTCTATATTAGTTTAGCACCGCTACAATATTCAGTTTTGCTATTCTGTCAGACCTTTGCGTTGTTCGCGGCCTGCGGCCTGCTACGCCTCATGCTGGGCAAGCGCTGGCGCCACTCCATCCCTAACAAGCACATCGGGCTACGTATATTCTGGCTCGGTTTTATTGTGCCATTTGGTATTAAGCTGTCGATGTATATGGCAGGCTATTTGTTTGATTTTCCGGTGACTATCTCAACCTATTTCGGCGAAGGGACGGTAATTTATAATGTTGTGGATATTCAAAGCCTGATATGCGCGGGGCTGATTTTTACCATGATGTTCTATTACCCATTAAGAATGATAATTAATCCTCGTTATGCCGTCACCTTCTGGCGGCGAAGCGTGAAGCCCGTGTTTTATCACAAGAATCCATTATATATTTTTGTCTGGCCGATGCTTTTAGGCGCCATTCTCATCATTTTATGTGGTCCTTTTGAATCACCGGTCATTGCGGGCTATTTGATGCCGCTGATTTTTATTCTTTTTACCCTGGCAATAAGCCGCCTGACCTATGCGTTGATTTCTCTGCTGTGGGCCACCTCAGCGCTCCTGCTGTTGACCTACAACTACAACTTCCTGAACGGGGTCGAATCGGGCCATTCACTCTCCTTTATCCTCTCCGTGCTGATTTCTTTCGCTATCTGCTTGCTTTACATGTCGCGCATTTACCAGCGCAGCGAGTGGCTGAAGCGGGGCTGGCAGGGCAGGGCGCTTACCGATCCCCTTACCGGTTTGCCCAATATTCGTGCGCTGGAAGATTATCTTGAGATTCACCCGGATGCCAAAGTGTGCATTCTGCGCATGGATAACCTGGAGTTTTTGAGCCGCCACTACGGGATTATCATGCGGGTCCACTGCAAACGTACGATCGCCACGTCGCTACAGCCTCTTTGCAGAAAGATGAGACGCTCTTCCAGCTTCCGGGAAGCGAACTGGTGCTGGTATTACTGGGGCCGGGAACCGCCGAGCGTCTCCAGCATATGGTCGATCGGCTGAACAGCCGTAAGATTTTCTGGAACAACACCGGGCTGGATATTGAATTTGGCGCATCCTGGGGAATGGTCGAAAACGGCGAAAAGCTTCATCACACGCAGGGACAGCTGAGCTGGCTGGCAGAGCAGGCCTGCGGAGAGCAAAACGTTCTCGCGCTCACGAATAGCCTTGAGGCGGCATCAGGACAAACGACAGAGCGTGTCCTGATGCTGGCGCGGATTAAGCATGCCCTTGAGGCGGGGCAGTTCCATTTATACGCGCAACCGATCCAGAAGGCGGACGGGAGCGGGTATTACGAAATCCTGGCGCGTATGGAGAGCGAGGGCGAGATCTTCACCCCTGACCGCTTTATTCCGCTGATTGCCCAGTTCAACCTCAGCCATCGGTTTGATATGTGCATTATGGAGAAATTACTGCTGTGGCTGCGCGATCACCCTTCAACACAGGCTGGCACCCGTTTCTCCGTCAATCTGATGCCGCTCACGCTGATGCAAAAAGAGGTGGCGACCGAGATTTGCGCGCTGTTTGAACGGTACGGCGTGGCACCTCAGGCCGTCGTGATTGAGATCACCGAGGAGCAGGCTTTTTCAAATTCAGGCACAAGTATCAACAATATTCAGCAGCTGCGGGATTACGGTTTCCGAATTGCCATAGATGATTTTGGTACTGGCTACGCCAACTACGAGCGCCTCAGACGCCTGCAGGCGGACATCATTAAAATTGACGGCTGCTTTGTGAAAGACATTTGTACAGACGACATGGATGCAATGATCGTCCAGTCGATGTGTAATCTGGCGAAGGCGAAATCGCTGTGCGTCGTCGCGGAATACGTCGAAACGCCGGCCCAGCGGGAGATGCTGCTTCGCTTTGGTGTGGATTACCTGCAGGGATACCTGATAGGCAAACCCAAACCGCTGGAAGAATTGCGGGCATAAAAAAACCGGGAGCCAGGCTCCCGGTTTTTGTTTAACGGTAAACGTTACAGAACCAGTGCCGCGATAGATGCGGACAGGACGCTCACCAGCGTAGAGCCGTAAACCAGCTTCAGGCCAAAGCGAGAAACCACGTTACCCTGCTCTTCGTTCAGACCCTTAATCGCTCCGGCGATGATACCGATAGACGAGAAGTTCGCGAAGGAGACCAGGAACACGGAGAGAATACCTTCCGCGCGCGGAGAAAGCGTGCTGGCAATTTCTGCAGATCCATCATCGCAACGAATTCGTTAGAAACCAGTTTGGTTGCCATGATACTGCCCACCTGCAGCGCTTCGTGAGCCGGAACACCCATCACCCATGCAACAGGGTAGAAGATGTAGCCCAGAATGCCCTGGAAGGAGATACCCAGCACCGCGGCGAACAGGGCATTCAGTGCAGAAATCAGCGCAATGAAGCCGATCAGCATGGCGGCAACGATAATCGCGACTTTGAAACCGGCCAGGATGTATTCACCCAGCATTTCGAAGAAGCTCTGGCCTTCGTGCAGGTTAGACATCTGGATGTTCTCTTCGCTGGCGTCAACGCGGTACGGGTTAATCAGCGACAGGACGATAAAGGTGCTGAACATGTTCAGTACCAGCGCAGCCACCACGTATTTTGGTTCCAGCATGGTCATATACGCGCCCACGATAGACATGGAAACGGTAGACATTGCGGTTGCCGCCATGGTGTACATACGGTTGCGGGACATCTTGCCGAGAATATCTTTATACGCGATGAAGTTCTCAGACTGACCGAGGATCAGGGAACTGACGGCGTTGAAGGATTCCAGCTTACCCATGCCGTTCACTTTGGATAACAGGAAACCAATTCCACGAATCACGAACGGCAGAACGCGGATGTGCTGCAGAATACCGATCAGCGCGGAGATGAAGACGATAGGGCAGAGAACCTTCAGGAAGAAGAACGCCAGACCTTCGTCGTTCATTTTACCGAAGACAAAGTTGGTCCCTTCATTGGCGAACCCGAGCAGTTTTTCGAACATTTCGGAGAAGCCTTTCACGAAGCCGAGGCCTACGTTGGAGTTCAGGAAGAACCACGCAAGTAAAACTTCAATGACCAGCAGTTGGACAACATAACGAATACGAATTTTTTTGCGGTCTGTGCTGACCAGCAATGCGAGTGCAGTAACGACAACAAGTGCCAGGACAAAATGAAGGACGCGGTCCATATTTGCTCCAAATATGAGGCAGGTTAAATTTCCGTGCACATTCTATGTAACAAGCGAAAAGAAAACGAGATCGAGGACACACTATAGTTACATCCTGTGACGAGTCTCAAAAATAGTGATCCACAATACATTTTTGTTATGTTAGGTAAATGAGTGAAAAGTTAAGTTTGTGTGCTAGTCTTCACAAAAGCATGCGCGATTTCAGTTTCAGTTAGATCGCCCCACTTACCCGCCCGTCTATCGTTCAAAGCTATCAGAGAAATCACTGCAAACTTCATAAATGATCTTGATAATCATTCTCATTTTGATAGCATTAAACATAGCAAAGGCTATATTTCAGAGGCAGAAATGACAAACAGTCGCGTAGAGGGTAGCAGTGGCAGAGCAGCGCGCAAGTTGCGGTTCGCATTAATGGGACCTGCGTTCATTGCGGCGATTGGTTATATCGATCCCGGTAACTTTGCGACCAATATTCAGGCCGGGGCCAGCTTCGGTTATAAGCTGCTCTGGGTGGTCGTCTGGGCAAACCTGATGGCAATGCTGATTCAGATGCTCTCCGCAAAGCTGGGGATTGCGACGGGCAAAAACCTGGCGGAGCAAATTCGCGACCATTATCCGCGTCCCGCGGTCTGGCTCTACTGGGTTCAGGCTGAAATCATCGCCATGGCCACTGACCTTGCTGAATTTATCGGCGCAGCGATCGGCTTTAAGCTGATTCTGGGTGTGTCGCTGTTGCAGGGGGCGGTCCTCACCGGGATTGCCACGTTCCTGATCCTGATGCTGCAGCGTCGGGGTCAAAAGCCGCTGGAGAAGGTCATTGGCGGTCTGCTGCTGTTTGTCGCGGCGGCCTATATCGTTGAGCTAATCTTCTCACAGCCGAATCTGGCGCAGCTCGGTAAAGGAATGGCGATCCCAAGCCTGCCGACCTCGGAAGCGGTGTTCCTGGCCGCCGGGGTGCTGGGGGCGACCATCATGCCGCATGTGATCTATCTCCACTCCTCGCTGACTCAGCATCTCCACGGTGGGACGCGTAAAGAACGTTACTCCGCCACCAAGTGGGACGTGGCGATCGCCATGACCATCGCGGGGTTTGTCAATCTGGCGATGATGGCTACTGCAGCCGCAGCTTTCCACTTTAACGGTCATACCGGTATTGCCGATCTCGACCAGGCGTATCTCACGCTGGAGCCGTTGCTGAGCCATGCTGCCGCCACGATATTTGGCCTTAGCCTGGTGGCTGCTGGTCTCTCTTCTACGGTGGTGGGTACGCTGGCAGGCCAGGTGGTGATGCAGGGGTTTGTCCGGTTCCATATTCCGCTGTGGGTTCGTCGTTCCGTCACCATGCTGCCGTCATTTGTGGTGATTCTGATGGGACTCGACCCAACGCGAATTCTGGTCATGAGCCAGGTGCTGCTGAGTTTTGGTATTGCGCTGGCGCTGGTGCCGCTGCTGATCTTTACCAGCAACAAAACTCTGATGGGCGAGCTGGTCAACTCAACGCTGGTGAAACGAACCGGGTGGGCCATCGTGGTGGTGGTCGTTGCGCTGAACCTGTGGTTGTTAGTGGGAACCGCGCTGGGTCTTTAACCAAAAAAAAGGAGCCGTGGAGGCTCCTTTTTGATTAGTGATGATGGCCGTGACCATGACCTTTGCCGCGACCCCAGCCGCCGCGACGGTCGTCACGATCGTTCCAGCCTTCACGGTAACCGCGCTCATAGGCGCTGTCTTTATACCAGCCGCGGTGTCTGCCGTTATCATGTTTCCACCAGCGATCGCCGCGCCACTCATAGTGACGATGCCAGTAATCACGGTCGCGCCAGTAGCCGCCGTCCCAGTATCTGCCGTAGTCGTCACGATCGCCAATTTGCAATTTTACTGATGGCAACAGGGTGATTTCGCCCGCAGTGGCGATCAGCGGCGCCGAAGCCAGTAATACCGCTGCAAGAATCAGTGACCTGAACATACTCTTTCTCCTTCACGATCGGGGCCTTTGTTGGGCCTGTTAACGCAATTTTACGAGTTGGTAAAGCGCCGTATCATCGCCTCAACTCCGAATTCCTGGGTGAGAGCACTTTTTGCTAAAAAGTGATGTTATATTGAGCTGCTCAGGATCGCGTCTATACGGGCCAACTCTTCTGCAGAGAAATGGCGGTTTGCCAGCATCCCCACGGCGTCATCAATCTGAGCCGCTTTACTTGCCCCAATCAGCACCGACGTCACGTCCTCATGGCGTAATACCCAGGCCAGCGCCATCTGGGACAGCTTCTGGCCGCGGCTTTCTGCCAGGGCATTCAGCTTCCTGACTTTCTCCAGCTTCTCTTCAGTGAGCTGATCGGGTTTGAGGAACTGACTGCCGCTTGCCGCGCGTGAGTCTGCGGGGATGCCGTTCAGATAGCGATTGGTCAGTTGCCCGCCGGCCAGCGGCGAGAAGGGAATACAGCCGACTCCTTTTTCCTGCAACACGTCCAGCAGCCCCGCTTCCGGCGCACGTTCAAAGAGGGAGTATTTCGGTTGGTGGATCAGGCAGGGCGTCCCGAGGTCATTAAGGATATCAATCGCCTGGCGAGCCAGAACAGCCGGGTAGTTGGATAATCCGACATACAAAGCCTTCCCCTGACGCACCGCATGGTCAAGCGCTTTCATGGTTTCCTGCAGCGGCGTTTGAGGATCTGGCCGGTGATGATAGAAGATATCCACATACTCCAGCCCCGTGCGCTTCAGGCTTTGATCGAGGCTTGCCAGCAGATATTTACGTGACCCCCAGTCGCCGTAAGGCCCCTCCCACATGGTATAACCCGCTTTGGTGGAGATGATTAGCTCGTCGCGCCAGGGCAGGAAATCCTCCTGCAAAATACGTCCGAAATTACTTCGGCCGATCCGGGGGGCGGGCCATAGTTGTTGGCAAGGTCGAAATGCGTAATGCCCAGATCGAACGCACGCTGTAAAAAGTTGACGGCTGTTTTCGATAAGGGTGGTGTCACCAAAGTTATGCCACAGCCCAAGCGAGATGGCAGGCAACCTGAGTCCGCTTCGCCCGCAGCGGCGATACTCCATTGTCCTGTAACGATTTTTGTCCGGCTGATAACCCATTTTCGTGACCTCTGGCGCTGAAGTGAAAAATCAGTGTATGCGTTTACATTTTCGTGAAAAAAAGCAGCATAGCGCATGCCTTTTTTTGTAAAGCATTCTTTCCATGCCCTTCTTATCACCAATTCTGGACAGCCATCACGCTTATTTAATACTCAAGGTGAGGTCAACATTAGAAGGATACCTGTTCATGCGTACCCCATACTGCGTCGCCGATTACCTGCTGGACCGTCTTACTGATTGTGGAGCCGATCATCTGTTTGGCGTGCCGGGCGACTATAACCTGCAGTTTCTCGACCATGTGATAGACAGCCCGGATATCTGCTGGGTGGGCTGTGCCAACGAGTTAAACCGCTTCTTATGCCGCTGACGGATACGCCCGATGTAAGGGGCTTTGCCGCGCTGCTGACGACATTTGGCGTAGGAGAGTTAAGCGCCATGAACGGCATTGCGGCAGCTTCGCCGAGCACGTTCCGGTCTTGCATATTGTGGGGCACCGGGTACGCATCACAGCAAAGAGGGGAGCTGCTGCACCACACGCTTGGCGACGGTGAGTTTCGTCATTTTTATCATATGAGCGAGCCGATCACTGCTGCACAGGCGATCCTGACCGAACAAAACGCCTGTTATGAAATCGACCGGGTGTTAACGACAATGCTCCGGGAGCGTCGCCCCGGCTAATCTGATGTTGCCCTGCCGATGTGGCAAAAAAGGCCGCCACTCCCCCTGTAAACGCTCTCACGCTCAGGCATCCACATGCCGATAGTGCTTGCCTGAAAGCGTTCCGGGACGCCGCAGAAAACAAGCTTGCCAGGAGCAAGCGTACTGCGCTGCTGGCCGATTTCCTTGTCCTGCGCCACGGCCTGAAGCATGCGCTACAAAAATGGGTCAAAGACGTGCCGATGGCACACGCCACCATGCTGATGGGCAAAGGGATATTTGACGAACGTCACGCTGGTTTTTACGGCACCTACAGCGGTTCAGCGAGCGCCGGTGCGGTAAAAGAAGCGATTGAAGGGGCGGATACCGTACTGTGCATCGGCACGCGATTTACCGATACCCTGACCGCCGGCTTCACGCATCAGCTCTCCCCGGCACAAACGATAGAAGTTCAGCCTCATGCCTCACGCGTGGGTGATCTCTGGTTTACCGGCATCCCTATGCTTCAGGCAATCGAAACGCTGGTGGAACTGTGCAAACAGCACGTGCACGAGACACCCGCGCAGTCTTCTCAAAGCGCGATGGCCTACCCGCAGCCGGATGGCTCGCTGACGCAGGCGAATTTCTGGCAAACGTTGCAGACATTTATTCGTCCGGGAGACATCATTCTTGCGGATCAGGGCACCTCGGCCTTCGGCGCGATCGACCTTCGTCTGCCGGCTGACGTGAATTTTATCGTCCAGCCGCTGTGGGGATCGATTGGCTATACGCTGGCGGCAGCATTTGGCGCGCAAACGGCCTGCCCGAACCGGCGCGTGATTGTCCTGACGGGGGATGGCGCGGCGCAACTTACTATCCAGGAGCTTGGCTCGATGCTGCGGGATAAACAACACCCCATTATTCTGGTCCTGAACAACGAAGGGTACACGGTGGAAAGAGCGATCCACGGGCCTGAGCAGCGTTACAACGACATTGCACTATGGAACTGGACGCAAATCCCGCAGGCCCTGAGCCTTGATCCTCAGGCCCAGTGCTGGCGGGTCAGTGAAGCGGAGCAGCTGGCGGACGTCCTTGAGAAAGTGGCACACCACGAGCGGCTCTCGCTGATTGAGGTGATGCTGCCGAAAGCCGATATCCCTCCGCTGCTGGGGCGATCACCAAAGCGCTGGAAGCGCGCAACAGCGCCTGATCATTTGTCGTTTCGCCAGGCCATCATCATCGGTTTGCCCGCCAGCAGGAGCCAGGCGGGCAACATCACGATGCAAAGTAACGGGATGAGGGTGGTATCCGGTACCACCACGGCGGCCATGAAGAGGCTCAGCCAGGCATCGCGCGTGACCACCAGCACCAGCCCCAGAATCGAGCAGGAAACGGTAATCGCAGCCGGAACGGCATCGACATGCTCGTGCAGCATCAGCCCCAGCGCAACGCCGACAAAGACCGCCGGGAAGATGCGTCCACCGCGGAAACCGCAGGCGGCCGCCACCACCAGCGCTGCCAGCTTGATCACGGCAAACAGCAGATAGTCGGAGACGCTAAACACCTGGCTGAAGGCCAGCTGCTGCATCTCGTCCAGTCCTTTAAACAGCGTCACCGGCCCGCCGATCGTACCTAAAATACCCAGAATCAAACCGCCAGCCCCCAGAATCAGCACCGGGTGTTTGAGTCTGTGCATCAGCCGGTGCAGGCGTGGAAGACACCATACTGCCACCATGCCCAGCGCAATGGCGATGGCGGCGACGATGGCACCGCTGAAAATATCGGCGATTTGCATCTGGCCGTAGTGGGGGAGAGAGAGTGAAAAATGGGGATGGAAAAACAGGCTGGTCGTCAACGCTCCGGCGGCTGCGGCCATCAGTGGGGCAAAGAGCTTGTCCCACAGCGGGACGTCGTTATTGCTGCTGAGCGTCTGCGAAAAGATCAGTGCGGCAGCGACGGGCGTGCCGAAAAGTGCTCCGATGGTGCCTGCGGAGGCGAGAATGGTCCAGTCCAGCGCGCCAACGCGGGGCAAAATGCGTGAACCAAGAAAAACCGCCAGGCCAATGTTCACGGCCATAATCGGATGCTCAGGTCCCAGACTAACGCCGCCGGCCAGACCGATAATCAGCGCAATAATTAGCCCTGGCAACGCCGAGGGGGCTACCGGGGCACCAATCAACGGTTCCAGTGCCGGATCGGGGCCAGCATGGCCGGGACTAAAACGGATCACCAGGCCCACCGCAATACCGGTTAACGTCAGCATCCCAACGATCCACGCAGGAGAGTCAGCGGTGACGCCCAGCCCTGCAGGAAGCGCGTTCCATAATAGTGTTTGCAGCACCGACGCGACTTTCATCACGACAATAAGGACCAGACTTGAAACCACGCCAATGATGAGCGCCGGAATTGCCAGCAACAGCATGGTTCTGGCTCGCGGGTGAAGCATGATGATTTCCTTGTACAAAACGGTATGACGTTACTTTGCACATTAAGCCTTATGGCAATAGTGCAAAAGGTGCTGAAACGGTAAAGTTATTCTGTGACGAAGATCGATAATCCATGGGCATTCACCTTCCGGTCGTTGTTGTTATCACGCCTTGAATTTACAGTGTCCCAAAGATTTATTCTGAATTTAGCGGAGCAGTAGAAGAATGACAAAGTATGCTTTGGTAGGCGATGTGGGCGGCACGAATGCGCGCCTTGCATTATGCGATGTAAATAGCGGTGAAATTTCCCGGGCGAAAACCTATTCCGGTCTCGATTATCCAAGCCTTGAGGCCGTTGTCCGCGTCTATCTGGAGGAGCATCAGATAAGCGTCGAAGATGGCTGCATCGCCATTGCCTGTCCGATAACCGGCGACTGGGTCGCCATGACCAACCATACCTGGGCATTCTCCATCGCCGAGATGAAAAAAAAACCTCGGCTTTGCGCATCTTGAAATCATTAATGACTTTACCGCGGTGTCCATGGCGATCCCGATGCTGAAGCCTGAGCATCTGATCCAGTTTGGCGGCGCTGAACCGGTCGAAGGTAAGCCGATTGCGGTTTACGGGGCCGGTACCGGGCTGGGCGTTTCACATCTGGTGCATGTCGCTCAGCGCTGGGTGAACCTGCCGGGTGAAGGTGGTCACGTGGACTTTGCGCCAAACAGCGAAGAAGAGGGCATTATCCTCGAAGAATTACGCGCGGAGATCGGCCACGTCTCCGCCGAGCGCGTGCTGTCAGGACCGGGGCTGGTGAACCTGTACCGGGCGATTGTGAAATCGGACGGTCGTCTGCCGGAAAATCTGCAGCCGAAAGACGTCACCGAACGCGCGCTGGCGGACAGCTGCATTGACTGCCGTCGTGCCCTGTCGCTGTTCTGCGTGATCATGGGGCGCTTCGGCGGCAACCTGGCGCTGACGCTGGGTACCTTCGGAGGCGTTTATATTGCAGGTGGTATTGTGCCGCGTTTCCTGGAGTTCTTTAAAGCCTCCGGCTTCCGCGGCGGGTTTGAGGATAAAGGGCGCTTCAGAAGCTACGTGCAGGACATTCCGGTTTATCTGATCGTGCATGATAACCCAGGCCTGCTGGGGTCGGGTGCCCACCTGCGTCAGGTTCTCGGTCAAATCCTCTGACGCATAGCCCTCTCCCGCAGGAGAGGGCTTTTTCGTTACAGGTGCATGAGCTGGCGGAACTCTTTCACCTTGCTGCGGCTCACCGGCACCTGAAAATCGAGATCCTTCAGACGCAAAATATAGGTGTTGTTAAACCACGGTTCGATCTCGCGGATCTTGTTTAAATTCACGCAGAACGAGCGGTGGCAGCGGAAAAAGTGCGAGGCAGGCAGCTTGCTGCAAAACTCGGTGATGTTCATCGCCATCACGTAAGATTCCCGCCGCGTATAAACAAACGTCATTTTTTCATGGGCTTCGGCATAGTAGATATCATTGACCGGCGTCACGATGATGCGCTCATCTTTGACCAAATTAATGGTGTCGTTTTCCCCGTACCGTTGGGCTGGCGTTTGCAGGGGCGGTCTGCTGCTGCCATGCGGCCTCCAGCTTTTGCAGCATGCTGACAATCCGCGACTCCTGGTAAGGCTTAAGGATATAGTCAAACGCCTCCAGCTCGAAGGCTTCTACGGCGTGCTCTTTCCATGCGGTCACGAACACAATAAACGGCTTATGGGCAAACTGATTGATGTTTTGCGCCAGCAATACGCCATCCAGCGACGGAATGTTGATATCCAGGAAGATGGCGTCGACCCGGTTATGCTGCAGAAACTTCAGCACGTCCAGACCGTCATCAAAGGTACCCACAATTTCCATCTGGCTGTGGGTGTTGATAAGCCAGGTTAGCTCCTGTTGAGCCAGAATTTCATCTTCTACGATGATGACTTTCATGGGTTACTCCACCTGGGGCAACAGTGATGTTGCCGAATGAGCGGGAGAGCGCTCGTTCGGGACGTAAAACGCAATTTCGGTGCCCGGTTCAAGACGCTGAATATGCAGCCCGTCGCCGTAAAGCAGCTTGACCCGGTGGTGCACGTTCAGCAGGCCGATTTTATTTCCAGGCATCTCGTTAGACTCCACCCGCTCAATGACTTTTGGATCAATGCCGTGGCCGGTATCGCGCACGGCAATACGCACGCGGTTGCCGCTTTCGGTGACGCTGATGGTGACGACGCCTTTGCCTTTACACGGCTGAATGCCGTGAACAATCGCGTTTTCGACCAGCGGCTGGATAAGCAGGCTTGGGATCACGCAGTTGACCTCTTCATCAATATCGTAAATGACCGTGAGCTTGTCACCAAAGCGCGCCTGCTCAATCGCGATGTAGTCTTTAATCTGATACAGCTCTTTTTTGGATGTCGATCTGCTCGTCATCTTTCAGCTCGATGTTGTAGCGCAGATAGCGCGACAGGTTAAAAATTCGCTGGCGCGCGGTGTCCGGATTAAGACGAATGGACGAGGAGATCGCGTTCAGCGCGTTAAACAGGAAATGGGGATTGATTTTGCTCTGCAGCGCGCGCAGCTCTGCCTTATTTGCCAATCTCACGCAGCTGTTCCGCCCGCGAAACCTCAAGCTGGGTGGAGATAATCTGCGACAGGCCGATGGCCATCTCCTGCAGCGTGGAGGTGATCTGATGCGCGTGGCAGTAATAAATTTTCAGCGTGCCCGTCACGACGCCTTTCTCCCACAGCGGAATCACCAGCATGGAGTGGATTTCCGGCGTTCGGTGGGCTTCATCATTGTTTTTAATAATGATTTTACCGTAGTTAATCGCCTGTCGGGTGGTTGGGCTGATGGTGTCATCATTATCGCGATAGTTGTGCTCCCCGACGCCAACGTAGGCCAGCACGTGGTCAATATTGGTGATGGCGACAGCGTCAGCGTGGATGTCATGGCGAATGATTTCGCAGACCTGACGCAACGACTCCGCGTTAACGTGGCGGAAGAGCGGTAGCGTTTTGTTGGCGATATCCAGCGCCAGCTTGGCCTGACGGGCGGCGCTGGCCTCTTTTTCCCCTTCTACGCTTTGCACCAGCAGCACGATAAAGCCGATGCACACGCTGCCCAGGATCATCGGAATACCGATTTTCGAGACGATATCCAGCCCAAGTTCGGTGGTCGGGGCCCAGACGACGACCAGGATCATGGTCAGCGTTTCGCACACCATGCCCGCCACGATCCCGGCGCGCCAGCGCTGTTTTTTCGGGATTTTGCGGCTGATCCAGCCGGATAGCACCCCGGCAATAATGCTGGTGATAAAGCAGGGCACCGCCGTGACGCCTCCAATGTCAATCAGGTAGCGATGGGTTCCGGCAATCACGCCGGTGATGACACCCACCCACGGGCCAAACAAAATTCCGCCGGACATCACGGCGATAATGCGCACGTTAACCAGCGAACCCTCTACCGGCACGCCAGACCAGGTGCTGAACAGGGCGAACAGCGAAAAGATGGCGGTAACGGCCAGCAGCTCTTTTGGCGAGTGTGCGGATTTGTGCAATAGCTCGCGAAACAGGCGAATGCGAATGAGGAAAAACAGGCAAATCAGCATTAATGCCGCACGGTCAAAAACCGCCAGCAGCATAGTGAAATATTTCGTGCACGAGTAGACCTGGGAAAACGGGAAAGAACCATGATAAAAAACCTGACGCGTGTTGACCAGCTATCCGTCAGGTTTATCAAATGAGGAAAAACCATAATTTCTAAAGGGGATTGTCTGTCGGTAACGGACACGTCCTGATTTTTTATAGCCTGCGTATCGTCAGGTAGCTGTTTTGATACCATCCTGTTAAATAACGGCTATCAGAAAGCCAACCCTGAACCAGGGGCTTCCGCTTTTCGGCACAGCCGGGTTCCGGTTTTCAGGCAATCGCTTTTTTTTCACTTCCCTCTCGACAGCGTGATTTTTTTCAGGTTATTTTCTAAGCACGCCACATCGGTGGCAGCGTCGCTCGGACGGTCCGGGCGCTAACGTTAATCTGAGGAATCTATGGCTGAATTCAGTCCTGAACGCCGTTTTACGCGTATCGATCGTCTCCCCCCTTATGTTTTCAATATCACCGCTGAACTGAAGATGGCTGCGCGTCGGCGCGGCGAAGATATTATTGATTTCAGCATGGGTAACCCTGACGGCCCAACGCCACCGCATATCGTTGAAAAACTCTGCACGGTTGCCCAGCGTCCGGATACGCACGGCTACTCGACCTCCCGCGGTATTCCCAGATTACGTCGCGCGATCTCGCGCTGGTATCAGGATCGCTATCAGGTTGATATCGATCCGGAAAGTGAAGCGATTGTCACCATCGGCTCGAAAGAGGGGCTGGCACACCTGATGCTGGCTACGCTGGATCATGGCGATACGGTGCTGGTACCGAATCCCAGCTACCCAATCCACATCTACGGTGCAGTGATTGCCGGGGCGCAGGTCCGTTCGGTTCCGCTGGTGGAAGGGGTCGATTTCTTTAACGAACTGGAACGTGCGATTCGCGAAAGCTATCCGAAACCGAAGATGATGATCCTCGGCTTCCCGTCGAACCCAACGGCCCAGTGCGTGGAGCTCGATTTCTTCGAGAAAGTGGTCGCGCTGGCGAAGCGTTATGACGTGCTGGTGGTTCACGATTTAGCCTATGCCGACATCGTGTATGATGGCTGGAAAGCGCCATCTATTATGCAGGTCCCGGGCGCGCGTGACGTGGCGGTAGAGTTCTTCACCCTGTCGAAAAGCTACAACATGGCGGGCTGGCGTATTGGCTTTATGGTGGGTAACAAAACGCTGGTGAGCGCACTGGCGCGAATTAAGAGTTACCACGATTACGGCACCTTCACGCCGCTGCAGGTTGCGGCTATCGCTGCTCTTGAGGGCGACCAGCAGTGCGTCCACGAGATTGCCGCTCAGTATAAGCGCCGTCGCGACGTGCTGGTAAAAGGCTTGCATGAAGCGGGCTGGATGGTGGAAATGCCGAAGGCGTCCATGTACGTCTGGGCGAAAATTCCGGAACCATACGCGGCGATGGGATCGCTGGAGTTTGCCAAAAAGCTGCTCCAGGATGCGAAGGTGTGCGTATCACCGGGCATTGGCTTTGGTGATTATGGCGACACCCATGTGCGGTTTGCCCTGATTGAAAATAGCGACCGCATTCGTCAGGCGGTGAGGGGCATCAAGAGTATGTTCCGGGCCGACGGGCTTCTCTCCTCGAAGAGCGTGGCTGAAAATCCCGCGTCATCATGACATAAAAAAACAGGAGCCAATGGCTCCTGATTTTTTTGACTGCATGTTCTTCACTAGATCATCAGGGCAAAGGTTCCGGCCCAGACTAAAACAATCACCGAAATGCCCATAAAGAAATATTTCACGTTTCATCGCTCCGCGTATCTTGTGGTACGCATTTAAAAACAGAGTCCACCTGATTATAGAGAACTGAAATCCGGTCAAAGCGGAAATGAGAATTTTCCCGTTTCGCCGCTGACTCCAGCTCAGAATTCTGTGCTTTCCTGTTGCCAGACGGCGCTAATGTACGCCTAAAAAAGTGAGGGGTGACAAGAGGGATTTTTTTCAAATAATTTCCGTCACTTACGAGTGTCGTGGAACGGCGACAGTTTGATTTCGCATCGCAATAAATTCACTTTGAGCGACGCAATGAAAAAGCGGTTTCTTAACGGATGACAGGTGATTGAAAATGGTTAGTTTCTTAGCGAAACTAACCTTTCTGAAGAGCTTAAATTATAGAGCGAGGCTTCGCCAATAGGGCGGGTTTTGAAACGACGATGCATCCACAGATACTGCTCTGGCGCACGCATGATTTCAGTTTCGATGACTTTATTGATAAACGCCGCGGCTTCGCACTCGTTTTCAGGATAGTTAGCCATCTCAGGAGAGATGTGCAGACGATAGCCTGATTTATCTGCTTTT
>OIEO01000097.1_pt1 | contig 18169 bp, 21 predicted proteins | sample 1581851 | NCBI WGS metagenome assembly OIEO01 (sample SAMN03281010, study PRJEB24777) | human gut metagenome | isolation source: fecal sample PR157 from 1 month old male Malay infant, caesarean delivered... | reverse complement strand
AGGTTGCTGAGGTTGCTGAGGTTGCTGAGGTTGCTGAGGTTGCTGAGGTTGCTGAGGTTGCTGAGGTTGCTGAGGTTGCTGAGGTTGCTGAGGTTGCTGAGGTTGCTGAGGTTGCTGAGGTTGCTGAATTTTGACAAGAGCGAATTTTAACCCTTCGGATTCTGATAGGAAAATATGGACTGGGATAAGAAAGCTTATTTCATTCTTTAAAAAATAGATCTATAGCAGTCATCATATTGGATTATTGGTGAAGTGGTACACTGAATTTGCCCACCTGAACAGAGTTGGTTTTATCAAACTTGTAGTTTACTCAATGACGTAAAAATTGGTGATGTAAAGGATATAAAAATGTGGTCAGACAAAGAGTCATCAGAAGACTACCTAAATTTTGGTGAAGTATCTCAGTTAGCCGTGGATGTACTTACCACGAAAGATATGTTACCAGTATCTATCGGAATTTTTGGAAACTGGGGGGCAGGTAAATCCTCTCTGTTAAAACTGATAGAGCAAAAACTTGAGCAAGACGACAAAGATTGGATTGTTATCAATTTTGACTCTTGGCTCTATCAGGGGTACGACGACACCCGTGCCGCACTTCTTGAAGTCATCGCTACAGAATTGACAAAAGCTGCTGAAGGTAATTCAGCCCTTATATCAAAAACTAAGAGACTCCTTAGTCGAGTTGATGGTTTTAGAGCTATGGGATTACTAGCTGAGGGTACAGCTTTAATGGCAGGATTACCTACTGGCGGTTTGCTTTCTAGGGGGATTGGTGCATTAAGAAATATCACCGATGGCATCCAGAGCCAGGAAGAGTATGAGGCTTTAGGCAATATAGCTAAAGAAGGTAAAGAAACTGCTTGTGGTTTGATTAAACCACAAACAAAAAAAAGCCCCCCTCAGCAGATTGATGCCTTTCGTAAGGAATATGGGGAAATTCTAGAAGAACTTGGAAAGCCACTCATTGTGGTAATAGATAACCTAGACCGCTGTCTCCCTGCCAATGCTATCCATACACTTGAAGCTATCAGGCTATTCCTTTTCTTGACTAATACAGCCTTTATTATTGCAGCAGATGAGGACATGATTCGCTCTTCTGTGGCTGATTACTTCAAAGGGGCATCACAGCGCCATCAAATAGATTATCTGGATAAGCTAATCCAGGTTCCTATTCGGGTGCCTAAGGCTGGGGTCCGTGAGATCCGTTCGTATCTGTTCATGCTTTATGCCATTGAACATGGCTTAGAAGGCGAAAAAATAACTATGCTCCGTGAGGGCTTAGAGAAGGCGTTACAGCAATCCTGGAAAGATGAACCAATCTCACGTCAGGAGGCCTTAAAAATGACTGGTGAAGCGGATGATAGCAACCTCGCGCTGGCGTTTGCGCGTGCTGACCGTATTGCTCCCATTTTAGCCAACTCTCCAATTATTCATGGTAATCCCAGGATCGTTAAACGCTTGTTGAATGTTGTGAAAATGCGATCTCAAATTGCGAAGCGACGAGCAATGCCTTTGGATGAAGCAATTATTACTAAGCTAGTAATTTTTGAACGCTGTGTTGGAGTGGATGGCACCGCTGATTTATATCATCTCGTGGATATTGAACAAGGTGTTCCCCAGATACTTAAACAGCTTGACGATAATGGCGGTCAAATACCTACTGATGCACCAAAGACATGGACTGATAGTCCAACGACTAAATCTTTCATCAGTCAATGGGCCCAACTTGAACCTCGTCTTGGTGGGATTGACTTAAGGGCCGCCATATATCTGTCCCGAGAAACTATGCCAATAGGTGCATATGTGGTTGGTTTATCGCCATCTGGACGGGAAGTACTAAATGCACTAATTGAATTGAAAAACACTAGTTCTCCTACAGCAGAAAACCTTTTGAAAGCACTTCCTCGTGAGGAGCAAATACCTGTAATGGAAGGTTTAATTAACCAGTTACGGCAGGTATCAGATTGGGATCGTAAGCCCAGAGGCTTTTCCGGTGCATGTCTGTTGGCCCGCTACTCAACAGATGCAGCCAGCATATTAATTCGTTATCTACAGGAATTACAGTTGGGGATGAAACGACCAGCGTGGATGACTGCAGCATTAAAAGATGAACAATGGAATAAGGACGCTTAATGGGAACATCACAATCAAGTAAAGGTCCAGGAGGTGGCTCTCCGCTGGTTCCACCATGGGCTGATGATCAGCCACAGCAACCGTTACCCTCGCCGCAAGAAAGGAGGTTTGCGCCATTTCGAGAATCGTTGGGAAATGCGGTATCAAATGGAAATCGAGCAGATTTCAGAAAAGCCATAGGGCACTACGCGCGAAAAGCCTCCGGAGGGAGCAGTAACGCTGCTCGGCGATTAGGGAGTGTCACGCAAGCTGGGGCCGAATTATTTGGGGCTTTAGTGGGAATGCCTTCGGCTCCCGGAGAACCAAGCATCGATTTGGGCAGTTTGGCAGGCCTTCCATGCGAAATAGCAATATCAACTATTGCTCAAGCTTTAACATCACAGGATGGTGACTCAGAAAAGATCTGTGCGGCCATGAACCATGCTTTAGTGGAGGCTCTTGATGGCGTAGAAATTTTCGATCCTCAAAAAATAACTGATGGTGTGATTGTTGACACAATGATTGGTTATCTAGCGGAAAGTATTTTCCTTCAGATGGTAATGGATTCTAATAGGGCATGGAACAAAGCAGATACACCTTCAAAGGCAATTCATGCAGAAATTGAACTCCGGGAATTGATTAAAGTTGTTGTTGATAAACATATGGCACCAAAACTTGCCGGTAACATAAGATCGTTCACACGAAACCAAATGGTAAAAATTGAACGTCAGGCCATTATTGAGGCCTGGCAAGAATGGGAGGCATACCAGTGACACAATTAGTTTTCCATCATAAACATCACCATTTGCCGCCAGCAAGTGAGAAAGTGTTACCTGTTCAGCTATATGGATTAAGTGGTCAGAGGCGCGGAGATATATCTGTTATCGGGAATCCTGCGATTGATCGGATCAGACGTTTGGGAGTACAGCTTCCAGCTAAGGTCATGGATTTTCTGAGTGTTGCATTAGCAGTAACTGCAGCAGATACTTTCGTTCAGCGTGAAAGTTCCGAGGATGGTTGGACCCGCCAATTGTCGTTACGACTCCCCCTTCATGAACCATCCAGATGGATTAGTCTAAAGAAAGAACTTGAGAGTGCTTTGCATTTTCTTAGTGGAGACATCTGGGATTTCGAATTTTGTGACGATGGTTATGCACCGCCAGAGCCTTATAGCCAGCATTCAAGGCATCGTCTGATTAAGCTAAAAGGGCTTGACTGTGTCAGCTTATTTTCAGGAGGTCTGGATTCAGCTATTGGTGCAATAGATCTTCTGGCTGCAGGGCGCGCTCCACTTTTGGTTAGTCATGCTTATAAGGGGGACAAGTCTCGTCAAGATCAGATCGCTGAAAAATTAAGTGGCCAATTTTCGCGCTTTGAGATTAATGCTGACCCACACATTTATCAAGGCGTGACTGATATTACGATGCGAACTCGTAGCCTCAATTTTCTTGCCTTTGCGGCCGTAGGTGCTTGTGCCGTACAAGAGATATCTCAACAAGAAAAGATTGATTTGTTCGTACCTGAAAATGGATTTATCTCATTAAATGCACCACTTACTCCACGGCGGATAGGTTCGCTGAGCACACGAACAACACATCCACATTTTATTACGAGCATACAAAAGATCTTTGATGCGCTCGGTATTTCTTGTCAAATAATCAATCCATATCAGTTTAAGACAAAAGGAAAAATGATCTCCGAATGTTCAAATAAGCAGCTCTTATCTAAAATTGTGGAAAGTACAGTATCCTGCAGTCATTGGAAACGAATGGGGCAGCAATGTGGGGTATGTATACCGTGTATCATTCGACGAGCATCACTTCATGCAGGGGGAATTAGTAGAGATGTTGAATATATTTTCCAGTCCTTAGCTAAAGTAATGAATGAAATAGATCGCAGGGACGACCTGATCGCCCTTAGGATTGCGATCACGCAGAAATCGACTTTGAAAATAGGTACATGGATTGCCAAAAGTGGCCCTTTGCCTACGGCAGAATTTGATAATTTCAAGCAAGTATTTAAGGATGGCCTAGATGAGGTTGAAAGCTATTTACTGAGTGAGAACATAGTATGAGCATCGATATGCACTGTCATCTAGACTTATATCCTCGGCCAGACCTCGTGGCTGAAGAAAGTAAGCGTCGAGGGACTTATATTCTGTCGGTGACAACAACACCTAAAGCATGGCATGGTACTTCTTTATTGGCTAAAGAAAGTCAACGAATCCGAACTGCTCTTGGGCTACATCCTCAAATCGCGCATCAAAGATCGCATGAGTTAGACCTGTTTGATTCATTGCTTTCGGAAACTAAGTATGTAGGGGAAATAGGGCTTGATGGTGGACAGGGATTTAAAGAACATTGGGATATTCAATTGAAAGTGTTCCGACACATTCTCAACAGTGTAAATCGGGCTGGTGGCAAGATTATGACTATCCATAGTCGGGGAAGTGCATCAGCGGTGCTTGATGAGATTGAAAATATCGATGGGGTGGCAATATTGCATTGGTTCACTGGAACACCTAAGCAGCTTGAAAGGGCAATTGATTTAGGATGCTGGTTCTCAGTGGGGCCTGCTATGCTCGATACAATAAAGGGTAAGGCCTTAGTTTTGAAAATACCCAAATCACGCATTCTTACAGAAACAGATGGGCCATTTGCTAAGTTTCGTAATGACCCACTAATGCCATGGGATAGTGGGATTGCAGAGAAACAGTTAGCCGCATTATGGGGGATTAGTCAGATGGAGGTTAATGCTCAGCTAGTTGATAATTTTAAGGTATTATGTACATCATAAGAATGAAAAACTTAGATATGCATTTACAGTTCAATTCATTTTTCGTCATCAGTTAATTACACATAAAATTAAAAGTAAGAATATATCTACCCTGTGAATGAGTAAGGCGGATTTATATAGTTTGTAATTAGTTTAAATGTAAGCAGTTCGTCAGAGTGCGTATTCCGCTCTATTCGATCACGGATTGGCCGTTATGACCCGATCTCGATGGAAGTTATTGGGTGATCCCCTTCCATGAAAATATGCACCGAAGCTCCCGCAGAGGTTTCCGTGGGCGAAGGCATGATTCTGTCCGAGAGCCGGATGTGTTAGAAGCGCATGTCCGCTTCGATGAGCGGGGTGTGGAAACAGGATTTATGGTCAGGACAGTAAGGCACCGCCAATCGAAAGAGGCGGCAACAGATATGCCTGACCTGTAAAATTACCGCGCCACATCTTGACTCTACCCGTTTTCCAAGCGCCCCCCCTTATAGAACGTACACTGGATGGTGATACCGGCTATACATCGCATATTTGACAGTCAGCTTGCTGAATTTTTCATTGGCTGCAGCATCAGGGCGTTTTCCAGATGACAGCTATAGTAAAAATGATCGCCAGACTGGCGAAAAAGCAGAGCGAAAGCGGGATTTTGTCCTTCAGTGTCAGGTTCAGCTCTTCTTCAACCCATGCTTTTTCAAATTCACAGTAAAATTTATAATGTGCGTACCAGTTACTTCCGAAGATCTGTTTGCTGATGACCGTGCCGTAAAACCGGGACATGATAGCGTCGATGGATTGTTGTGTACGCTGATAGTCAAAGTTTGCATCGCTTTTTACGTTGCGGTAGATGACTTCAAGTTCATTAAAAATTTTGGTCTGCTCAATCCCCGCACTTTCATAACTCTGCTTTTCCGAGTCATAAAACTGAATGTACATTGTAGCAACACCAAATATAATTAATATCGCGGAAATGACGTTTGTGGCCAGCTCAGGAATAAAAAGGGCGAACACACCGACAGCAAGAGAAATAAAGCTAATCCAACCGGATGCCTTACAAATCAGATCATAGGTGGCAAAGTTTTTCTTAGCGCCAAATCCAACGTTATAACCATGTCGGGCGATTAATTTCAGCATCTCTGATTGCGTCATAAAAACCTCAGCTTATGGGAACTTCAATCTGGGCCCGGGCAACCACAACCTCATTTTTTATCACATAGCATTCTACCATGTGATCTCCGCGGAAGTCGGTAGTTTCTTTCTTCGTACAGTAGCCGCCGTCCGAAACGATTTGTCCCCGGATCATATTTCTTCTGCGTGCTTCGTCACCCACGTTCAGTACCTTCCACATAACGGTGTAGGGTTCCTCTGCCTCCATTTCTGTCAAGTCTGCCCGGAAAAGGAGAGATTTTCGAGCGGAGAGGCGGAATCTTCTGATAAGCATCTCCCTCAGGCTTCTGGGAGGGAAACCATCCTGGGTTACGGTACAGTCAAGGTTGAGTGAGTACCTGATATCCACCGGATATTTATCCTCTATAAACTCTTCGGTATCGGTCCAGGGAACAGCATCTGCCGCATGCGATTCCAGACCAAGACGGGCTTCCATAATACCCACTTTACGTCTGGGGAAGGCTCGTCCGAACACTTTGCGCCAGCGGTCATTTTCACTGGCAGCCCCCTCAGCGTCTAAGGCATCACAACATAATTCATACGCGTGTTTCGCTGCCCGGCCAAACCAGGGAGATTTAACACGTACATGCTGATTACTGCCTAACGCGAGATACCTTTCCTTTCTCTCCTCATTTGACAGATATTCAAAAAAGTCTCTGGCGAGGGCTCCCAGGCTGCCATTTCCGGTATTGTCATAATCTGATGTTGATGAAAGAAAGCGATACGCTAGTGTGTCTATCAGTAAGCCACCCATATTGACGCCATGCAGGTTCTTCCAGGCTCTGATCATTTTACACAGCTTGCGCAGATTATTGGATTTATCTCGCGAAAATGCGGTCATGGCCGCCTTTTCGTGAAGAGGTTTTGTAATGCGCCATGCTCCTCCATTATAGCTTTCAGGGAATTTAAAGCTGTCATCATCCTGTCTGAATACAGGTTGAACCTCGACATAAAAGTTTTTAAAGATGATCTGAACAACCAGTCTGTCCTTTTTCACAGTCTGGTCAGGATATTCTTCCGCCAGAATGTTTCTGACATCTGTAAGCAATGCAGACTGACCATTATCCTTACGGTTATAATATTCATACTGATTGGGGGGCATAATATAAAGCATATCCAGATCGGATATGCCTTTTATTGCGGTATGTCTGCCTACTGACCCCACTTTCAAGCGGTTTGCTACCCGGGAACTCGTTCCTCTGAACGCAAGATTTAATGACTTGGTTATTTTTCGATAGTGATAGCTGATCTTTTTTGCCTGTTTGAGGTCAAGATTCAAATTTTCAAGAAATTCGCTGAACAATTCCCTGTGGCTCATGGTGTTTCCTTTGGCATGTGAAACATTAGCTTACATTATCATTACACCTTATAAAAACCAAGATCTTGGGAGGTGAGCGTTCTGCATGGCTTTATGACTTAAACGTAAGCGTTAACGGAGTGCCGTATTGACGCTTATTTATTGGTGAGTACTACGTTCCATGGCAGGAGTTCGTCAACTCGGTTGGAAGGCCATTCCGGCAGTACGCTCAGGATATGGCTCAGATACGCTTCCGGATCGATATCGTTCAGTCGGCAGGTGCCGATCAGCCCGTACAACAGTGCTCCTCGCTCGCCGCCGTGATCGCTGCCGAAGAACATAATGAATCGCCACGGATAATCTAGACACTTCCGAGCCGTTGATAATACTGGTTTTCATATTCTGTCGGTGACATCTGTTCGCTAGAACCATGCCGACGCTTACTGTTATAAAACATTTCGATGTAATCAAAAATATCACTGCGGGCTTCTTCCCGCATTCCGTAGATCTTTTTCTTTATCCGTTCACGTTTCAACAACTGGAAAAAACTTTCTGCAACCGCATTATCATGGCAGTTACCGCGACGGCTCATGCTACCCTCCAGGCCGTGTGATTTCAGGAACGACTGCCACTCATGGCTTGTGTACTGACTGCCCTGATCCGAATGAACCAGCACCTGTTTTTCGGGATTACGCCGCCATACAGCCATCAGCAGTGCGTTCAGGACAATGTCCTTTGTCATCCGGGATTGCATGGACCAGCCGATAATTTTGCGTGAGAACAGATCAACAACAACGGCAAGATACAGCCAGCCTTCGTGGGTCCTGATGTAGGTTATGTCCGTTACCCAACGCTCATCAGGAGCATCCGGATTGAACTGTCGCTGGAGCCTGTTGGGTGACATGATACTGGCCTCGCCTTTACGTGCCCGCGGGCTTCGGTATCCGACCTGAGCCTTTATTCCGACACGTTTCATCAGTCTCCAGACTCTGTTTACTCCGCACTGTTGCCCGCTGTCACGCAGATCCAGATGGATTTTGCGATAACCATAGACGCATCCCGATTCCAGCCAGAACTGTTTAATCTGTCCTGTCAGTCTCAGGTCTGCCTGATGGCGTTGTGAATGCGGCTGCTGAAGCCAGGCGTAAAAACCACTGGGATGAACATCCAGCACCCGACAGAGCAGGCGAACAGGCCAGCAACAGGTGTTGTCACGGATAAAGGCGTACCTCAGTCGGACAGCTTTGCGAAGTACTTTTAATATGTCCCGTTCGTCGGTAACCCGCTTCAGCTTTTTCTGGAGACGCGGATCTCAACCTGAGCATCTGACTGTTCTTTATTAGTGGAAGAATCCGGACCGTACTTCTTTATCCAGGCGTAAAGGCTGTGGGTGGTGATATCGAGACGTGTTGCAACACTGGAAACAGAATGACCACGATCAACAACCTGTTTGACTGCTTCAATTTTAAACTCTTCGGGATAACGCTTACCGCTCATAGGCACCTCTCTTTAAGTCATCTTAAATGACTCCGAGGTGTCAGTTAAACCCGTGGCGATTCAATGTACGTCTCGGGGGAAGCCCTTGCTGATGTTCCCTTGGATTGTTATCTAGATTGATGGCTATGAGGATCGAGGTCCGGCCTGCATGCTGCTAGTTATATCTTAACCGGAAGCGGGTTTCATCCGGAACCGTAGCCCCTGGACTGAACATCAGGCCCGGACTGGCGAGCAGTGCGCAGCCAGTCTTCTGAATGCCGCTTTGCGGCATGGAGGCGCCAGATGAGGTTACATGTGTCTGTGGAGTCAAATGGCGCCGAAAGCCCGACGTAGCCGGTTACCGGACTATAAATTCTGCCCGTTTGCCCCCTGTCCTGGTTAGCTCTACCCCGCTATCTCGCCCTTTCGGGCGAGGTGTGGTCAAGGACACTCCGGTCCGGCGCTGGTTTGATCGCCGGGTTTTAAGGGATGTGGTGATATACGGATCCGTCTCCTATCTTCCGAATCTCGCGTAAGCGTTAACGTCAACCAACGCATCACTAGGGCTACGTCACTTGTGGCTCGTTGATGTTATGAGGTTGCCGTGTCTTCTGCGCTTTCCCCCTCCAACCCCACTAGGACAACTTCCCGCTGGGGCTTGTACGTCAGCATTGTGCTGATTGGCGCGAATCTGCGCGCCCCCATTACGAGCCTCGGGCCGGTTCTTCCCGATATTCAACGCGCCTTACACCTCGGAGGTCTTGGGGCGGAAGCAGCTGGCACCGACGGCAAACATCTCCAATTCAATGCGCAGCTGGCGACAAACCATTTCCATCAATTAGGGCTGGCCGCTTTGTGAATTCCAGAAAACGATCTTGCGAATACCTGTGCGCCAGGCGCTTTTAGCCATTTCAAAACACACTTTCCCCAGAACATCATATGGCAACGAAAGTGTGTCAGGGTAAGCTAGGTGTTCGTCAGATTTACCTACAGGCAAAGTGGCCAACACCAGCATCGGTAAATTGGCAGGCAGTAATTCTACAGCTCGCTCAATAATGCTGGCATTAATGGCAGCAAACACCCGAACCGGCAGATGAGCTCCGTGTTGTTCTACGGCGCAAATAGGTAGTACGGCGACGATATTCGCCATATCCAGTTTACTGAATTCCCGCGTGGTGAGATCACACCACTAGGGAGAAGACGGTTTAAGCATGTTCACCTCCGGTTTTGTCTAACAATAAAAGATACGGTACGTTGCATTTAGGGCATTTTAGACCGGCTCTATGTCCTGCTATGTGCTAACTTTTCCAGTTTAATGGCCTCTCGTCGAGTTGTGTGGCAACATTGTTGCCACCGGCGGAAATCCGCCGGTTTGAATGCCTTTTTTGTTCAGCAGGCGACGAGGTGCCCGTCGCCAAAATCGGTAAAGCGCTGCGGTACTCTCTGATAGCCGATGGGTTTGATCGGTTCTGGTCTTATCGGCATTGCGCTGGTGGCTCGGGGTTGCCGTCTTTGCTGAACGTCAGGTATAGGAACGGCGCTGAGCAAGTGCTGAGTATAAGGATGCTGCGGATGGTGCAACACTCGATCTCGTGGGCCGATCTCCACGAGTTGGCCGCCAAACATCACGGCTACCCGGTGGCAGATGCGCTCCACCACCGCCATATCATGGGAAATAAACAGATAGCTGAGCCGATAGCGCTGACGCAAATCTTCCAGCAGCGTCAGCACCTGCGCCTGTACTGAAACATCCAGCGCGGAAACCGATTCATCGGCGATGATCACTTTCGGGTTCAGCGCCAGCGCGCGGGCAATGCAAATGCGCTGGCGCTGGCCGCCGGAAAACTGGTGCGGATAACGCCGCATCGCTTCCGCTGGCAGGCCGACCTGCTGCAATAGCTGCGCCACCCGCTCCGTGCGCTGTACTGCGGGCATCTGCTCATGAATCAGCAGCGGCTCCCCAACCAGGTCGAAAATAGTTTTGCGCGGATTGAGCGCCGCCCAGGGATCCTGAAACACCATCTGCAAATCGCGGCGTACCGCTCTTAACGCATCGTCCTTCAGGCCGTGCAGCTCCTGTCCGTTAAGCTGCGCGCTGCCGCTAAATGGCACCATATTCATCAGCGCTTTTGCCGTCGTCGATTTACCGCAGCCGCTTTCACCGACGATGCCCAACGTCTCGCCGGGGAAAAGATCGAAGCTGACGCCATCGACGGCATGGACTTCGCGACGCACGCGCAGGCCGTCGCCGCGCACCGGAAAGCGCACGCTGAGGTCGCGGACGCTGAGCAACGGTCGCGTCGCCTCGACCGGCGCCAGCGCGGGCGCCTGGCCCAGCACCGGTACCGCCTGCAACAGCTGGCGGGTATAAGCCGCCTGCGGCGAGGTAAACAGCGTTTTTGCCGGAGCCTGCTCCATGATTTTGCCGTGACTCATGACCAGCACATCATCGGCCATTTCTGCCACCACTCCCATATCGTGGGTGATCAACAGCAGGCTGGTGGAAAACGCCTGCTGCAGTTCGCGCATCAACTCGAGGATCTGCGCCTGAATAGTGACGTCGAGGGCCGTGGTCGGCTCATCGGCAATCAGCACCTGTGGCTGGCACAGCATTGCCATGGCGATCATCACCCGCTGGCGCATACCGCCGGAAAGCTCGTGCGGATACTGTTGCAGGCGCTTCTCCACATGACTGATTTTGACCGCGTCCAGCATCGTGCTGACCCGGCTGCGCCGTTCACGGCGGCCCAGCACTTCGTGGCGTTGCAGCGTCTCTTCCAGCTGCTGGCCCACCGTCATCAGCGGATTGAGCGAGGTCATCGGCTCCTGAAAAATCATGGCAACCGACTTGCCAGCGCAGCAGCTGCATTTGCCGCTCCGGCAGACTGAGCAAATCCTGGTTATCAAAAATAATCGCGCCGCCTGGAATCATGTGCCTCCTCCGGAAGCAAACCCATGATCGCCAGCGAAGTCAGCGATTTACCGCTGCCCGACTCGCCGGCAATGCACAGAGTTTTTCCCGGCCAGAGCGCAAAGCTGACGTCATCCACCACCCGCTGTGTACCAAACTGGATCGACAGGCGCTCGACCGAGAGCAGCGGCGCCGGAAATAGGACTGCTGACATAACGCTCCTAATTAAACACGCTGTTGGGAAAATAGAACGACACCACCCAGTTAGGCCGATCGACGATTTCGCTGATGCGCAGATCGCCGCACACGGAGCAGAGCATATAGGCCTCTTCCGCCGACATCCCTTGTTCGCGGCACAGCGCATCGATGGTATAGCTTACCGCGTCGCGGGCGGCGGTCATCAGGTCAGGGCCAATGCCGGTGAAGGCGCTGTAGCCGTGCCGATCCAGATGTTGGGTCACTGGCCAGGGGTGGCGAAACGCGGCGTTTTCAGCGGCATATCTTTAACCACTTCCAGCTTCACCACCACGTCCATCGCGCTTTCAATCGCCGTGCCGCAGACTTCACCATCGCCCTGCGCGGCGTGGGCTGTCACCAATAGAAAACAACGCGCCTTCTACTTCCACCGGTAGCCATAATGTGCAGCCCAGCGGCCAGATCGCGAATATCCAGATTGCCGCCCACGCGGCGCGGCGGCACCACCGAATGATGGCCCGCGGCGGCGGGAGCGACGCCGAGGGTACCGGCGAAGGGTTTCAGCGGTACGCGGCCATATCGGCCAAAGGCGCAGGGGGTTAAGCCCTGGCGGTCATATTGCCACAGCGTCAGCGCCGGATCAGAAAACTGATCGGCCAGCAGGCCGAAGCCCGGGATATTCGCAGTCCAGCCAAAGCCGCTGGGACGAAAGGATTCCAGCGTCACCTTTAGCGCATCGCCCGGCTGAGCGCCTTCCACATAGACCGGGCCACTGACCGGGTTGAGCTTATCAAACGGCAGCGTTGGGATATCCGCTGCGGTAGAACCGGCGTTGAACCAGCCGTTAGCCGCATCCAGGCAGTGAAACTCCAGTTGGCTGCCGGAAGCTACGTGCAGGACCGGGCTCAGGCTGTTATCCCAGCCGAAATGATGTTGAGCATGATGAATGGTCTTCACCAGACAATTTTGGCACATCCTGACTCTCCTTTAAGCAGCGGCGCCGTCCCGGCGCCATCAAATTATTTCAGTCCGATATAGTCGTAGTTGACTGGTACATGCACTGGATCGACATACAGCGCGTCCTCGCCCCCCATGCGTGCGGAATGTACGGTGTAGCGCTTCTCGTTGAATACCGGCACCCAGGGCGCGTCATCCATTGCAGTGATGAAGATTTTGCGCCAGGCTTCAATGCGCGCGTCCTGCTGGTCGGGTTTCACCATGCTGTCCGCCGCGGCCGCCTGCGCGTCCAGCGCTTTGTTGCAGTAGCGCGCCCAGTTCCAGCCGCCCTCTACCGCCCCGGCGCAGCCGAGGATCGGGCCATAGAAGTTGGAGGGATCCGGGAAATCGGCGATCCACGCCATGCCGCCGGACCAGACCATCGGCGCTTGGCTGGCGGAGCCGCCCGCCGCAATCACATTCGCCTGCGCCAGGGATTTGATGCTGGCGTGGATGCCCACTTTGGCCAGATCCTGCTGGATAGACTGGGCGATACGCGGCTGCGGATCGGTATTCATCACGTACAGTTCGGTAGCAAAACCGTTGGGGAAACCCGCTTCGCTGAGCAGTTGCTTCGCTTTTGCCGGGTCGTAGCTGAAACCCTGATATGCCTTGTCATAACCGGGCATGGCGGGTGGCAGTGGCTGGTTGGCCGGCGCCGCGCGTCCATTAATGATGCGCACGATGCGATCTTTGTTGACCGCCATGTTCACCGCCTGGCGGACTTTGAGATTATCGAAAGGCGGCAGCGTGGTTTTCATCGTCACGTAGCCGGTCTGCAACTGGTCGCCAGTGACCATCAGGCCCTTATAGGCCGGGTTGTTTTTAAACGACAGAAACTGTGCGGGCGGTACGCCGTCGCCGGCAATATCCACTTCGCCTTTTTCCAGCCGCAGCAGAGCGACCGAGGGATCCTGTCCCATTTCGAACTTTATGTGATCCAGCCGCGGCACGCCGGCTTTAAAGTAGTTCGGGTTTTTGCGGAAGATCAGCTCCTGGCCCAGCTTCCACTCCTGGAGCTCAAACGCGCCGCTGCCGACCGGATGCTTGCCGAAGTCGGCGCCCCATTTCTCCACCTCCTCACGGGGAACCACCGAGGCAAAGTTCAGCGCCAGCACATGCAGGAAGGTGGCGTTGGGCTCTTTCAGAGTGATTTTTACCGTATGATCGTCGACGACCTCGATACCGCTCAGGGTCGTGCTTTTACCGCTGGCCTCCTCGTCATAGCCCGCGATGGGACTGAAGAACCCGGCGCCCGGACTTTGGGTTTTCGGGTTGACTGTGCGTTCAAGAGAATATTTCACGTCCGCCGCCGTGACCTCGCGGCCGTTGTGGAATTTCACCCTTTGCGTAGCACAAAGGTGTAGACCTTGCCGTCCTCGGAAATGGCGTAGCTCTCCGCCAGGTCGTTCACCAACTCGGTGGTGCCGGGACGATAGTCCATCAGGCCGTCGAACAGGCTTTTGATCATCGACCAGTTTTGCCAGTCATAGCCAATGGCCGGATCGAGGGTCGCCACGTCGTTCTGGTAGGTCACCACGATATCGCCGCCGGTCTTCTCGTCAGCCTGCGCGCCATAAGAGAAACAGGCCGCGGCCACCGCCATTGTCAATAACGCATTTTTCATCATCTTCCCCTGCTACTTTTTGACATCAATGCGCGGATCGACCCACGGCAGCACCAGATCCGCAATAAGGTTGCCGCCAACAATGGCAACCGCTGACACGGTGGTTACCCCGACAATCACCGGGATATCCACCTGTTGAATCGCCTGCCAGGCCAGCTGACCGATACCCGGCCAGCCAAAGACCGATTCGACTACCACCAGTCCGCCCATAAAAATGCCGATATCAATGCCTATCATCGGAATTAGCGGCAGCACGGCATTCGGCAGCACGTGACGCAGCAGTACGCGGGTTCGGCCCAGCCCTTTGGCCCGCGCGGTACGGATAAAATCCTGATGCAGCACCTCAATCATCGACGAGCGCAACATGCGTGAATACCAGCCGCTGCCGAGCAGGCCGAGGGTTAGCGCCGGTAGCGCCAGATGGCTGAAGCCGCCATAGCCTCCCATCGGGAACCAGTTGAGTACCACGGCGAAAAGATAGAGAAAAAGCATCGCGGCGATGAACTGCGGCGCCGAAACACCGATAAAGGAGAGCGCCATCAGAAGCCGGTCGCCAGCCCGCCGCGTTTTTAACGCCGCCAGGGTGCCGAGTGCGATCCCCAGTACCAACTCGCAGAGAATACCCGCCGCCATCAGCTGCAGTGACGGCCCGATACGGGCGGAAACCAGTTCACTCACTTCGCTGCGCTGAATAAACGAGCGTCCCAGATCGCCGTGCAGCAGCCCCTGCAGATAACGCCAATATTGCTGATAAAACGGCAGATCCAACCCCAACTGATGGCGGATGTTTTCGACTACTTCCGGCGTGGCACTGCGCCCGGCGATTTGGCGCGCTGGATCGGCGGGCAACATAAACAGCAGCAAATAGCAGATCAACGTAACGCCAAGCAGGATCAGCCCGGCATGCAACAGACGTTTTCCCAGAAATAGCATTAGTTTCGTCCTTTTAAGCCGGGATCGAGGGCGTCGCGCAGGGCGTCACCAGCGATATTGAAAGAGAGCGACAGCAGCACAATCGCCGCGCCGGGAAAGAACACCAGCCAGGGAGCCGAAGTAAAATAGCTCTGGCTTTCAAAGATGATGTTGCCCCAACTCGGCGTTGGCGGCTGTACCCCCACCCCGAGGAACGATAGAGTAGCTTCCAGCAGGACTGTGGTGGAGATGCCTAGTGTGGCCCAGACCAGCACCGTTGGCGCCAGATGTGGAATTAAATGCACGCCGAGAATACGCAACGTTCCGGCCCCCAGGGTGCGTTCTACGGCGATAAAGTCGCGGGCGCTAAGCGCGCTAGTTTCGGCGTAGATAACCCTAGCGATCTGCACCCAGTTCACCATGGCGATCACCAGGGACACGATCCAGACACTTGGCTGGAAAATCGCCGCCAGGGCAATCGCCAGCAGCAGTGCGGGAAACGCCATCATCAGATCGGTAAAGCGCATCAGCAGCCCTCCGATACGCCCCTGCAGATAACCTGCGCTAAGCCCTACCAGGACGCCGATCAGTACTGCAGTGCCGTTGGCGACAACACCGATGAGTAACGAAGTACGAGCTCCGTAAATTAAACGCGAGAAGAGATCGCGTCCCAGCAGATCGGTTCCCAGCCAGTAAGTGCTGTTGGGAGAAAGCGGTGCGCCTTCCAGGCTCAGTCCCTCGACAAACTGTTCATCGGGATCGAAGGGGGTGAGCCAGGGGGCAAACAGCGCGCTCATCACCACCAGGAGAATAAACAGCAGCGAGAGCAGCAGGGCTGGCCGGCGCAGAAAATATCCGACTCTATTCATTGTGCTCCCCGCTTGCCGGACGACATTCGTAGCAGCCACTTCTGCGCCACCTGTGCCACCGACTGGTTCGTACACATTGATTCCGAGCGCAGGCGAACCCATGCCTGTTGTTCATCAATACTTTCCGCTTGCATCTGGGCCGCCAGAGCTTGGGTAATCTGCGGCATTGCTGCCAGACGCTGGCGCAGTAGCATCTGTTGCTGTTGAATGTCATGCAACTGCTGACGCAGCCCCACTGCCATCATCAGGGTGGTATAGATGGCTCGCTGTGTAATAGGCTTGGTAAGGAGCGCTGTTGCCCCTAACTCCAGCGCGCGCTGTACCTGGTAAAGTCCCTCATGTGAGGTCAGCGCGATCACCGGTATTCCCGCCAGATTGATCTGGCTCAGGGTTAGCGGGCTGGCGAATGCCTCCAGTTCCACCAGTACTGCACAGGGGGTGAGAGGAGGTAAAGCCTCATCTCCGGTCAGGTGATGCCAGCGAATACCCATCCGCGTCAGGTTTTTTTCCAGCGCTTCGCGACTCCTTGCTTCACAGTCTACCAGCAGGAGCGGCTGAGCATCTAAATCCGGGGACAGCAGCGTTTTCATTTAACAATCCTCAGAGCAGGTCTGGCTGCAACCGTTCGGCTTTCACGTAGCTCGGTCGCGGAGAGATAGGGATCGGGCATAACCGGCAGCGGTTCGCGATGCAGTATCTGAAAGCAAGTTTGTTGCAACTCAGCGATGTAGCAGGGCAAACAGGCGTGGTTGTTTCGAGCCATTACTGAGCGAGCGCCCGGAGAATCAACGCCGTGCTGACGATGCAGTGCCGCCAGCACCGCACCCGGCTCGCTGTTTCCGGCCTCGCGCAGGCTATTGGCAAACAGCCTTACTGCCCGCCAGCCGCCGATATAGTAGTGGGAGATGCGCTGTGCGCCATGTTGCAGGTGCTGCCGCGCGCAAAAATCGAGATCGACGCTCTCAAAAAACGGTCCGCAGGAAAGCAAACGTACCGCCCTTAGTGGCGCGACTTCGGCGACTTCGGCTTCGGTAAAATTACAGCTGAGCACCGCTAACGTCCGCCGATCGCGAAGGCAGGCCTCGTCCAGTGCGCGCAGAAACGCATAAGAGGTTTCGCCTACCAGGTTATTGAGCACAAAATCTACCTCTGTGCTGAGAATCGCCTCAATCAACTCGGTCACGTTGCTGTTTCTCAGGTGCAGATATTTTTCGCCCACCACCGTACCGCCGGAACCTTCCACTACCTCACGGGCGATACGATTGCTTTCCCAGCCCCAGACGTAGTTAGAGCCGATCAGCCAGGAGCGATTTCCGAACATATCCAGCGCCAGCCGCAGGAGTGGCAGCAGAGTCTGGTTCGGACAACCGCCCAGATATACGACCTGCTCGCAGCTCTCGAACCCCTCGTAAGGACAGCCATACCACAGCAGCAGGTTATGCTGCTCCAGGTCCGGGATAATCTCCTTCCGACTGGCAGAGGTAATGGTTCCGAAGATATGGCGGATGCCGTGAGCGATAAAGGTGCTCACCGCTTCACTGTAGGCTGCGAGTTCACCCGCAGGGTTGATATGTCGGGCCCGCAGCTGAAAAGGATAAGCAGGATCGGCATTGATTTCCTCTAAGGCATGGCGCGCACCAAGCAGTGTGCTGTTCGCCAGGTGGCTGTAGGTACCTTCTGTGGAAAGCAAAATTCCAATATCAATAGTTTGCACGTATGTTCGCTCTCTGCATTAATAAAAAAAGCCTGATTGTCCTTATTAGGACAATCAGGCTTCATTACCTGTCGATATTTAATGGATTCAAGGCTTAAGGGTTGCCCCTGCTTGCATA
>OIEO01000096.1_pt1 | contig 18647 bp, 14 predicted proteins | sample 1581851 | NCBI WGS metagenome assembly OIEO01 (sample SAMN03281010, study PRJEB24777) | human gut metagenome | isolation source: fecal sample PR157 from 1 month old male Malay infant, caesarean delivered... | reverse complement strand
TGCGTCGCACCGTGCGGCACCTCTCTGGCAAACGCCTCAAAGGCTTTTTACCTGCCGCATCAGGAGGTGCGCCTGGCGCTGAAGCTGTTCCCCCTTCGGGCGTGAGCCGCAGGGTGCGGCCGTCGCGAATAAACAGCGCGTAGCCCAACCCATCCTCAAGAAAATCAACCAGATCGCGAAGCGTCGTGCGGTCCTTCTTCAGCGCCACCGCGGCTTTACTGAGGCTCCCATTCTCGGCCACGGCGGTAAATGCCTCGAGCTGTGCAAAAGAGTAAATCAGTCCAGCCACGCTACGCTCCCTCTGTTTTTAGGGGGATTTTCCCCCACTACGCGCTTTTTTATTATAGCCCCGGGGTTTTTAAACTGAAGCCGTTCTTAACCTGTAAGAGACGGATATGAAAAACAGAAAAGTAAACCATGCCCTGCTGGCGGGCCTTGTCTTCAGCACCCTGATCTCCCCTGCGGCAGTGGCGGCCTGTAAAGGCACCGACCTCAGCGCCTGCCCTGCCCCCTTCGACACCACGCTGCCTGACACCCATAAGATGCTCACCTGGAGTCAGGCCGATCGGGTGGTGGGCTTTCGAAATGACTACCGCAACTACGCCGGGGATGTTTTCCGCCACGGTAACGCTGTGCCGCTGGAAATGTCGGACAAGCCGCTCACGGACGCACACTATCAGGTCAACGGCAGGCGCTACGACCTTAAGGACTACCTCCAGCGGCAGAACGTCAGCGGCATGCTGGTGCTGAAGGACGGCAAAATCGCCTGGAAGTATCTTGGAGAGGGCAATACCGACTCGACGCTCTGGACCTCGCGCTCGGTTGGGAAATCGGTGGTATCGGCGCTGGTGGGCGTGGCCCTCAAAGAGGGAAAAATTCACTCGCTCGACGACCTGGTCACGCGGTATGAACCCGACCTGAAAGGCACCGCGTGGGACGGCGTGACGCTCAGACAGCTGATCACCCATACGTCCGGCGTGGCCTGGAACGAAGATTACACCAACCCTAAATCCGACTTCGCGCAGCTCACCGAGTGCGAGGCGAAGCCGGGTACCTATGACTGCGTGCGCAAGCTGGTGAAGGGGTTACGCAGGGCGCACCCGGCCGGAGAGAACTGGTCTTACTCTTCGGGCGGCGCCTGGCTGCTGGGTGACGTGCTGGAGCGGGCCACCGGCATGACGCTCGCAGCCTATCTGGAGAAAAGCATCTGGCAGCCTTACGGCATGGCGAGCGACGGCGTGTGGCATGCCTACAGCAAAGGCCAGCACGACGTCGGCGCGCACGGCTTTAACGCCACGCTGGAGGACTGGGGACGCTTCGGGCAATTTATCCTGAACAACGGTACGTTACCGAACGGTAAGACCATCCTGCCGGAAAACAGGATCCGGCAGTCGTCAGGCTGGACGAAGGCCAAAGGCTCGGTCTCAGACGCCCATCCCGAGGGGCTGTACGGCTATCAGTGGTGGAACAATGAAGTGCCCGCCAACGCCGCGGGCGTAGAGCCGACGGCAAAGGATTCGCTGAAAGGTTCGCTCTGGGCGCTGGGCATTTTCGGGCAGATGATCGTGGTGAACCCGGAAGGAAAATCTGGTCATCGTCCAGTGGTCTACCTGGCCGCAGGCGGAACCGTCCTTCAGCGCCCAGCCGCTGGAAGCCTCTCTGATGTTTAGCGCGATTGCCAGGGCGCTGCGCTAAATGGCCTCCGCCGGGTAATGACGCGGTTACCCGGCTCATTCTGAAACGCGCCTCTGCGCCACATCACAAAATCGCAATATCAGAGACTTACAGAATATTGGTGAATAAAAAGCCAACATTTTGTTAAGTTATTGTTGCCATTAATTGTATTTATTCGCCGGATTATATTCATGCAAGAAATGCATCAGTCGATGCGGCAATTTGCGCTTATCTAATTCCTCATCCTGATCCAGTTTTCAGAAACAGACGCGTAAAACGTCAACAATAAACTGGAGATAACCATGGTTTTCCTCAACCTCACCTGCAACCGTACGGTCGAAGGCGGGCGCGATACTTCGCGTCACGTCCGGCAACTTTCTTGAGCAATTCGATTTCTTTCTGTTCGGCTTCTATGCCACCTACATCGCCCACACGTTCTTCCCGGCGAGCAGTGAATTTGCGTCGCTGATGATGACCTTCGCCGTCTTCGGCGCGGGCTTTTTGATGCGTCCAATCGGCGCCATTGTGCTGGGGGCTTATATTGACAAGGTTGGCCGCCGCAAAGGGCTAATAGTGACGCTTTCCATTATGGCGGCAGGCACCTTCCTGATCGTGCTGATCCCGTCTTATCAAAGTATTGGGCTTTGGGCGCCGCTGCTGGTGCTGACGGGCCGTCTGCTGCAGGGCTTTTCCGCCGGCGCGGAGCTTGGGGGCGTGTCGGTCTATCTCGCGGAAATCGCCACGCCGGGCCGCAAGGGGTTTTACACCAGCTGGCAGTCCGGTAGCCAGCAGGTCGCCATTATGGTCGCTGCCGCAATGGGCTTTGCGCTGAACGCGGTGCTGGAAGAGAGCGCCATCCGCGAATGGGGCTGGCGCATCCCGTTCCTGTTCGGCTGTTTAATCGTGCCGTTTATCTTTTTCCTGCGCCGCAAGCTGGAGGAGACGGAAGAGTTCAGCGCGCGCCGCCATCACCTGGAGATGCGCCAGGTCTTTAAAACGCTGCTCGCGAACTGGCAGGTAGTGGTCGCGGGCATGCTGATGGTGGCGATGACCACCACGGCCTTTTATCTGATCACCGTTTATGCGCCCACCTTTGGTAAAAAGGTGCTGATGCTGAGCGCGTCAGACAGCCTGCTGGTCACGCTGCTGGTGGCGATCTCTAACTTCATCTGGCTGCCGGTGGGCGGTGCCCTGTCGGACCGTTTTGGCCGCAAGCCGGTGCTGATTGCCATGACCCTGCTGGCGCTGGCGACCAGCTACCCGGCCCTGACGCTGCTGGCGAACGCGCCCAGCTTCTCGATGATGCTGAGCGTGCTGCTGTGGCTCTCCTTCCTCTACGGCCTCTATAACGGCGCGATGATCCCGGCGCTGACGGAAATTATGCCTGCTGAAGTCCGCGTAGCAGGGTTCTCTCTGGCTTACAGCCTGGCAACGGCGGTGTTCGGTGGCTTTACCCCGGTGATGTCCACCGCGCTGATTGAATACACCGGTGACAAAGCCTCGCCGGGATACTGGATGAGCTTCGCTGCGGTATGTGCCCTGCTGGCAACGCTCTACCTCTACCGCCGTCGCGCGATGTCGCTGCAAAATACCGTCAAGTCACAGGGGGCCGCATGAAACGCACGTCTCGCTATACCGCCAGCGCGCTGGTGCTGATGTTACTGAGCGTCAATGCCTTTGCCCAGGACGTGAAGGTCATGATTTCCGGCGGCTTCAAAGCCGCCCTGGAAAAGCTGGCCCCGGAATATGAACGCCAGACCGGGGATAAACTTGTGGTCATCCCCGGCCCCTCAATGGGCAATACGCCGCAGGCGATCCCAAACCGACTCGCGCGCGGCGAGAAGGCCGACGTGGTGATTATGGTGGGCGATGCGCTGGAGAAGCTCGAAAAGGTCAGCCAGACCCGGCCGGGTTCGCGAACGGAACTCGCGGACTCTCCCGTTGGCATGGTGGTAAAAAACGGAGCGAAAGTACCGGATATCAGCAGCGACGCGAAACTGCGTGAAACGCTGCTGCAGGCCAGCTCCATCGCCTACTCTGACAGCGCCAGCGGCAGGTACATCAGCCAGGGGCTGTTCAAAAAGCTGGGCATTGAAAAGGAGGTCGCCGATAAAGCGACAATGGTCGAGCGCATTCCGGTCGCCTCAGAAGTGGCAAAAGGAAAATACGCCGTCGGTTTCCAGCAGGTTAGCGAGCTGTTGCCGGTTCAGGGCGTCACCTTTGTCGGGAAAATCCCTGACAATGTGCAATACATCACGCGCTTCGCGGGTGCGGTCACTCGTCACGCTGAACATCCTGACGAGGGGAAAGCGCTGTTGACCTATCTCGCCTCACCGCCCTCACGCGCCGTCATCGAGAAGACGGGGATGATCCCCGTTACGTCCGGCGATACTGCTCGGTGATCTGCTTTTCCAGTTCAGCCGCAATGTAAGACTGGATGCGCCCCCGGCGCCGGATAAGCCCAACGGTGCGTTTCACTTCCGGCGCCACCAGCGGCAGATGCGTCAACAGCGTGTGCTCAGAGGTCGGCATTGACATGGCGGGAACGGCAGCGATGCCAATCCCCGCCTCTACCATACCGAGCATCGTGGTGACGTGACGCGTTTCGCAGACGCTGGGGCGCCCGGGAATAATATCCCCCAGCATCCGATCGAGCAGGTTACGGTTACCTGACGTTTTATCGAGGGAGATATAATCCTGCTGGTAAAACGCCTGCCACGTCAGGTGACTCTTCTGCGCCACGGGGTGATCCTTTCGGCACGCCGCGACGTAGACATCCTCCACCAGCGGGAAAAACTCGATTTCAGACGGCAGGTTTCCTGCGAAGCAGATGCCAAAATCCGCCTGGCTGCGGGCCACGGCGTCAATCACATTGCCCGCGCTGCTGTCGATGAGCTTGATGCGAACGCGCGGATAGCGAGACTGAAAACGCCGGATCACGTCAGGCATAAAGTAACAGGCCGCGGAAGGGACCGCGGCAACCGCGATCAGCCCCGTCCGCTCTTCGCTGGCCTTATCGACATCCGCCAGCATTGACTCCACGCTGTCGAGCAGCTGCGCGGAGCGCTCGGCAAAGTTTTGCCCGTAGAGCGTCAGCGCCACGCGGCGGGTGGTGCGATCGAACAGCCTGTTTCCCAGCGCGGCTTCCAGCTTTTCAATCCTGCGGCTCAGCGCCGACTGGGATAAGCAGATAGATTCAGCGGCGACACGGAAGTTACCGTATTCCACTAACGCTCTGAAAGCATAAAGATCGTTAAGGTCAAAATTCACGGGCATAGCGTCTGGATGTCCTGTCAGGGAATACGCAACAAAGTCAAAAATAATAGCGTCTTATTGACCTGCCGCAATCGGCCAGGCGTTGAAATACCGATCAGAGGTCGTTGAGATGCAGGCGGACGTGCGCGGCGCGGTCGGTAATGGCCTGCCGATCCTCTTCCGTCATGTCCGCAAGCTGTTTAAAGACAATGCCCAGGCGGGGATTGTTGCCGAGACGCGCCTGATTGCGCGCAAAGAAGTCCCAGTAAAGGGCATTGAAAAGGGCAGGCCTGCTCTCCGGTACGCTGGTTGTGCTGATACCGGCACCCCTGACAGTAATTACTCATCTTATGAATATATGACGCGCTTGAGACGTAGGGCTTACTGGCCAGCAACCCGCCATCGCCAAACTGGCTCATGCCGAGGGTATTGGGCAGTTCCACCCACTCAAAGGCGTCAATATAGACGCCCAGATACCATTCATGAACCGCCTGCGGCGACAGGCCGCTGAGCAGGCTAAAGTTTCCAATGACCATCAGGCGCTGGATATGGTGGGCGTAAGCCTCGGTGAGCGACTGCCCAACGGCATGCGCCAGGCAGCGCATCTGCGTCTTGCCCGTCCAGAACCAGTCCGGCAGCGGGGCGTGCTGGTCTAAGGCATTCAGTTCCCGATAGCCGGGCATCTGCGACCAGTAGATCCCGCGCACATACTCCCGCCAGCCGAGAATTTGCCGGATAAACCCTTCGACGGCAGGCAGCGGCGCGTGGCCCAAACGCCACGCCTGCTGGGCGGCGGCAACCACTTCCCGCGGATTAAGCATCTTTGTATTCAGCGCAAACGAAATTAACGAATGGAAAAGAAAAGGTTCCTCCGTGTGCATCGCGTCCTGCCAGTTTCCAAACTGCGGGAGCACGTGCGTGATAAATTCATCCAGCCTGGCTTTGGCTTCCGCACGGTTGAGCGGCCAGCGAAAATTGTCGGCCTGCGGTTCGCCGAAGGTCGTTACGCCGCAGCGTTGGATCTCCGCCCATAAGGCGGAACGATCGTGGCAAGGACGCGCGTCCCCCGGCGCGGGAGGCTCGCCGGACCAGCGCTTGCGGTTTTCAGCATCGAAATTCCATTTCCCCCCTTCCGGCTCGCCTTCAGAGGTTAACAGTACGCCGTGCTGACGACGCATTTCCCGGTAAAAGTACTCCATTCGCCAGCTTTTGAGCGACGCAAAGAACGCGCTGACCTGCTCCCGAGTGGTGAAGAAATGCTCGCTGCTGACGCAGGCCGTGTCAACGGAGACCGTCTTCGCCCACGCCTGTAGTTGCGTATCAAGTCGCCATTCGTCGGGCTCCTGCCATATCACCCTGCCCGCGCCGTAATGCGCGACAAGCGCGTTGAGATTGTCTTCCAGCGCGCCGCGGTTTGAGTCATCAGAGAGCCGGACATACCTCACCCGATGCCCCTTCTCCTTTAATGCAGAGGAAAACGCGCGCATGGCGGCGAAGATAGCGATAACTTTCTGGGCGTGATGAAGCACATAGTCGGTTTCTGCCCGGAGTTCCAGCATCACGTAAATGATGTTCGGACTGCAGGTATCAAACCAGCTGTGATGCGGATTAAGCTGATCGCCCAGGATCAGACGTAGCTCGGTCAACGGTGGCTCCTGCGACAGCGCTCAGAACAGTATTTAACCTCATTCCAACATTTCGCCCATTTCTTGCGCCACGTCATGGGCCGCTGGCAGTGCACACACAGTCGACTGGGCAGGTCCTGCTTGTTACCTTTGAAATCGCTCATCTTTTCAATACCGTACTGATTTATTCACCCCACCTGCGGATAAAGGCTACGACAGACTTCACAAAATGAAGGTGATGCCCGCAAACCGCTACCCACCGCTACGTACGAAATGATAGTTTATCCAGGCTGGATTTGTCGCAGCAGGCGATATTCTGGCATCTTAACCGAATCTGACTTTCCCATTTTTGTTCAAGTGACGAGTTTGCGAGCAAAGCGATGATAAAGTGGCCCTGGAAAACGAATGAGGCTGGCCGGGATGTGGCGCTGCCATGGGATGACGCCCTGACGATCCCTGTTCTGGCTAATCTAAATCCGGATGAACAATCGAAACTGGTTCAGCTGGCGGATCGTTTTTTACAGCAAAAGCGCCTGGTGCCGCTGCAGGGGTTTGAACTCGATCCCCTGAAAAACGCCCGCATCGCGCTGCTTTTCTGTCTGCCGGTGCTTGAACTCGGCATTGAGTGGCTGGACGGTTTCCACGAAGTGCTTATCTATCCTGCGCCGTTCGTGGTGGATGATGAATGGCAGGACGATATTGGGCTGGTGCATAACCAGCGCGTGGTGCAGTCCGGACAAAGCTGGCAGCAAGGGCCGATAATCCTCAACTGGCTCGATATTCAGGACTCGTTCGACGCCTCCGGTTTTAATCTGATTATTCATGAAGTGGCGCACAAGCTGGATACCCGCAACGGCGATCGCGCCAGCGGCGTCCCGCGGATCCCGCTTCGCGAGGTCGCGGGCTGGGAGCACGACCTGCACGCGGCGATGGATAACATCCAGGATGAAATAGACCTGGTGGGCGAAAGCGCCGCCAGCATTGATGCCTATGCGGCAACCGATCCGGCTGAGTGCTTTGCGGTGCTCTCCGAGTACTTCTTCAGCGCGCCCGAGCTCTTCGCGCCCCGTTTCCCGGCCCTCTGGCAACGTTTCTGCCAGTTTTATCAGCAGGATCCGCTACAGCGCCTGCGGCAGAATGAGGCGTCCGGCGGGCATTCGTCCCGCCAGGTCCATTAAGCTTTTTCAGCAGGGGTACGCTCGGTTGACCATACCCCTATGCTCAGGGCTAAAAACAGCAATGCCATTCCCCACGCGGCCACCGTTAAAGACTGCTCCCCGTAAAAGCGCGTCACGACCGGCACCATCAGCGCGCTGACGCCGTAGCCTAACGTGTGGCTGGTGGCGATGACGCCCGCCCCTTTCCCCGTGGTCAGCCGATCGTTCAGCAGCAGCTGGTAGCCCGGCGTGGCCATCGCCGCCCCGAGTGACGTGATAACAATCCCCACGTAGAACAGCGCTAAACCGGCGACAGCCATCAGCCCAAGCCCGGCCACCATCAGCACCGCCGCGATGCTGAGCAATGTCACCGGGCTGAAATGCTGAGGGCGGACCACCAGAAACTGTGCCACGAGCGTGGCCAGCGCGGCCAGGCTCAGCAGAAACGCGACATGATGGCTGATCTCCCGGGCGTTACCGTCCAGCAACGGGCTAAGATGCGGTGACAGGCCAATCTGCATCAGGCTCACCAGCGCCGCCAGCAGCAGCGCCAGCAGCAGGAACGGCAGCATGGAGGCCTGCAGGCGGGTTGCCTGATGGGCTACCGGCGGCAGCGGCGGATCGGCGACTTCGCGAAGCACCAGCAGCAGAGCGAGAAGCGGCGCAACCGCCATCAGCCAGAGCGGCGCCACCGGATTAACGCTGAGCATCAGCGCCGCCAGCGGCGGGCCGAGCAAACGCCCGCAGCTGAGGCCGGAGCTTATCGTCGCCAGCGCCGCCATTCTTTTCTCCAGTCCCGCACGCTGAATCGCCCACGTCTGGGCCGCAGGCACCAGCCCCGAGACCGTCAGTCCGTAGAGCAGGCGCGAGAATATAAGCCCCGCCAGCCCCCAGACCGTATCCAGCCTTCCGGCCGCCATCGCCCAGACCACCAGCGCCATCACGACGAAACTGGCCAGATAGCCGCTTAGTGAGGCCAGCATGACGGACTTACACCCCTTCCGCTCGCTCTGACGCCCCCACCAGGGCGAGGCCGGTAAAAAGAGCATGGATCCGAACATCAACAGCCCGGCCCAGACAGAGAGTGACAGCCCGGTCAGGGTGACCAGCTGCGGGAGCATCACCAGCAAACCGTTTTGCCCGATGCCGAGTAACCCCGCAGATAGCGCCAGGGGCCAGTTAGCTTTTGAAGTGACGTTTTCCGTCAAGGTTTCAGAGTCAGCGCGCATGAGAATGTGAACATAGTGTCAATAAATGTGTGGAAATTATGAAGTTTATGAAAACAAATATTGCAAAAATGGTTGCGAGTGTAAACAGAATGAATATCATAACGAGAATTATTATCAATCATGGAATGAGGTACATCTATGCGTGCTCTGCTCCGCGCCGCCGGTACAGACGTTGCAGCCCAGTGCTTTTTAAACGCCCTGTTGCGCGAAACGAAGGACTGGCGCTATCTCCCCGCTACCGATGCGGATGCGCTATCTGAGATCCATATCCCGCTTTCCCAAACCCAGGCGCTTCGGGTGCCGGTACGCTATTTCTCACCCACCCAGCATCATCAGTACCGTTTCCCGGCAACGCTGATTCAGAGCAACAGCGACAGGGGTGACGCCGTCACTTTCCCTCAACTGGTTGATTTAATTCTTGAAAAACCGTCCGTAAAAGGCTCGCTGGATGCCGATACGCTGGCGCGTTTTAAGCAGCGCGTTCTCGAAAGCCATTCCCACACCTGGCAGGCGATTGATTTACGCCACAGTTGGGCAACCCTGCGCGATAAGCCGCTGACGTTTGCCGAAGCGGAACAGGCGCTGCTGGTCGGCCATGCGTTTCACCCGGCACCGAAGTCCCACGAGCCGTTCAACGAAGCCGAGGCGCGCCGCTATTTGCCCGATTTCGCCTCCCGCTTCCCGCTGCGCTGGTTTGCCGTTGAGAGCACGCTCGTTGCCGGTGACAGCCTGAACGTCTCCCTGCGTGAGCGTCTGCTGCGCTTTGCGGCCCAGAGCGCGCCCGAGCTGCTCGGCCACTTTACCGACACCCGCTGGCTGCTGCCGATGCACCCGTGGCAGGCCGACTATCTGCTGGAGCAGGACTGGTGCCAGCGTCTGGCGGAAAACGGTTCTTTGCAGGGCCTGGGTGAAGCGGGCGCACAGTGGCTGCCCACCAGCTCCTCCCGCTCGCTGTACAGCGAGACCAACAGCGACATGATTAAGTTCTCCCTCAGCGTGCGCCTGACCAACTCCGTGCGCACGCTGTCGGTGAAAGAGGTAAAGCGCGGCATGCGCCTGGCGCGTCTGGCAAAAACGGAACGCTGGCAGGAACTACAGGCACGCTACCCGACCATGCGCGTGATGCAGGAAGACGGCTGGGCGGGGCTGCGTGACGAAAGCGGCACTATTCAGGAAGAGAGCCTGATGGCCCTGCGCGTCAATCTGCTGTTCGATACGCCAGACACCCAGACCAACGTGCTGGTGAGCCTGACGCAGGCCGCGCCGGACGGCGGTGACAGCCTGCTCGCCGCGGCTGTGCGCCGTCTGAGCCAGCGTCTTGATTTACCGCTCGCCCAGGCAGCCCGCTGCTGGCTGGACGCCTACTGCGACCGCGTGTTACTTCCGCTGTTCAGCGCCGAGGCGGACTACGGTCTGGTCCTGCTGGCGCACCAGCAAAATATCCTCGTTGAGATGCAGCAGGATTTCCCGGTCGGGCTGATCTATCGCGACTGCCAGGGTAGCGCGTGGACCGAAAGCGCTGACACGTGGCTGAAAGAAGCTGGCGAAACTGAGGTGGAAAACCGCTTCGGCGAGAGCCAGCTGCTGCGCTACTTCCCTTACTACCTGCTGCTGAACTCTACCCTTGCCGTCACCGCCGCCCTCGCCTCCGCCGGTTTCGACAGCGAAGAGAGCCTGATGTCCCGGGTGCGCGACGCGCTGGCAGAACTGCGCCGCACGGCGAAGCAGACCCGCTGCCTCGACTACGTGCTCGACAGCCCGACCTGGAACTGCAAAGGCAACTTCTTCTGCTACCTGCACGATTCGCAATTGAAAACACCATCGCCGATCCGGCGGTGATCTATTTCGACTTTAGCAACCCGTTCTACAAGGAGAAGGCGTGATGGCTATCGCGAATATCGTCCATTTCCGGCTACGGCTTTCACTGCACCGCAACGGATCGCGCCCTGCCGCTGGCGTTGGGTCTCGACGGCAGCGCGGTGCTGGAGCGTCTGAAGGGGATCCCGGACGGCTGGCTGGTGGAAGCCCCTGGATCAGCTGTTTGTGGCCGCCCCCGCGCTGACCGGCATTACGTTGCCGTGGGCGGACTGGCAGGATGAACCCCAGGCGCAGGCGCTGTTTGGCCTGGCCCACGGTGATTATCTGGCGCGCGACGCCTTCTGGCAGCTGCCGCTGTGGCTGAAGGGCGAACGCCCGCAGGCGAGCGGCGGAATGCAGTTTGACGAGAGCCGTCAACTGTACTTCCCGCTGCGCCCTCGCCGCCCGCAGGGTGAGGTGTATCGCCGTTACGATCCGCAAATTAAGCGTACCCTCAGCTTCCGCGTGGCCGACGTGGCGCTGGACGGCGAGCGTTTTACCCGCTGGATGAATAACCCGCGCGTGAACGCCTTCTGGGAGATGGCGGGCCCGCAGGCCGAGCAGGAAAACTACCTGCGCCGTCAGCTCGACTCGACCTACTGCTACCCGGTTATCGGCTGCTTCGACGATCAAGCGTTTGGCTATTTTGAACTCTACTGGGCACCGGAAGACCGCATTGGCCGCCACTACCGCTGGCAGCCGTTTGACCGCGGGCTACACATGCTGGTGGGGGAAGAGAACTGGCGCGGCGCGCAGTACATCCGCAGCTGGCTGCGCGGTCTGAGCCACTACCTGTATCTCGATGAACCGCGCACCACGCGCATCGTGGCCGAGCCGCGCTTCGACAACCAGCGCCTGTTCCGTCACCTTTCCTCTGCCGGTTTTGACACGGTGAAAGAGTTCGACTTCCCGCATAAACGCTCGCGCCTCATTATGAGCCAGCGTCACCGCTTCTTCAGCGAGGTGGGCCTGTGAACGCGCTCTGGGAAAAAGTGAACCGCGAGATGGTGGCGAAGATCCTCGCCGAGCTGGAATACGAGCGCACCCTGCGCGCCGAGCCGCTTTCGTCGGACGCCTGGCGCATCACCATGGGCAACGCGTCCTGGCAGTTTTGCGCCACGCGCGGGATCTGGGGCTGGCTGCATATCGACCCGGACAGCCTGACCACGGCCAGCGGCGATACCGTCGAAGCGGAAAGCGCGCTGCTGCAGCTGGCGACGGTGCTGGAGATGAGCGACGCGCAAACGGCAGAGCACATGGAGGACCTCTACGCCACGCTGCGCGGCGACATGCAGCTGCTGCAGGCGCGTGACGCGCTGGATGCGGACGCGCTGATCCACCTCGATCCGGACGAATTACAGTGCCTGATGCGCGGTCACCCGAAGTTTATTTTCAACAAAGGTCGCCGCGGCTGGGGGCTGGACGCGCTGCGCCAGTACGCGCCTGAGTATCGCGAACGTTTTCGTCTGCACTGGATTGCCGTTCAGCGAGAGCATCTGGTCTGGAGCAGCGACGCCGATTGCGATATCAGCGCCCTGCTGGCGAGCGCCATGGACAACGCCGAGCGCGCCCGCTTTGACGCCCGCTGGCAGGCGCTGGGCCTCGACGAGAGCTGGCTGCCGGTGCCGCTGCACCCGTGGCAGTGGCAGCAGAAGATTGCCATTCATTTCCTGCCGCAGCTGGCACGCGGTGAGATGGTTGAGCTGGGCGAGTTTGGCGATGAGTACCTGGCGCAGCAGTCCCTGCGCACGCTCACCAACGCCAGCCGTCGCGCGCCGTTTGACATCAAGCTTCCGCTGACGATCTACAACACCTCCTGCTATCGCGGTATTCCGGGCAAATACATTGCCGCCGGGCCGCTGGCCTCGCGCTGGCTGCAGCAGCAGTTTGCCACCGACGCTACGCTTGCCCGCTCTGGCGCACAGGTGCTTGGCGAACCCGCCGCCGGATATCTGTCGCATCCGGGCTATGCGGCGCTGCCGAAAGCGCCGTACCGCTATCAGGAGATGCTGGGGGTGATCTGGCGCGAGAACCCGTCCTGCTATCTGCAGGAGGGCGAACAGGCGGTGCTGCTGGCGGCGCTGATGGAAACCGATAACGCCGGGCGCCCGCTCATCGACGCGTGGATCAGCCGTTCCGGGCTAAGCGCCGACGCGTGGCTGGAAAAGCTGTTTGAGGCATCGGTGATCCCGTTCTATCACCTGCTCTGCCGCTACGGCGTGGCGCTGATCGCCCACGGCCAGAACGTGACGCTGGTGATGAAGGACTCTATCCCACAGCGCATCCTGCTGAAGGATTTCCAGGGCGATATGCGCCTGGTGGATGAAGATTTCCCGCAGGCGGAAAGCCTGCCGAAACAGGTGAAGGCCGTCACGGCGCGCCTGAGCGCGGATTACATCATCCACGATCTGCAAACCGGCAACTTCGTGACGGTGCTGCGCTTTATCTCGCGCCTCACGCTGCAAAGCGGCGTCAGCGAAACGCGTTTCTATCAGATCCTCGCCGGCGTTCTGCACCGCTATATGGCCGCGCACCCCGAGCTTGCCGAGCGCTTCGCGACGTTCGACCTGTTTAAGCCGCAAATTATTCGGGTGATCCTCAACCCGGTCAAACTGACCTTCTCGAACACGACGGCGGCAGCCGCATGCTGCCGAACTTACGTCACCGACCTTGATAACCCATCTTTTTCTGGCCTCCCGGGAGTCCGCGCAATGAAAAACCTATGATTTCATCGGCATTGGTATCGGCCCGTTTAACCTCAGCATCGCCGCCCTCGCAGAAGGCTGGACGGCTTTAGCTCGCTGTTTCTTGAGCGCAAACCGCACTTTTCCTGGCACCCGGGGATGATGGTGCCGGACTGCCACATGCAGACCAGCTTCCTGAAGGATCTGGTCAGTGCCGTCGAGCCGACCAACCGCCACAGCTTCCTGAACTACCTGGTGCAGCGTAAAAAAGTTCTACCGCTTCCTGACCACCGAGCAGCGCACCGTTTCACGGGAAGAGTTTGCCGACTACCTGTGCTGGGCGGCGGACAACCTCACCAACCTCGCCTTCAGCCAGCAGGTACAGCAGGTGAGCTTTGATGAGAAAAGCGGCCTGTTTGAGGTAGTGACCCAGCGCGATCGCTTCCTGGCGCGCCACGTCTGCGTGGGGATCGGTAAGCAGATCAACCTGCCGGACTGCGTCACGACGCAGGACGATATCTGCTTCCACGCCAGCGAGATGATGCTGCGCACGCCGGATCTCGCGGGCAAGCGCGTTACCGTCGTCGGCGGCGGCCAGAGCGGTGCCGACCTGTTCCTGAATATTTTCCGTGGCGAATGGGGCCAGCCGCTGAGTCTGAACTGGGTCTCGCGCCGCAACAACTACAACGCGCTGGATGAAGCCGCCTTTGCTAACGAGTATTTCACGCCGGAGTACGTGGACAGCTTCTCCACGCTCGGTGAAGAGGCGCGTCGTCAGATGCTGCACGAGCAGAAGATGACCTCCGACGGGATCACCACCGAGTCCCTGCTGGCGATTTACCGCGCCATGTACCACCGCTTTGAAGTGCTGCGTGAAAAACCCTGGGCGCACCTGATGCCGTCCCGTTCGGTGACGGCCCTGACGCGCCTGGAAAACGGACAGCGTCTGAGCATACAGCATCACCTCGACGGCGGCCGAGAGCAGCTGGAGAGTGACGTTGTGATCTTCGCCACCGGCTATCGCGCCGTGCAGCCAGCGTTCCTCGCGCCGCTGTCTCACCGCCTGCATCTGGATACGGACGAAGCCTTCTGCATCAACAACGATTTCACCCTCGAATGGGACGGCCCGCAGAGTAACCGCCTGTTTGCCGTGAATGGCCGGGATGCACCGTCTCGGCCATTGCCGAACCCCAGCTCAGCCGTGATGGCCTGGCGCGCGGCGCGAATTCCTGAATCGCGCGCACGCCGACGAGCCGTTTGAGCTGGCTACCACCCCTGGCGTTATCCACTGGCGAAGCACCACCAGCCCGGAGAACAGTCAGGTTTTTAAATCATTAGCAAAAACCACCGAGTACTGACACACACAATCAGGGTCAACATAACAATGAAACGTTCTCATCTTTGGGGTTTTAAATCCTTGCTTGCTTGCAATGCTTTCTACCTCTGCGTGGGCGGAAGAACAAAAGGAAGAAAATATCGTGGTCTCCGCCAGCCGCGCGCACCGCAGCGTGGCGGAGATGGCGCAGACTACCTGGGTCATTGAGCGGGCTGAAATTGAGCAGCAGGTTCAGGGCGGGAAAGAGATTAAAGAAGTGCTGGCGCAGCTGATTCCGGGCATGGACGTCAGCAGCCAGGGGCGTACTAACTACGGCATGAACCTGCGCGGCCGCTCCATGATGGTGATGGTAGACGGCGTGCGCCTGAACTCGTCCCGCAGCGACAGCCGCCAGCTCGACTCTATCGATCCGTTCAACATTGACCGTATCGAAGTTATCTCCGGCGCCACGTCACTCTACGGCGGCGGCAGTACCGGCGGTCTGGTGAACATCGTCACCAAAAAAGGCCAGCCTGAGACCGAAGTCGAATTCCAGACCGGGGCTAAAAGCGGGTTTAACAGCCACAACGACCACGATGAGAACGTGTCGGCAGCGGTCAGCGGCGGCAACGATAACGCGTCCGGTCGTCTGTCGGTGTCGTATCAGCGCTACGGCGGCTGGTATGACGGCAACGGCGACGAGGTGATCATTGATAACACCCAGACCGGCTTACAGTATTCTGACCGTATCGATGTGATGGGAACAGGCACCATCAATATTGACGATCGCCAGCAGCTGCAGCTGACGACCCAGTACTACAAGAGCGAATCCGACGGTAAGCACGGGCTGTATCTCGGAAAGAATTTCTCGGCGGTCACGGGCGATGCGACCGCGTATAACAAAGATAATCTCGACTCCGATCGCATTCCGGGTACCGAACGTCACCTGATTAACCTTCAGTACTCCAATACCGATTTCTGGGGCCAGGATCTGGTCGCGCAGATTTACTACCGTGACGAGAGCCTGACCTACTATCCGTTCCCGACCCTGACCAAAGGCGTGGTCACCAGCATCGGCGCGTCGCAGCAGAAAACCGATTTCTACGGCGGCAAGCTGACGCTGAACAGCAAGCCGGTGGACGATTTGACGCTGACCTGGGGTATGGATGCCGACCACGAAACCTTCGACGCCAACCAGCAGTTCTTCAACCTGAAAAAAGCTGCGGCGAGCGGCGGCATGGAGCTGGATAACGCCTACAACGTGGGCCGCTACCCGGGTTATAGCATCACCAACCTCGCCCCGTTCCTGAGGCCAGCTATGACATTGACGACATCACCCTGAGCGGCGGCGTGCGCTACCAGTATACCGAGAACAAGGTGGACGATTTTGTCGGTTACACCCAGCAGCAGGCCATCGCTACCGGGAAAGCCACCTCCGCCGACGCGGTGCCGGGTGGGAAAACCGATTACAACAACTTCCTGTTTAACGCCGGGATCCTCGGTCGCCTGACCGAACAGCAGCAGGTGTGGTTTAACTTCTCCCAGGGCTTCGAAATCCCGGACCTGGCGAAGTACTACGGCTCCGGGACCTATCAGCTCAGCAACGGTCACTATCGCCTGCTGAACAGCGTCAACGTCAACGACTCGAAGCTGGACGGTATCAAGGTCAACGCTTATGAGCTGGGCTGGCGCTACACCGGGGATAACCTGCGCACCCAAGTTGCGGCGTATTACTCGCTCTCGGATAAAACCATCACCATCAACAAGACGGACATGACCATCAACCTGGAAGACGACAAGCGTCGTATCTACGGGGTAGAAGGTCAGGTGGACTATTTCTTCACCGACAGCGACTGGAGCACGGGCGCGAACTTTAACGCCATTAAGTCGGAAACCCGCGAAAACGGGAAATGGGAGAAGCTGACGGTAGACAGCGCCAGCCCGTCGAAAGCCAGCGCGTGGGTCAACTGGGCGCCGGGCGACTGGACCCTGCGCGTGCAGAGCACGCAGACCTTTGACGTCTCTGACGCCGACGGCAAGAAGATCGATGGCTATAACACGGTCGACTTCCTGGGCAGCTACGCCCTGCCGGTGGGTAAAGTCAGCTTCAGCGTGGAGAACCTGCTGGACAAAGACTACACCACCGCCTGGGGCCAGCGCGCGCCGGGGCTGTATAGCCCAACCTACGGTGCACCGGGCCTGTACACCTATAAAGGCCGTGGACGGACGTTTGGTCTGAACTACTCCGTTCTGTTCTAATCCTCAGCGCCTGCCTGCGGGCGGCGCATTTTGCTGTGTAATTTCGAAGCAAATTTACTATAAAATCAGCGATTTGCTGAAATTGTCGGCAAACGAACAAAAAGCGCGATTTCACCCTTTGACAAGGCGAACTGAGGTCGCTACTATGCGCCTCGTTCACACGATTCCTCTGTAGTTCAGTCGGTAGAACGGCGGACTGTTAATCCGTATGTCACTGGTTCGAGTCCAGTCAGAGGAGCCAAATTTGAAAAGCCTGCTTTTGAAGCAGGCTTTTTGCTTTTCTGCGTCGGGTAAAATTGTCGGGTGGCGGCTTCGCCTTACCCGACCTACGGGACTGCATCTCTGAAGTTAACTCTGAATCGCATCCAGCCTGGCAATCACCTTAATCTCAAACTTAAATCCGTACAGCCACGTCACGCCGATCCCGGTCAAGGTAGGATAAGGCGCGTCCCCCCAATATTCTGGCAGGATACTCCAGATAGCGTCGAGGTTTGACTCGGGATCGACGACAAAGAGGGTCACGTCAACCACGTCAGCGAACGTGCAGCCCGCAGCCGCGAGGACAGCATTAAGATTATCGAAGGCCAGCCTGACCTGCGCTCTCAGATCGGGTTCAGGCGAACCATCCTCGCGACTACCCACCTGCCCCGAAACGAACAAGAAACCGTTGGATTTGATGGCCGGTGAATAGCGATTGCGCTCATAGAGCGCCTGACGACCGGAGGGGAAAACTGGTTCGCGTGCTGCCATGTTTGTACCTTTGCAATAGGGCAAAATCAGCCCGTTGAACATAAAGACACTTTACAGGTGCAGGTTCGGGCGGATAAACAAGCGACTTTGTCCATCATTGTTTGTAATATCCAAACAATCGGTGAAAAGAGAGGATAAGGAATGGATCGTTTCGACGCGATGCGCGCCTTTGCTCGCGTGGTGGAGGCAGGTAGTTTCACAAAGGCTGCCCAAACGCTTCATATGAGCAAAACCACGGTGACGCAGCTCATTCAGCAGCTGGAAGCGCGCCTGCGCGTCAAATTGCTCCATCGCACCACCCGCAGGCTCGGTGTGACCCCCGATGGCGCGGTCTACTACGAACGCGTCATCCGCCTGCTGGCGGACATGGAAGATGCTGAAAACAGCCTGTCCAGCGCGACGATGACGCCCAGGGGACGGCTACGGGTTGATGTGCCCAGTCCGCTGGCCCGCCTCATCCTGGTGCCGGCGCTTCCGGCTTTTCACGCACGCTACCCGGATATCCAGTTCGATATGGGCGTGAGCGACCGGGTGGTGGATCTGATCGGCGACAACGTGGATTGCGTCCTCCGCGGTGGCGAAATCAACGACCAGTCCCTGATCGCACGCCACGTCGGCGATTTGCACATCGGCGTTTACGTCGCACCGAGCTATGTGGAACGCCTCGGCGCCCCTGCGCACCCGCGAGAGTTGGAAAACACCGACCATCGCATTGTAGGGTTCTTGTCCTCGCGCACCGGTAAGATTGATCCTCTGGTACTGCGCAGTGAGAGTGAACATATTGACATCACGGGCAGCTATGTCCTTGCCGTGGATGATGGCAATGCTTACCTCGAAGCTGG
>OIEO01000095.1_pt1 | contig 18795 bp, 19 predicted proteins | sample 1581851 | NCBI WGS metagenome assembly OIEO01 (sample SAMN03281010, study PRJEB24777) | human gut metagenome | isolation source: fecal sample PR157 from 1 month old male Malay infant, caesarean delivered... | reverse complement strand
AAAGCCGAAGAGAGCCGTCTGCGCAGTATTAACGTGGATGATTTCGAGCCGGACGAGCTGGCGACGCAGCCGGTAAAGCTGCCGGAGAAGCACCGTAAACCTGAAGCGGCATTAACGCGTTTCGCTTACCTAAACCCCGCCTCGCGCGGGGTTTTTTATTGCCACATTTTCTCGTTATGTCGTGCTACAGTGTCAAAAAGTGGTCGTTTGAGGAGTCTGTATCGTGCCTGGTCTGAAGATTTCTATTTTGCAGCAACCTTTAGTGTGGATGGATGGCCCCGCCAACCTGCGCCACTTCGATCGTCAACTCGAAGACATTACCGGGCGTGATGTGATTGTCCTGCCGGAAATGTTCACCACCGGCTTCGCCATGGAAGCGGCAAAACAGTCAATGCCGCAGGAGGAGGTGGTCGCCTGGATGCATGCCAAAGCGCAGCAGACCAACGCGCTGATTGCCGGTAGCGCCGCGCTGCAAACGGAGCGCGGCCCGGTGAACCGCTTCCTGCTGGTCGAGCCGGAAGGAAAGGTGCATTTCTACGACAAGCGCCACCTGTTCCGTATGGCGGATGAGCACCATCACTATGAAGCCGGTAACGCGCGCGTGGTGTTCGAATGGCGCGGCTGGCGTATTCTGCCGCTGGTCTGCTACGACCTGCGCTTCCCGGTGTGGTCGCGTAACCGCAACGATTACGACCTGGCGCTATATGTGGCCAACTGGCCTGCACCGCGCTCCCTGCACTGGCAGTCGCTGCTCGTGGCGCGCGCGATTGAGAACCAGGCGTACGTGGTGGGCTGCAACCGCGTGGGGACGGACGGCAACGGGCATCACTATCGCGGCGACAGCCGGGTGGTGAATCCGCAGGGCGAGATCATCGCCACCGCCGAGCCGCATCAGGCGACGCGTATTGATGCGGAGCTGTCCTTGACGGCGCTGAAGGAGTACCGGGAGAAGTTTCCGGCGTGGCAGGATGCGGATCCTTTTAGCATTGAGTGAAAAAAAAAATAGCGGTGCAGGCTGCGGCCTTACCGGCCTTACCCGACTCGATTGTCTCGCATTCTTTTAACTCACCAACGCCTGCCCGTCTTTGCGGCTTTCCGTCGCGGCCACGTAGTGTCCTTCCGGCAGGCGGTAAATCACCTGCGCACCACCGAAGTTGTAATCCTGAAGGGGGATCTTCCACCACAATTTTGATGCCCCGCGCTCGCGCAGCGCGGCAATCGTGTTGCGATCGAACGTCGATTCACGATCACCTCCCTGCCCTGCACCACGCGCCAGCGCGGCGCATCGATTGCCGCCTGCGGGTTTTGCCCGTGCAGCATGATGCGTAGCGCCATCTGCATGTGCCCCTGCGCCTGCATCGGGCCGCCCATCACGCCGAAGGACATCAGCGGCTGGCCGTTGCCGTCCATCGCAAAGCCCGGAATGATGGTGTGGAACGGACGCTTGCTCCCCGCCAGCGCGTTCGGGTGATTTGGATCCAGCACAAAGCCACAGCCCCGGTTTTGCAGGCTGATCCCGGTATCCGGCACCACAATGCCTGAACCGAAGCCCATATAGTTGGACTGAATAAACGAGACCATCATCCCGCTGGCGTCCGCGGTGCTGATGTAGACCGTGCCAGCTCTGCGTCGGGGAACCGTAGACAAAATCAGATGCGCTGTCGTGGTTGATCAGCGCCGCGCGCGACTTCAGGTAATGGTCGCTCAGCAGCTCTTTCGCCGCAAACGCCATGTGTGCTTCGTCTGCCACGTAGCGGTCGAGATCCGCCAGCGCCAGCTTCATTGCCTCGATAGAGAGATGCAGAGACTGCACGGAATCCGGATGATGCTTCTCAATGCCGCACTGCTCAAGAATGCCGAGCGCAATCAGCGTGGCGATCCCCTGCCCGTTTGGCGGCAGCTCCTGCACCGAGCCGCCCGCAAAGTCGCGTGACAGCAGTTCTACCCAGTCCACGCGGTGGTTGGCCAGATCCTCGGCCGTCAGGTGCGCGCCATGCTCTCTGGCGAAGGCGGCAATTTTCTGCGCCAGCTCACCGCGGTAAAAGGCTTCGCCGTTGGTGCGGGCAATCAGCTCAAGCGAGTTCGCCTGCGCCGGGTTACGGAAGATCTCCCCCACGCGCGGGGCGCGGCCTTCCGGGGCGAAACAGGCGCTGAAGCCCGGCTGATCTTTCAGCTTGTTATAGCCGCGCTGCCAGAGATGCCCAATCAGCGGGGAGACCGGGAAGCCGTTGCGCGCGTAGTCAATGGCGGGCTGCGCCAGGGTGGTCAACGGCAGCGTGCCGAAGCGTTCCGCCAGGGCGACCCAGCCGGATACCGCCCCCGGCACGGTCACCGCGTCCCAGCCGATTTCGGGCACCGCGGTTTTTCCGGCAAACAGATCCGCATGCCAGCTCGCAGGCGAACGACCGGAGGCGTTCAGGCCGTGCAGCTTTTCACCGTCCCAGACGATAGCAAAGGCGTCGCTGCCGATGCCGTTGCCGGTCGGCTCGACTACCGTCAGCGCCATCGCGGCGGCAATGGCGGCATCCACGGCATTTCCCCCCAGCTGCAGCATTTTCATTCCCGCCTGCGCCGCCAGCGGCTGAGACGTCGCAACGGCGTTATGGCCCAGCATCGGCGGGCGGCGTGAAGCGTAACCGGACGTAAAATCTAGCGCTTTGGTCATCATGACTCCTTAGTCGTGGCGCGGATCGAGCGCATCGCGCAGCCCGTCGCCGAGTAAATTGAAGCCCTGCACGGCAAGGAAAATCGCCACGCCGGGGAAAAATGGACATCCACGGAGCCTGTTCAAGAAAAACCTTTGGCGGTGTTGAGCATGGAGCCCCAGGACGGATTGGGCGGCTGCTGTCCCAGCCCCAAAAACGACAGGCTGGCTTCAGCGATAATCGCCGAGGCAATCGCCAGCGTGGCCTGCACCAGAATCGGCGACATCACGTTGGGCAGAACGTATTTGATGATGATCCAGCGATCCGGCAGGCCAATTGCCCGCGCGCCGTCGATGTACTCTTCGTTGCGAATGGCGATCACCTGGCCGCGCGTCAGGCGGGCGAAGATCGGCATCGCGGAAAGGCCGATGGCGATCATCGCGTTCGTCAGGCTCGGGCCCAAAAACGCCCCCAGCGCGATCGCCATGATCAGGAACGGGCAGGCCAGCAGCGCCTCGATCACGCGCGAGATGACGCCGTCCCACATCTTCTGGAAGTAACCCGCCACCAGCCCCAGCGGTACGCCGATAACCACGGCAATCACCACAGACATACAGCCCGCCATCAGCGAGGTGCGCGCCCCCCAGATAATGCGGGATAGGATGTCTCGCCCCAGCTCGTCGGTGCCGAACCAGTACATCGCCGACGGCGCTTTGCGCACCGCCAGGAAGTTGGCTTTGACCGGGTCGAACGGGGCGATCCACGGCGCCAGCAGCGCCACCAGCACAAAGAATCCCCACCACTGCCGCGCCAATGACCGCGCTTTTATTGGCGAGGAATTTTTTCAATACCCGGTTTTGCGCCCGCGGCAGTGCGGGCGCAACGGTTTGGGTCGTCAGTTCCGCCATCGTTAGCCTCGCATTTCGGGTTGATAAGGACGTAAAGCACGTCGGCCAGCAAGTTGAGCATCAGGAAGCCGATGGCGACGATCAGCACCACGCCCTGCACCACCGCGTAATCACGGTTAAATACCGAATCGACGATCATCTTGCCGAAGCCCGGAATGGTGAACACCTGCTCGGTCAGCACCGCGCCGCCCAGCAGTTCGCCAAACAGCAGCGTGGTGAGGGTAATCACCGGCACCAGCGCGTTGCGAAAGGCGTGCTTTAAGATCACCGCCTTCGGCAGCAGCCCTTTCGCCCGCGCGGTGCGGATGTAGTCCGCCTTCAGTACCGCAATCATCGAGGCGCGGGTGTGGCGCATCAGCGTTGCCGCCAGGCCCGTTCCGAGCACGGACGCGGGCAGCAGCAGCGTGCGCAGGTTCTGGAGCGGATCTTCACTGAACGGCACGTAGCCGGACGCAGGAAGCCACTGCAGGTTTACCGAAAAGACCAGAATCAACAGGATCCCCAGCCAGAAGTGCGGGATCGAGATCCCCGAGATCGCCACGAAGTTCGCCCCGTGATCGACCCAGCTGTTTTTGTTCACCGCCGCGAGGATCCCCATGCTGATGCCAAACACCAGCGCGATAATCATCGCCAGCAGCGACAGCTCAAGCGTCACCGGTAGCTTGCTGGCAATCAGCTGCGTCACCGGCTCGTGCGTGCGTAAGGAGACGCCCAGATCGCCCTGCAGCGCCCGCGTCAGCCAGTGGAAATACTGCACCGGGATCGGGGCATCGAGGTTCAGCTCCGCACGCAGCTGAGCGATGACCGCCGGGTCGCGCTCCTCGCCTGCCATGGCGATCAGCGGGTCGCCGGGCAGCAGCTTTTGCAGCCCAAACACCATCATGCTCACCAGCAACAGCGTCGGGGACGGCCAGCAGCAGACGTTTGCAAATCAGTTCCAGCATGGGCTCTCCTCAGGGACACTTATTTCGCAAGCGTTAAGCCAGCCAGACGCACGATGCCGTCCGGGTACGGCTTAAAGCCCTGCACGCTTTTTGTTCAGGCCGAAAAATACGCGGCTCGAAGTAGAGGTAGGCAATCGGCATGTCGGTTTGCAGCTGCTTCACCACCTTGTCGTACAGCGGCTGGCGCGCTGGCCTGGTCGGTACTCTGGCGCGCCTGGGTCAGCCACTCATCGACCTGCGCGTTGCTGTAGCGGCCGTCGTTCAGGGTGCCTTTGCTGTTGATAAAGCCGTAGATGCTGCCGTCCGGATCCGGGCGCCCCGACCAGCCGGAGAAGCTCAGCTGATAGTCCCCGCTCTGCTGGCGGTCCAGCAGCGTGGCGAATTCGGTCATCTGCAGGTTCAGGTTAAAGCCCGCCTCGGCGACCATCGCCTGCAGCACCTGCCCCACCTGCTGCGAGGTTGGGTTGTTCGGCACCAGCAGGTTGACGGTCAGCGGCGCGGTGACGCCTGCCGCTTTGAGCAGGGCTTTGGCTTTATCGACGTCACGCGGCGGGACCGGCAGGTTGACGTGATACGGACTCACCGTGGAAAACGCCTGGTTGGCTGGCGTATACAACCCTTCAAAGACCACCTGATTTAGCGCATCGCGGTCGATGGCCTGAGAAAACGCTTCGCGTACTCGAGCGTCCTTGAACGGATCGTTGGCGGGCACCTTGCCGTTATTGATGTTGAAAGTGATGCCCTGATAGCCCAGACCGGTCACCTTCGCCAGCGCCAGCTTGCTGTCGGCTTCGACGGTTTTAACGTCGCTGGCGGCGATGCCTTCGGTCAGATCAAGATCGCCCGCGCGCAGGTTCGCGAGGCGCACGGAGGCATCCGGGATCGGCAGATAGATGATTTTGTCGAAGTGGTAGGCGTCTTTGTTCCAGTAGTTGTCGAAGCGGGTCAGAACGATGCGGTCCTGGGACACGCGGCTGTCGAATTTATACGGGCCGGAACAGACCGGATGGGCGGCAAAGTCAGGCTTTTTTGCCGCTTCAGGGGCCATCATCGCGCCCGCACGGTCGGTGAGCTGCATCAGCAGTGCCGCATCCGGCGTTTTCAGGTGCAGGGCAATCTGCATCGGACCGGTGACCTCGACCGATTCAACGGAGGATATCTCGCTTTTACGCAGGGAGCCTTTTAAGGTCAGGGCGCGGTCGAGGTTGTATTTTGCCGCGGCGGCATCGAATTTCTCACCGTCGTGGAAGGTCACGCCTTCGCGCAGGTTGAGCGTCAGGGTTTTACCGTCGTCACTCCACGCCCAGTCTTTGGCCAGACCTGGGACGACCTTCAGGTTTTCATCCACATCCACCAGCCTGTCGCACAGGGAGGCAAAGACGAAGCGGCCATAGTAGGTGCGCGCCAGATGCGGGTCGAGCATGTCCGGGTCAGCCCCCAGGCCAATACGCAGCACACTTTCAGAATGGCGGGGCAGCGCCGCGCCAAGCAACATAACACTTCCCAGGTACGGCAAAAGAGAATTACGCATTGTCATTATCATGAGTTCCTTGAAGGAAGGGACGAGTGGGTGGCCGCGTGTTCAAACAGCGCGCGGCGGCGCAGAAAACGCAGCGGATGGCGGTGCGATCTGGATAACGCTGCGATCGCGGTTGATCTCCTGCCAGCGATGACAGGCAACCTGACGCCCGCCGTCGAGCACCTGATTAATCGGCTCGACCTGACGGCATTCGTCGGTGACGTACGGGCAGCGGGTGTGGAAACGGCAGCCGGACGGCGACTGGCCGGGTTCGGTAGTCCCCCTGCAGCAGCGGCGCGTCGCGTTCAGCGCCCGGCTGCATCTGCGGCGCCGAGGCGATCAGCGCCTGGGTATAGGGGTGCAGCGGTGCGTCAAAGATCTCATCGACGCTGGCAAGCTCGACGATTTGCCCGAGGTACATGACCGCCACGCGGTCGCTCATATGGCGAATAACAGCCAGACCGTGGGCGACAATCACCATCGTCAGCCCCAGCTGGTGCTTCAGGCTTTCCAGTAAATTGACCACCTGCGCCTGCACCGACACATCCAGCGCGGATACCGGCTCATCGCCCAGCAGCAGCTTTGGTCCTGAGGCCAGCGCGCGCGCAATGCCGATACGCTGGCGCTGCCCGCCGGAAAACTCGTGCGGGTAGCGCCCGGCCCAGGCGGGCAGGCCCACGGTCTTAAGCAGTTCGGCAACGCGGTACTGCCGGTCCCCTTTCTTCATGTTCTGGTGCAGCCACAGCGGCTCACCGACGATCTGCTCCACCGTCATGCGCGGGTTCAGGGAGGCGAATGGATCCTGGAAGATGATCTGCAGCTCGCGGCGGAGCTGATTGAGCCGCGCGCCCGAGGCGTGGGTGATCTCTTCCCCCTGATAAAACACGCGCCCTTCGCTGGCGGCCAGCAGGCGCAGCAGCAGGCGGCCAAGCGTGGATTTTCCGGAACCGGACTCGCCGACAATCGCCAGCGTTTCGCCCGGCATCACGGCAAGCGACACGCGATCGACTGCCGTCACAAACCGGGCCGGGGTAAAGAGTTTTTTAGGGCCTGGGAACAGCTTGCTGAGGTCCCGTGCTTCAAGAATGGGTGTGGTCATGCGGTCTCTCCCAGGGCGATGTGGTGTTCGAGCGGCACGCGGAAGCAGGCAACCCGATGGCCCGCGCCGAGCGTGGCGAGCGGCGGTTTTTCATCATGGCAGCGCGACTGCGCAAACGGGCAGCGCGTTGCGAAACGGCAGCCTTGCGGCATGGATTCCGGCAGCGGGACCGATCCGGGAATAGTGGAAAGCGGGCCCTTGCGTGCGCTAAGGGAGGGGATCGAGCCCATCAGGCCGATGGTGTACGGGTGCTGCGGGTCGGCAAATATCGCCTCGACGCTTCCCTGCTCTACCACCTGTCCGGCATACATCACCGCCACCTGCTGCGCCACTTCGGCCACCACGCCTAAATCGTGGGTGATCATCAGCACCGCCGTGCCGGTTTCCTCTTTCAAGGTGTTGAGCAAGGCGAGGATTTGCGCCTGGATGGTGACGTCGAGCGCGGTGGTCGGCTCGTCGGCAATCAATAATTTAGGATGATTGATCAGCGCCATGGCAATCATCACGCGCTGGCGCATGCCGCCGGAAAGCTGGTGGGGATAGGCTTTCAATCGCATCTCTGCTGCCGGAATCTGCACTTTCTCGAGGATCTGCAGCGCGATCTTCATCGCCTCTGCGCGCGAGACGTCCTGATGACGCATAACCGCCTCGCTCAGCTGATCGCCCAGCGTAAACGCCGGATTGAGCGAGGTCATCGGCTCCTGGAAAATCATCGCCAGCTCGCTACCGCGCAGATCGGCATATTCCCGCGGCGAGAGCTTGCGCAGATCGTGGCGGCGAAACTGCATCTCCCCGCTGACGATCCGTGCGCTGGCGGGCAATAACCCCATCAGCGCCAGGGAGGTGATACTTTTCCCACAGCCGGATTCTCCCACCAGCGCCAGCGTTTCGCCCGCCCTGACGGTCAACGAGATACCGTCAAGCACGCTTACCGGCGAGCCCGCGAACGTAACGTTGAGGTTTTTACTTGCAATACGGGCGTGGCGTCCTTAAAGGGGATTGTCGTCATGGCGTGAAGTCGTCCTCGAGGTGGATCGCCTGAATCAGGGCGGTTTGCAGGCTGAGCAGGTGTTCGCGCATCGCGGTCGCGGCCTCGTTAGGCTGGCGATGGATAATGGCAGCCATGATCTTGTGGTGGTGGTCGTTATAGCTATCGACACGCTCGGGGGTGCGTGCCAGCTCGCGCAGATGCTGCCAGCCCGGTTCACGCCGCACGGGCATCAATGGGCATCAAACAGGCCGAGCATCAGGCGGTTGCCCGCCGCTTCCGCAATGGCGCGGTGAAAGGCGCTATCCCGACAGTTCGTTGAGATCGCGGTCATCCGGGCTGACCTTGTCGATGCGTTCCAGCATGCGCTGCATGAGCGCAAGGTTTTCCCTGGTGGCACGCAGTGCCGCAAGCCGGGCTAAACCGGGTTCGAGCTGCAGACGAGCTTCCATCACTTCCAGAAGGTTGGTTTGCTGAACCAATCCCTGAAGGGCCAGCGGTTCAACGGGTGCAGCCGGGCCGATAAAGGTCCCTTTGCCCTGCTTACGCCAGATGCGCCCCCTCTTCTTTCCAGCACGTCCAGAGCGCGACGCACTTCACGTCGTCCTACGCCGAGTGTGTCCGACAGTCACGTTCCGTGGGCAGTGGAGTGCCTGGTGTTGACTCGTGCTGGTTGATTAGCCCGCGCAGCTGTTTCAAGCGCGGTGCTGGAATTTGCCAGAAACCGTGACGGTTTTTTCCATATTGGTTCGCTCGCTTTCATCATTGCTTTATTTTTATTAACGATAAGTTATTGATATGGAATGACGCTTATCGTGCTAATGATTAAGCAATAACCAAACCAATCTGCAATTGGTTCAGTAATTTTTAGCATAGCGGGTTATAAGCAGATGATTCTGTATGAATTCTTTTTTACAGAGAGACACAATCTGACTCGTGCCTGAATAGCCAGCGGTGGAAAAATGCACAACAACAGTGCAAAGAATGCACTAATGATGTGCAATTGTTAATTAATTGCACTATTGATATTAACTTTTTGTTAACTACAAGTCAGAAGAGAGGGAATGGAATCACAGCTGGCTGAAACGACGAAGGCCTGAATCATTGCTGATTCAGGCCTTCTGAATAGTGGCGGAACGGACGGGACTCGAACCCGCGACCCCCTGCGTGACAGGCAGGTATTCTAACCGACTGAACTACCGCTCCACTGTTCCCGTTTGGGGAACGAGGCGCATATTACGGTGCGCCTCCGATCTCGTCAACGCTTTTTCTCGCGTTTTGAATCGTTTGCTGCAAAAATCGCCCAAACGATGATTTTACAGGCATTCCGGCGTTTTTTCAGGCACGCCAGAGACAGCTGCCGCCCTTCTTCTGCACCAGATCAAGACGGGATTCGTGATTAAGCAGCTCTTCATCACTGGCTAAAACAACCCGCAGCCGGCTTGCCTGACGGACGACGCGCTGAATACCCGCTTCACCCTGAGTTTGCTGCGACTCATTTTCCATACTGAACTTCATAGACGTCTGCCCACCAGTCATCGTCAGATAGACATCGGCGAGGATCTGGGCATCGAGCAACGCCCCGTGGAGCGTTCGTTTGGTATTATCTATCTCGTAGCGCGAACACAGTGCATCCAGGCTGTTACGCTTGCCGGGGAACATTTTCCTCGCCAGCGCCAGACTGTCTGTCACCTTACAGAAGGTATTCGTCTTCGGGATATCACGATTAAGCTTGCTGAATTCATAATCCATAAAGCCGATATCGAACGAGGCGTTATGGATAACAAGCTCAGCGCCCCTGATGTATTCCAGGAATTCGTCAGCCACGTCCGCAAAAGTCGGCTTATCCAGCAAGAACTCATCGGCAATACCGTGAACGCCGAACGCTTCGGGATCCACCAGCCGATCGGGCTTGAGATAGACGTGGAAGTTGTTCCCCGTAAGACGACGGTTCACCACTTCAACGGCACCGATCTCAATGATCTTATGCCCTTCGTAGTGCGCGCCGATCTGGTTCATACCGGTGGTTTCGGTATCGAGGACGATCTGGCGAGTAATTGCAGTGCTCATAGCGGTCATTTATGTCAGACTTATCGTTTAACTGAACGTTTCAAATACAGGAAGTCTACCAGAGATGCTTAAACAGGTAGAAATTTTCACCGATGGATCTTGTCTCGGCAACCCGGGTCCCGGCGGCTACGGCGCGATTATGCGTTATCGCCAGCATGAAAAAACTTTTAGCGAAGGCTATTTTCTGACCACCAACAACCGGATGGAGCTCATGGCGGCCATTGTGGCGCTGGAGGCGTTAAAAGAACATTGTGACGTGGTGTTAAGTACCGACAGCCAGTACGTTCGTCAGGGAATTACCCAGTGGATCCATAACTGGAAAAAACGCGGCTGGAAGACTGCCGATAAGAAACCGGTCAAGAACGTCGATCTCTGGAAACGGCTTGATGCCGCCCTGGGCCAGCACCAGATCAAGTGGGAGTGGGTTAAAGGGCACGCCGGTCATCCGGAAAACGAACGCTGTGACGAACTGGCGCGTGCGGCAGCCGCTAACCCTGCGCATGAGGACGCGGGCTATCAGCCTGAATCCTGATCAGGGCTTTCTGTACTGCCGCGTGGCGCCAACGGTCTGGCGGATCGGCGTTTTCGATTTGCTCTGCTTCATGGGATTAAGCGTAAGGGGAATGGTTCGCTTACGCGCGACGATAAACTGCATGCAGCCTAAGGCAGGCAAATGCGTGCTCAACAAGACGCCCCCCTGCCGTGCCCAGGGCAGCACCTGAAAGCCGCCGTAGCAGAGCACTTCGAAGTTCAGCAGTGACAGCCAGTCGAGCTGGCGCATCATGGTGAACATCCGGCTGTTGTAAGGCGGCGTCCGGCGCAGCACCGGTACCAGCTTTCGCAGGCCCATCAGGCTCAGCGGGTTGAATCCGCTCAGCACCAGCCAGCCGTCATCAATCAGCACGCGATCGGCTTCGCGAAGCAGACGGTGCGGATCGCTGCACCAGGGTAACGTATGTGCGAGCAAACACGCATCAACGGATTTTTCCGCAAACGGCAGATGTAACGGGTCTGCTTTCACCTGAACCGGCGATCCGCCGAGAGAGACGTTCACCTGATGCGAGATAGCGCAGCTTTCGGTATTGATTTCCGCGCTGAGATTGCCAATCTTAAGCAGGTGAAAGCCATACATTTTCGCGAGCCAGGGCTTCAGCTGTTGCTCTAACGCCTCGCGATAGTATTCACCCCAGGGCAGTTCCGCCCAACGTTCCGGTGCTGCGACAGTCTGAGGTATCCTTGCCGGTTTCATCAACACACCCGCCACGCTATAAGAGGTAATGTATGAATCTTATCAGTATTTCTGCTTTTGAGGACAATTACATCTGGGTTTTGGTTGACGATGAACGTCGATGCGTCATTGTCGATCCCGGAGAATCCGCCCCCGTACTGCGCGCAATAGAAGAGAACGGCTGGCAGCCGGAAGCCATTCTGTTGACGCATCACCATAACGATCATACGGGCGGTGTACCTGAACTGCGTACCCATTTTCCGCATGTTGTGGTTTACGGACCGTCAGAGGCACAAGATAAGGGTGTCACGCAAGTAGTCGAAGAAGGCGAAAAATCCTCATACGTGAGTGGGAGTTTTCCGTATTTGCCACACCGGGTCACACTTTGGGACATCTGTGTTTCTACAGTAAGCCTTATCTTTTTTGCGGTGACACACTGTTCTCAGGGGGCTGCGGAAGGTTGTTTGAAGGAACACCAGCGCAAATGTATCAGTCTTTACAGAAGATTAACGCATTACCCGATGACACCGTTATTTGTTGCGCACATGAGTATACATTAGGAAATATGAAGTTTGCCGTCAGCCTGTTGCCTGAGGATCGGGCGATTCAGGATTATTATCACAAAGTGAAGGAGTTACGTGCAAAAAAGCCAAAACACACTCCCCGTAATTCTGAAAAACGAGCGCCAAATTAATTTATTTTTGCGAACAGATGATATTGATTTAATTAGCAAAATTTAACCAAGAAACAAATTTGCAACAACCAGAACAGCGATTTGCATGGTTAAGGTCAAAGAAAGATAACTTCAGATAATTGCTGGTTGCCTTTTTCAAAAAATTCGCCGTTATCATCGCTCGTCTTTTAAGCAACTATTGACACACACATGAAGGCAAAAGCGATATTACTCGCCTCTGTCCTGCTTGTAGGTTGCCAGTCGCAGAACGGCAGCAACGTACAACAGCACGCACAGAGCCTTTCTGCAGCTGGTCAAGGGGAAGCAGGGAAGTTTACAAGTTCGGCGCGCTGGATGGACGATGGGACATCTTTCGCGCAGGAGCAAGACTTGTGGACCTCTATTGGCGACGAGCTAAAGATGGGAATTCCGGAAAACAGCCGGATTCGCGAACAGAAACAGAAGTATTTAAGTAATAAGAGCTATCTCCACGATGTAACTTTACGGGCAGAGCCGTATATGTACTGGATAGCCGGGCAAGTTAAAAAACGTAACATGCCTATGGAACTGGTACTACTACCCATAGTGGAGAGCGCTTTTGACCCACACGCGACGTCTGGCGCCAATGCCGCAGGCATTTGGCAGATCATTCCGAGCACCGGGCGAAACTATGGTCTGAAACAGACCCGCAACTATGATGCGCGTCGCGATGTTGTCGCTTCAACGACAGCCGCTCTCGACATGATGCAACGTCTGAACAAGATGTTTGACGGTGACTGGCTGTTAACGGTCGCAGCGTACAATAGCGGCGAAGGTCGTGTACTGAAGGCAATGAAAGCGAATAAAGCACGGGGTAAATCCACCGATTTTTGGTCGCTCTCACTGCCACAGGAAACAAAGATTTACGTACCGAAAATGCTGGCTTTGAGCGATATTCTCAAGAACAGCAAGCGTTACGGTGTACAACTGCCAACACCAGACGAAAGTCGTGCACTGGCGCGCGTTCGCCTCAGCAATCCGGTTGATATTCAACAGGTTGCTGATATGACGGGTATGTCGGTAAGTAAATTGAAAACCTTTAATGCTGGCGTTAAAGGCTCAACGCTGGGGGCGAGTGGCCCGCAGTATGTAATGGTTCCGCAGAAACATGCTGAGCAGTTACGTGAGTCTTTAGCTTCGGGTGAAATCGCCGCCGTTCAGTCAACGCTGATCGCGGATGCATCATCAGTTAACAGCCGCAGCTATAAGGTTCGTTCAGGTGATACGCTTTCGGGCATTGCGTCACGTCTTGGCGTGAATGCGAAAGATCTGCAGCAGTGGAATAACCTGCGCAGTTCAGGCCTGAAAGTGGGTCAAACTCTGACGGTGGGTGCAGGTAGCAGCGCACAGCGTCTCGCCAGCAACAGCGATAGCATTACCTATCGCGTGCGTAAGGGTGATTCGCTGTCCAGTATCGCAAAACGTCACGGCGTGAACATCAAAGATGTGATGCGCTGGAACAACGATACTGACAATCTGAAACCGGGCGACCAGCTAACGCTGTTTGTGAAGAACAGCGCGACGCCAGACTCCTGATAACACGACCGAAAGATAAAAAGGCACCGATTCCCCTCGGTGCCTTTTTTGTTTATCCCTCTTTTTGCGCTTCCGCCATGATGGTATCGCTGGTAAATGAACCATTGTCCTGCAGTTCAAAGTACGCCTTCACCTCTGCCGACGCACTCTCCTGATACAGCCTGATAGCCTGGCTTAATGCTTCCGGGGTGCGCATACGCGCTATCCACGAGCTAAACTCCAGCGGTAAACGGTCTGTGATTAACGAACGCGCGATCAGCCCCGCTTCCGTGATAAGCGATAACCACTCTCCGCTGGCGTAGTTTTGCACATGGGAGGTGTCGCGCAGCGCTTCCACCGTCTGCAGCCAGATATTACGTACCGGATGCCCAGGCGACATGACATCCATAATAATGAAGATGCCACCCGGCTTCAGAACGCGTTTGACTTCGCGTAATGCCTGGCCAACATCATGCCAGTGGTGCGCGGAATAACGGCTGATCACCACCTCAAACGAGGCATCATCAAAAGGTAAGGATTCGGCATAGCCCTGGCGCGTATCGATGTTGCCCAGTCCCTTCGCTTTCGCCGCTTCAGCAACCACCTCCAGCATCTGGCTGGATAAGTCATATGCGGTTACGTGCGCCACCTGTTGCGCAGCCGTGAAGCTGGCATGCCCTGCCCCGCAGCCTAAATCCAGCACGTGCGCCTGCGGGAATGCCGACAGACGTTCACCGAGACGCACCAGATCGCGACCTGAAGCGTGCACGGCGCTGCTCAGATAGGCATTTGCCTGAGAACCAAACTGTTTTTCTACGTTGTCATGATGGGAGTGTGTTGTTGTCATCGTACTGTCCTTTGTGGGTTAAAAATAGAAGGGCAGCACCCGCGCAGGTCTGCCCCACGGCAGACCTGACACACCATTATTATCAGGTTTGCCGGGACTGAATTCGACTAGTAGAGGGTTATGATCGGAGGCGCGCGTCACCAGCACAGAGGCGTCGTGCACGCTTAAACCACGGTAGAAGACAAAATCGAGAGGACGACCAAAAGCCTTTTTTGCGCTGGTCATCGCTAAAACGGACTTCACGCAGCGACATTTCGCGCGCAAAGCGGTACAGCGCATTCATGCGCGGGCGGCTCCAGGCATTGAAATCACCGGCCATAATGATCGGCCCACTGTGATGCGCAATCTGATCGCCGATCGGAAGTAACTGCTTACTATATACATCCACGCCCAGGCTGAAGTTTACCGCGTGGATATTCACGACCATCAGCATACGGGTATCCGGCAGTGGATAGACCGTCACCAGTGCCGATTTCGCCAGACGCAGGATAGGCTCGCGTTCGCGCAATGGACAACAATAGACCGGATGTGCTGCTGAAAGCGTCATCACCCCCGAGGGGTGCTGAGGCAGAACAAAGGCCGGTACCTGGTCGGCGGCAAGATAGTGAGTGGTGGCAAACCGGACCAGCTCAGGGGTGGTTTGCGCTTCCTGTAGCAGAACCAGATGGGCATCTTTGCCAAAATTCTTGAGTACCGATAACCACTCCGCACGCTGCTGCTTAAAGATATTCCACACCAGTACGCGGATTTTTTCATCACTGCTTAACGGTGTGCCGGCGGGTAATGCCTGACTGATGCTCGCAAACGACCCCGGAGGCAAGATCCTCTCCGCGGGCATTCCGGCAACATAACGCATGGCATAGGTATTTTTTCGCACTTTTGGAAACAGCCTCTGTAACATGAACCAGTCCGGAAAACGGACTGGTTCTAATGTTATAGGGACTTTAGGTCACACTTTCAACGCAATTTCTGAGAAACCGCTTTCCAGTTTTGTAAGCCAGCGCTTACTGATGTTACCCCAGCGCAATCGCGGGCTGGCTTATCCAGACGTCCGCTCAGGCCAATCAGCAGGAAGGCGATCAGGACAATCACCGCGCCAATCCACGGGGTCTGGGTCAATCCGAAGTGCTCGACGGTTTGTCCGCCAATAATAGAACCCAGCGCAATACCAATATTAAATGCGGCAATGTTCAGCCCCGATGCCACGTCCACCGCATTTGGCGTATAAAGCTCGGCTTTCTGTACAACGTAGACCTGAAGCCCTGGCACATTACCAAAAGCGAAGATCCCCATGACCAGTACCGTGACCAGCGCGGCGTACTGTATCGAGGCGGTGAACTGGAAAATCATCAGCAGAACAACCAGCGCGGCGAAGATGAATTTCAGCGCCGGTACCGCACCATGCTTATCCGCAAGCTTGCCGCCCCAGATATTGCCAATCGCAACGGAAATACCGTACCCCAGCAAGATCCAGCTCACGGCGTTGGGAGAGAAGCCCGCCAGGTCCTGCATCATCGGTGCCAGAAAGGTAAAAGCAGTGAATACGCCACCATAGCCCAGCGCCGTAACCGCGTAGATGATCAGCAAACGCGGATGCGTAAGTACCTTCAGCTGATCGCTCAGGCTAGCGCTGGCCCGGCCTGGAATATTCGACGGCACCAGCAGCAGGCTGGTCACCAGGGCAATGACGCCCAGTAGGGAGACGGCCAGGAACGTTTCACGCCAGCCGAAGTGTTGTCCGATAAACGTGCCCAACGGTACGCCCGTAACGAGTGCAACGGTCAACCCACCGAACATGATCGCAATGGCGGATGCCGCTTTCTCTTTGGGTACCAGGCTGGTTGCAATAGTAGAACCAATCGAGAAGAACACCCCGTGAGCAAGGCCGGTCAACAGCCGAGCGATGACCAGCGTGGTGTAGTCCGGCGCCTGCCAGGCCAGCACGTTGCCGGCGGTGAACAGCACCATCAGTGCAACTAACAGCTGCTTACGCGGAAAAGCGTCCGGGTCAGGGGCCCGTCAGACTGGCGCACCGACAGCAACGCCCAGGGCGTAGATGGACACCAGCAATCCGGCGGAGGGCAGCGAGATCGCAAGCTGGTTAGCAATGGTGGGAACCAGTCCCACGATAACAAATTCGGTCGTGGCAATTGCGAAGGCACTGATCGTCAGGGCAAGTAGCGCCAGTGGCATAAAATACTCCGTATCATCAGGATTAAGATGACAGGCAGTATGCGCCAGTGCTTAAATAACAAAAAAATGGTCAAAATCTCAATAGAATTTTTGCGGGTGGTGCAACAATGAAAGCAACGTCAGAAGAGCTGACAATCTTTGTCGCCGTGGTTGAAAGCGGCAGCTTTTAGCCGCGCTGCCGAACAGCTGGGACAAGGCTAACTCAGCCATCAGCCGCTCGGTAAAAAAGCTGGAGATGAAGCTTGGGGTGAGTCTGCTCAACCGAACGACGCGGCAGCTGAGCCTGACGGAGGAAGGTGAGCGTTATTTTCGCCGCGTGCAGTCGGTACTGCAGGAGATGGCCGCAGCAGAGACCGAGATTATGGAGACCCGCAGCACGCCGCGTGGGTTACTGCGCATTGATGCAGCCACGCCGGTTGTGCTGCACTTTCTGATGCCGCTAATCAAACCTTTCCGTGAACGCTATCCGGAGATGACGCTCTCTCTGGTCTCGTCCGAGACGTTTATTAACCTCATCGAGCGAAAGGTAGATGTGGCGATCCGGGCGGGAACCCTGACGGATTCCAGCCTGCGGGCCCGCCCGCTGTTTGCCAGCTACCGTAAAATTATCGCGTCGCCACAGTATATTGCTGAACATGGCAAACCGGAGACGGTTGAGGAGTTGAAACAGCATTTGTGTCTGGGCTTTACGGAACCCGTCTCGCTAAATACCTGGCCCGTCGCCTGCCCTGACGGTCAGTTGCATGAGATCACCTGCGGGTTGTCGTCCAACAGCGGGGAGACGCTGAAGCAATTGTGTCTTGAAGGCAACGGTATCGCCTGTTTGTCTGACTATATGATTGATAAGGAGATTGCGCGGGGTGAACTGGTGGAATTGATGGCCGATAAACGCCTGCCAGTCGAAATGCCTTTTAGCGCGGTGTATTACAGCGACAGAGCGGTGAGTACGCGCATTCGTGCCTTTATCGATTTTCTGAGTGAACATATAAAAACAGCTCCCGGAGGAGCTGTGTGAGGGTTCAGGTTACAGAGGGTGGGTCAAACTTAATCCCAGTTTGGCGCTAAGCCTTCCGGGCTGACCAGGCGATCGTTGCACTCCAGGGCTGCGATCGCTTTTTTATCGTCAGCATCCAGATGAAGATCCATTGCTAACAGGTTGCTCGCCAGGTTTTCACGCTTAGTGGATGATGGGATCACGGCATAACCTTCACCCATTGCCCATGCCAGAATGACCTGCGCAGCCGTCGCATTATGCTTCTCGGCGATACGGATAATCACCTCATCTTTCAGCGCCTTACCGTAGGCTAGCGTCATGTAAGAGGTGATGTGGATCCCATGCTGTTTTGCCCAGTCCACCACTTTGCGGTTTTGCAGATATGGAGAGAGCTCAATCTGGTTGGTTGCAATATTTTCTGCGCCAACAGCAGCAATGGCTTTTTCCATCAGCGGGATCGTGAAGTTGGAGATCCCAATTTCGCGGGTTAAGCCCTGCTTTTTCGCTTCCAGCAGCGCCTGCATGAATTCTTCCACAGAGACGGCATCGTTCGGTGATGGCCAGTGGACCAGCGTCAGATCCACGTAGTCAGTACGCAGTTTTTTCAGGCTCTCTTTCAGGCTTGGGATCAGCTTGTCTTTGCTGAGATTCTCAATCCAGATTTTCGTGGTAATAAACAGCTCATTACGCGGTACACCGCTCTCTTCGAGAGCTTGCCCAACGGCAGCTTCGTTTTCATAGATCTGCGCCGTATCAACAGCACGATAGCCCAGTTCGAGTGCGGTTTTAACTGATGCGATAACAACGTCGTCTTTCAGGCGGAAAGTGCCCAGACCAAATGCAGGGAGAGTCATACTATTCCTCAATCATTATGTTCGTAAACTGAGGACGATTATCGCTGGCGGTGTTATAGAGAAAAAGATCGCAAAATGCAGAGGATTTTTGCTGATTTCGCAATAATTAAACGTCAGATAAGAAAAAAGCCCTGAGCGTTAGCTCAGGGCTTTTAATAAGTGGCGGAACGGACGGGACTCGAACCCGCGACCCCCTGCGTGACAGGCAGGTATTCTAACCGACTGAACTACCGCTCCACCGAAGACTGCTTGTAACCACCGGATTAATGCACCGGCTTA